>OGCM01000298.1_pt1 | contig 81345 bp, 76 predicted proteins | sample 1570151 | NCBI WGS metagenome assembly OGCM01 (sample SAMEA4370582, study PRJEB24528) | human gut metagenome
TTTTACTCACCATCTCGTAAATCATACCCCAGTCCGGGAGACCACCAAGATTACGGTCATCAATAAAAATATCGGCCTTCAGCTTACGGGAGAAATGGTTATTCAGGCTTTTCTCTTCCTCCGGGTAATCTCGGTTCACGGCGTAAAACTCCAAGCCCCGCTCTCGGCAAAAGGTGACAGCCTCATCCAAAAGCTTACCCTCTCGCACACTCCATAAGATCAGCTTGTGGTGTTCTGTTTGTAACTTTCTCAATGTCTCGAAAGCGAAAGGGATCTCCTTCCCTATCGCCGGATATTTATGCTCAACGATTGTTCCGTCAAAATCTACTGCGATAATCATTTATAATTCAGATTTATAACTACCAACTAAATTGCTAATTCACTCCGTCCAATCTCGTGAATTGAGAGTTTTGGCTCTTGAACTCGGGGACGAAGGATTTCATCTCTCTCACCATAGGAAGAATGTGTACATGAAGGGATAATTCAGCTAATAGATCAATGTGCTCTACCACATCCTTGTAGGCGTACTCTCGGACTGCTGCCACACGAATCTTCTCATGAGGGGTTTCCTTCGTATTCTCCTTGTTGCTCAATAGTTCCTCATATAATTTCTCACCGGGACGAAGACCTGTGTATTTAATCTCTATGTCTTTATCCACCTGCAAACCAGAAAGCTCGATCATACGCTTCGCTAAGTCAGCGATCTTGACCGGCTCACCCATATCAAAGATGAAAATCTCGCCGCCCTTGCCCATCGTACCGGCTTCCAACACCAAACGGCAGGCTTCGGGGATTGTCATGAAGTAGCGGATGATATCGGGATGGGTTACCGTAACTGGGCCTCCTTTGGCGATCTGATCGCGAAAACGAGGTATCACGGAGCCATTACTTCCTAATACATTACCGAAACGGGTCGTGATAAACTTAGTGTTTCCCGCTAGAGCCCCCTTACTGATCGCCACACTCAAGCTCTGCACATATATCTCAGCGAGGCGCTTGCTACATCCCATGATATTCGTTGGATTAACGGCCTTATCCGTACTGATCATCACGAATTTCTCTACACCATAGCTTACGGCGGCATCCGCTATCACTCGGGTACCAAACACGTTGGTACGAACAGCCTCGCAAGGGTTCTCTTCCATCAAGGGGACGTGCTTATAAGCTGCCGCATGGAATACTACCTGGGGATGCCAATTGCGGAATACGTAATCTACACGGTCCGGATTCCGGACATCGCCTATGATAGGTACAAAATCCAGTTCCTTATACTTCTCCTCCAATTCCAGGCGTAAGTCATGCATCGGAGTCTCGGCGGCATCAAGGCAGATCAGTTTCTTGATCGGGAAATGCGCCAGCTGGCGGCAGATCTCGCTACCAATGCTACCGGCCGCTCCCGTAACAAGGATCGTCTTATCTTTCAATAAGAGACCGATCTCGCCCAGATTTATACTGATCTCCTCACGACCCAGCAAGTCCTCAATACGGATCTCACGGACTGAACGCTTCATTCCGCCCTCATGGACCTCCTCCATATCAGGAACCACGAGAGGCTTCAAGGAGGCCTGCTCGCAATAATGAATCAAACGATCACGTTCTCGTCGGACGGTCTTTATATTCGGGAAAAGGATACCATCCAAGTTATTTCTGGGGATCAGACGCAACAAGTCATCAATGTCCTCGATCTGGTAAACGGGAAGTTCCGCTATGCGAAGGTTCTTTTTAGCGCTACCAAACGTCAAGAAGCCGATGATGCTATAATTTTGCATGAATACTTGCCGGTTGGGTGATGTGGCTATCATCACGCTATCCTCATCCATACCGAACACCAGTACACGCTTGCGCTTTTTTCCAAGTTGGGACAACACGCTATTATATACATTAATCACGAATACACGTAAGGTGATCAGCAGAACAATCGTCAACATACAATCGGTTATCCCTCCCACCCAATATATAGAGGAATTGAAATCCGCCCTCAAAAGATGAAGCAGTATGAACATGAGGATGGATTTTGTGATGGCGACACCACCAATCCTCCATAGTCCACGTAGCGTGGAATGACGGATCACCCCGTGATAAACCTTGAACGTAAGAAAAGAAAGGATACTGGCCACAAAGGAAGCTATTCCTACCTTTAATACACTAATCCCGCTTATGTATACATGCATGATGGACAATAATCCCAGCACTCCTATCAAAGATACACATAGGGAAATGAAAAGATCCGCACAAAAAATGATCCAGCGGTTGATATACCGCAAATTTACCAGACGCCCCAGCGCTAAACGCCAGCGATTATAACGATATTTCACCTTTTCCATATTTGTTTTATTCATATCTATCTAACTATAATAATAAGCGACCGAACCTCTCAAGTGGTTGGAGTGGTATAAGCTAAAGCAAGAGTCTAGTCTATCGGTTAAAGAAAAAGGGACTCTCCTCGCTACTAGAGATAGCTGACCTCTTGATCGATATCGGCCGCCTAATTCTCATTTTCTAATTGCGACCTAGCGATAATATATTCTTGATTGGAGGCTCTCTTGAACCTCAGAAGTATCTTTAATCAATCTCCATGTCACGATCCATGGACGTGGTTTTTACTTCCGGCATCGGAAAATACCTCACCTCTTCCTTATGCCACTCCTTGTAACCGTCAAGCGTACGAGTAGGGACGGATAACCGACCGTAGTCATTGCCTTCGCGATGGAAAAGATGGTTACGTGTATAGGAACGTAACTCGCCATCTGTCCAAGAGACCATCACGATTGGAAACGGGTACGTGGTGAGGCTTAACGGGGTCACTAAGGTACGGGAAGATATTTGGCGTAACAGGTAAGCTGATTTCTCGAACGCCACCCAATACGGACCCGTACAGTAAAGATGGATGAAGGCACGATTATCCGCCTCTCGCTTAAGAATCTCTTTCAAATGGTTTCCTAACAACGAGATAAGGCGTACTCCGGATCTATCCTCTTTTTTACCGTAGTGCGTATCCATCTATGTGTATCATAATAGCTCTAGCAGGTCACGGGTGATATTTACTTTGGCACATCCCAGTAGATCTACACGGATCACAAAGTTAAGATTGCCATCCTCCACTTCCAGCACGTTACCTTCTAGACCATGCAACTTACCGCCGTTAATGCGTACCCTCGCTCCAAGAGGCAGCGGACGGGGATCGATAATGACAGGCTCTTCGGAATCGTCCAGCATCCTACGGAGTTTCACCATCTGCTCATCCGGAATGAAGGCTACGGGGCGTATGCCTCCAGACCGTTCGCCAGCTATGTTTACCATGAAACGTTTGATATAAGGAAGATGAACGATCTCCTTCCTACGCAAGACATCGGTGCAACGGATGAATACAATGGAACGGAAGACGATCCGGTCTACTTGCTTACGCTTGCCGCTTGGCAGAAGACACATCTCTTTTTGGGAGGCTATATAAACCTCATAGTCCTTCTCGCCTTCCGGCTGACTGGCTATGCGCTTTTCCAGCTTGTCACGGCATAGTTTCTCGGACTTGTTGTTGACGATAGCGATGTACCAATGTTTCTGATCAGATTTTCGCCGTAACGGGTTTTCAGGAATGGTTCTTTCAACGCCTACGGCGTCGATACCCTCATGAGGTACCGAATTTACAACCGTTTTTACAACATTCGCTCGCATCTCGTTGATTGCTTAAAAGAGATAGTTTGATATATGCACCATAACCCTTTTTCGCCATGTGAGAAATTAGGCTACTTAGTGAGTAGCGCAAAAGGTGGGAGAATGGTTATTACTCAGTTGTAGAGACGGAGCATGCTCCGTCTCCCACCGTCTGACAGTAATTTAAAACATCTTTTAGAGGGGATGAGACGGGGTATACCCATCTCTACAAGAATGTATGTTCGATTTTAGGGGGGGACGTGATGATTTCGGAAATACGAGGCCATTTCGTCTCTATTGCCATGTCTATACATCAGAAATAAGAACGAAGATTTAACGAGAATCCAACTGGAAACACAAACAAACCCTAATGATTGCTTGTTTTTTGTTATTTTTTACTACATTTGCGGCGTGAAACAAACGCTACTCACTAAGTAGCCTCATCCCACTTTCGACACATAATTATAGACACAACCAAAGCAAGTGCTATTCACCTCTGTCATTTTTTCTAAAGAGAAACTTCTCAGATAAATCTGGGTGGTCTTGATAGACTTATGCCCCAATAATTCACTGATCATTTCTATAGGGACATTTTGCTCTTTCAATGCCATGGCAAAGGAATGGCGGATCGTATAAGAAGTAACATCCGATGCTATTCCAGCGGCCTTTTTCAACGCCTTCAAATTTCGATTGAATCGGGATAGGGCCGCATTGTATTCGAGATATGCCTCATAGCCCGTCTTCGTTCCACTCAAAAAAGGGAATAAATAGCCTGAGGCCGGCTTCTTGTCACCCATTAATTCCTTGCGCATCAATTCTGCCGTATCCAAGATTTCCAGTCTCATCGGTGTGCCTGTCTTCTGCCGATTATAGTCCAATATCCCGTTTTTGATATTCCTTTCTTTTAGGTGGGCGAAGTCCACGAACGACATTCCTGCATACTGAAACAACAAACAAACGACCAGTTGTGTCTCCCTTAGCACCTCACTCTCTACCTTCACCGTCATCAACTTATGTTGGTTCTCTAAGGATAGGGATTTCTTGCGCTTACTCTCCACTCCCGTAAAAACTCCTTGGAACAAACCGGGGATATATTCCGCATCACCATCTTCGATCGCCTTGTTATAGACGCAACGGATACGACGCATATAAGTGGAAACCGTGTTGCACATGCAGCCTTTCTCCAACAAATAAGCCTCATATCGGTGAAGATTGGCCTTATTGATATCCGAATAGGAAATGTTCTCTGTTCCACTATACTTTATAAAGGAGTTCAACGCATCCTGATAACTTTTGGCGGAGGAATAACGCTTTTCCTCTCGTAACTGGGACATATACCTTCTCACCCCTTCCACGAATCCTTTCTCATCCATATCTCTCTGTTTTTAAATAATATTTGAAATGAATTGACAAATGTAACTCATACTATCTGAATGCAAAAAGAATTACCGAAACACTATCATAATGTTTACTTTCTAAACATATTTTAAACACATACTTTTTCAAAACAGTTACGTTTAAACCAATATTATGGAACTTTAGTACCCAAAATAGCACATTTTTTAGGATATATCCTGAACTTGTATGTATCTAGTCGGCTTATAATTTCTATTTCCCGGCAGATAACCGACATCTACCCGGCATCTAGTTCGGATTATCCGGCACTTGCTCTAATTTAGCTGGGGTCTACTCCTAATCTCAATCTTTTGTACACTGAAAAACGAGACTATATAGAGCCTTTGCGCTCTAGAACGGCAAAAAAGTCGACTGATTTTCAAATATCATTCAGGAGGCATTTATTAGTTTTCTGAAACAAGAGATATAATAATTCGGCGGATATTGATAAAAAGAAGGCAAACTGCAAGTATTTTCCTTCATACACATTCTATTCGTCAGGGCTTAACTACCAGAGAATCGCATATAATACACACACACCCTATCCTATCTCAAATACAAGAAGCAGAAGGAGAGAGAAATGACAAATTGACATAATTAAGCCGTATTAATGACTTCTATCGATTGAATACACAATATTAAATTAGCAGAGACTTGCTTGCAGGTGTCGTTTTTTTTCACGAATATTGCAAATCAAACAACCAAATAAACATATTTAGTTTACTAAAGTTAATCTTAAAGAAAGGAGAGCCTATGAAACAGGAACCATCATGAACCATATCTAACAGGGAAACTGGCTGGAAGATATGGCAACATAACCCAGCCAAACAAGTTTCTAAGCGCCTTTAAATCAAATAATACTAACACTAAAACATTACAAATGTATGAATGAAAATTATAAGGGGAATCCTAAACCCCGATTAAACACAAAAACTAAATTGGGCAGAGTCATGAAATTAACCTCAATCCCGCTATTTATTTTTACCACAGGGGTATACGCTTCCGTACACTCCCCAAACATGCGCATTAAAAGCGACATCAAGATTATAGAGAAACCATCAATCGTATCCACCCCGCAACAAAACACCCGTCAGATCACCGGAACCGTGATTGATGCTACCGGTATGCCGATAATTGGCGCCAATGTGATGGTAAAAGGGACAACAAACGGGACAATAACGGATATAGATGGAAAATTCACGTTGGAAGTAGCCAAAGACGCTATTTTGCAAGTGTCCTATATCGGTTATATGAACCAGGAGATTTCGGTAGGCAATAAATCGGTTTTAAGCATCTCCTTGCAAGAGGACACACAAAAGTTGGATGAGGTGGTAGTGATTGGTTACGGTACGATGAAGAAAAGTGATATCACGGGGGCTATCTCGTCCGTGAGCGAGGAGAAAATCGCTCGCCAAGCAGTGGCCAATGTTTCTACCGCATTGCAAGGCTTGGCTACCGGTGTATCCGTCACTTCCAGTTCCGGATCTCCGGGTTCCGCCGCCACGATCCGTATCAGAGGTGTCGGTACGGTAAACGACGCGGAGCCATTGTTCGTCGTGGATGGGATGCCCGTGACGGATATAAACTACCTGAACACATCGGATATACAGTCTATGGAGGTGCTTAAAGACGCTTCCGCTTCCGCTATCTACGGTTCCCGTGGCGCGAACGGCGTAATCCTTATCACTACGAAAAAAGGCGCCGCTGGAAAAACCACCGTTACGCTCGACGCATATTGGGGTATGAACAAAATATTGAATAATCTCGATTTGATGTCAGGTCCGGAATGGTACGACTATCAAGAACAGTTGAACACAGTGAGGAGCGTTCCCATCAACTTGGCCCTTGTCAATCGTAATGTTTCCACCAATTGGATGGACGAGATTACGCATACGGCCTTTATGCATAACTACAGTGTCGGCATAAGCGGTGGTAAAGAGAACGACTATAAATTCAATCTGGGCTTGAACTATATCAACCAAGATGGAACGATCAAGAAATCCAACTACGAACGGTTCAGTGTCCGTCAAAGCACGGAAAAAACGGTGCTCAAAGATCATTTGGTAGTGGGTACCAACGCGTCGATCGCAAGATCTACCGACGCAAGTATTAGCGAGCGCAACAGTAGTAATGTGTACGACTCCGACTATGGTGTCGTAAGTAACGCAATCCGTTTGGATCCGGTAACTCCCGCCCAAAACGCAGACGGTTCATATGGTTACTCTCCTTATATTGACTACTATAACCCATTGGCAAGTATCATGTATCGGGATAATCAACGGGAGAAACTTGCTTTCATCGGCAATATGTATGGGGAATGGCAGATTATAAAAGGATTGAAGTTCAAGAGTAGCTTCGGAGCGGAAATCAGAAGGGTAGACAATAAAACCTTCTCGCCTGTCTATGAGGTATCCTCAAGCCAAAGAAATTTAGAGAGTAGTTTATCGAAGTCGCAGACCAAAGGGCATTACTATACGTTCGAGAATACCCTTTCGTATGAGAAAACGTTTGCCGAGAAGCACTCCATATCCGCTCTCGTAGGTTATACCAATGAATGGGGTAAGCAGGAAACCTTGAGCGTAAATGCGAGAGATCTTATCGGAGAGTCGGATAACCTGCATTATATAGACGCTACGCTGGACAAGAACAAGACCACGGCCAGCAATAGCGCTACGGAATATGGTTTGATGTCTTATCTGGGCCGCCTACACTACGATTACAATAACAAATACCTTATTACAGCCACTTTCCGGCGAGACGGCTCCTCTAAATTCTCTTCCAAGAATCGCTGGGGTAACTTCCCCTCGTTCGCTCTAGGTTGGAGAATCGACAACGAACCGTTCTTCCAGAAATTGAACGCCGAATGGGTTTCCTCCTTGAAACTCCGCGGGGGTTGGGGACAGATCGGAAATCAGAATATCATCGGATTTACTACGCAAATTTTATATAGCTAATATTCAAGCTATAATGAAACGCATTTTTATCACTCGCTTAACATATGCACAACACGTAAAACGCCCATACATACTTATTGTAGTTCTCCATCATGACCGATAACGAGCGTCTTCCATATGCCCCCGTAGGCGATATTACCTACAGGGGGTTGGCAAACTTCCGATCGTCCGCTCCCGTCATGCGGTTTTTCCTTTCTCTATGCTCCTCAAAAAGTCCCTGATATAAAACATCGCTCTTATTTTGTTTAGCGTGTCTTTTGCGTCATCATCATTTTCGAAGCTGTCCAGTATTAAGTGATCCATCATGTCGTCTATATCTTCTGAATAATTATATTCTGACATACTGGTTATATCATACATTATTCTCGGTGTTATGATAAAATTGCCGATTGTCAATGATGATACGTCTTCTAACTTTATCTCTTGATCTCCGGATTTGATTGTTATCTCTTTTATTGTCTTATCGTTTGGAAACATTGTTGTTAAAATTTAGTCCTGTTAAGTAATTTGAAAACATTCTTTCTTTGGAAAAATATGCGGCTCTTTACCGTACCTATGGGTTTCTTTGTCCGGTCGGATATCTCACAATAGTTATACCCTTCAATGAATAACGAAAGCTCGATCATTCCCTTGTCACGCATAACCCTGTTAACCTGTTGGTACTCGTCCCTTATGCTTTGGAGCGTATTGCCGTCCTCCAGCATATCACACGCATAAAGTGCCGGATCGTCCACGGGAACCGGCTTGTAGCGCAAACATTGATTATGATATAGATTTCTCATGATGACGGCACACCAGCCCCTAAAGTTATCACCATACCGGAACTTATCGAGGTTATCCAATATACGGATATTGGTATCTTGTACTAGGTCTTTCGAGTCGTTAACGTTCCCGCAAAGATGGAAGGCGTAAGCGAATAGGTACTTTTGAACGCTTTCTAGTCGTTTTATATTACTTTCCATATCTGCCTCCCTTCAGTGGTATCATCGTGGCCCTAATCGCCGTTTTTGCGTCTTTTAGCTCACGGACATCTTTTTGTAGCTCCATTACCTTGTCAAAGATCTGATTGTAATCCTTCGCAAGGTTAATAACAAAGTCCGAATAGAACTTAATTTGTTCCCTATAAAGCTGGAGGCTTTTTTGAATTTCTTCCATTATAGCGTACCTCCTTCCGTCTCTATAGGCTTGATAGACGCAAGCATATCGAAAACAAACCTTAATGTTGATATGTCCGCTATAAATTCATGGATATTTTTATCCTCTATCAATTTGGCATAATTTAAGAGAAGATAGAATAAGCCCTCTTTCAATTCACTCAAAGACTTGTTATGTAACATATTGTCTACCTCCTTGAAATCGTAGGATAGCCCTATATTGCTCATAGCGCACCTCCTTCCAGCCCGGCCAAAACGAATGCGGACATCAATAAGATTAGCACCTTGACGTAACCGATAACGTCGTTCCTGTTATCGCACTCGAGCAAGCCGAATGACAATACGGTTAATAACTTGGCGATAGTGCGCCACGAGAAGATCTTTCCGGCTTTTACGGACACGGGTACGGGTGTACCGGTGGCTTGGATTGATTGTTTCATCTGAGTTCGCAATTAGATGATTATAAAAAAAGCAGTCCTATATAATCCTAAGCTGCGAACTCAATATACATCATAGATATATATAACGGATTACAATAGAACTGCCAATGCTTTCTATTATCTATTAACCTGCTCTCTTGCAGTGCATGTATATTAAGTTCGCACCGCAAAGATATGCAAAACATTTAAAACATCATCATATGTTTCGACAAAAAATCACTTATCAGAAAATAAAGTTAATTCTGATTCGTCAAAAAGCCCCTCAAAGCATACTCCACCATTTGTATAGCATGCGTACTTATCCTGCTTAATTTCTTTTACACGCATTTGTTTCCCTTCCTTGTTCACAACCAAATCTCCAACATTAAAAGTACCGGATTTTGTTTTTTCGGCCTCTAACCTTACTCTTTGTCTCTCTATCCTAACCAATTGATCTAAAAGTTCTTTTATGTCTTCTTGGTTCTTTATACGCTGATTGATTTTCAGATACCAACAAGCCACTTCCCGACACAAGAGAAGTATAACGACAAAGACTAAAATACCGATAACGCCAACGATAATTGAATTTTCCATGATATTATAAGTTTAGAATTAATACTTTCGCAAATATAGTCATTACCTCGTTCAATCAAGCGATACCCCATAACATTAAACGATCTTGAAAAACACAAAGGGCCGTGCCCGGCATGCTAGACACGACCCTTTTTATGATATATCCCATCGTATCAATGAGACACTTTCGTTTCATTATGAAGCTGCACCATACCCCACACGCCTATACACAAGGCGATGATCCCGACTATTGACAAAAATACGATTAGTCCCATACTCTTATTTTTTTGATAGCGTTAATAATATAAGTCCTGACACGAAACAGATAATGACAGCCATACCACCGATACCATACAACAACGTGGAGTTTACGCTCTCATACTTCATGATGCCTGCTAGAATGACACCGCCAAACACCAGCTTGGCTATATCGACAAGGAATTTCCCCGTCTCGGATAATATCGTCTTTTTCCGTTCCTCTTTCATATCCGCGAATATAGGGTAATATATCTCCTATCGCAACTTTTAACCGGAAAAATTAAGATCGGGGGTCTAGGTTTTACCGCCCCCCCTCTCCTACCTTTGTCGCATATGATTCCGTTCATCTAATACATGATACGATAAGCGAACTAACAACGGCCATATAAGTGTGCTAACAACACTAATAACCAATCCGTAGAATTTACGGAATTAAAAAATGTCCGTATGCTACAAGTTAACGAGAAGACCACAAAGATATAATACAAGTGTATATATTACACTATCAATAATCAATAACCACTAATCATTATATCCTTACCTCCCACCCCCGAAAAAGAATGAGGCCGTACCAAATTGGGAAATGGAAACGGCCTCTAGTATTGCGACAACAAATTGGGATGAGCTTTCTTTCACTCGCAAATATAGCAATAAAACAATATACCACAAACTTTTACATCATATTAATTGTATAAATTACACGATAATCTAAACATCCTTATTTAGAATCATTCTAAATAAGCGAAAAAAGGAAGGGGGAAAAGGCATGTCGTTCCTCTCCCCCCGTGAATTTATTACAACAAAAAAAGGAATTGTTATTTTATGGCCCCCACCTTGAACGAGTCCGCTTTCCAAGTCCAATCGACATAAAAGTTTACGGTGAACGTGGCCATGCCATCGACCGATTGCGTGTAGGGGTTATATATGACCTCCATCGCTCCCCATGTCCCTATCGTGAAATCAGACCAACGACCGTAAACGAATCCATATCCGGACGCTTCCGATAGCCCCTCCCCGGTGGTTATCCGTGGGATCATGTCGGACACGAGATAAGGGCGGTCGCTGCAAAGCCCCCCGGTCACGATCGAAGACCCGTTGCGTTGCGTGGCTTTCAATCGCCTCTCGCAATCTCCATTCATGGCCCAATTCATAGGCATGCCGTTATTCCTTACAGATCCCTCGATGGAAAGGATGTTAGCGTAGGTAGCCTCTATAGGCGTTATGGTCTTCCCCGTAAAGAATCCGTCCGGCCTATTGTCCGAATGGGCCTCGTTCCCGAATACGGCACGCTCTATCGCCTCGGATATGCTCTTAGATAGATCATCGGCCAAAAAGGACGATAGGCTTACGTTTTGCTCCAGTTCCATCTTGCTCACGTTGAGGTAAGCGGTCAAACGGTGCGGGTTCAACTCGGACTTGGAGAACGAGCCTTTGCCTTGTTGCGCCGTTCCGGTCTCCCCCGGCCATTTGGCGGTAGACCCGGAATAATCGCAAATACGGCTCCTGCCCTTCAATCCGTCCAAACGGTTAACGCCCAACCTCGACAATATGAGGTTATCGTTCAATGATCGCCCCAGCTTCGCAACGAAATCCCCTACAGGGCCTTCCGTGGACGTTATGGCCCTCGACTCCATCGAAAGCGGGACGAACAAGCCTATAGCGGACGTTGGAACGCCCGAACCCGTCAAGATGCCCTCGGTAGACCTAGAAAGTCTCCTTAGTTCCGGGTCTACGATACGACCGCACGACATCAGATCCATCAATGCGCCGCCAAAAGTCCTTTTCTCGATAGCCGGGCTATCATGGCCGATACCTCGTGCCTCCGCCTTAACCGTCTTGTCGGACGTGTCCTTTAAGGCCGTTCCCGTGCCCTTCGCCGAACGTCTCTCTATATCCTCTAACATCCTACGTCCCGATTCGGATCGTTTCATAATGGCCTTAACGTCCTTGCTAGGGTCGTTCCATCGCTCCACCTCCGTGTTAAATCTTCTCTCTTTTCCCATACTTTTTAATCTATAAATGTCATTTTTTACCTATTTCCCCATTAAAAACCTCTCCAGTTCTGTAAGCTCTTCGTCCTTGTTGGCTGGAGAATCCCTCCTCGTTATCCTAAAGCTCTTGCAGATCGTAACCACGAGATCGCTCGATTGTTTGAGTACCGCCGTCGCTGGATGCCTCACCGTCTTGTCCCCGCACTTGATACATACGCCCTCGCTCGCTATCGTGTCACGAGCCTGTAACATAGTGTCATAGTTGGCGCAAAGACTCATCAATAGTCCCTCGTCCTCCGGTCGTGGGGTCACGCTCTTAACCACCGCCTTTATAAAATCCTTGGTGCCGGGTTGAACCCAGTCCGGAATCTTGAACGTATATCTCTTTGCCATGATCGAATATTTTTTATCGTTGTTTTGAAAATCTGAAAATCGCCGTGCGTGTGAAATGGGCTGGTGTGTGGTTTCAGCCTTACCCATCCTTAAAAAAAAGATAGGGGGGGGGATCATCTTCCTCTCCTTAATTTTCTATCAGTATTCGCTAATAATATCCTCATTTGCTCACCTGACACTACCACCTCGCCTGTTACACGTACATCTTTCCCCTTAATCCCTCCTTGATTCAATATTTGGAACAGATTACCTTGCTGAGACCTGTTTAATATCATTTCTCCTGAATTTACCATTGCCGGCACACGATCCCCCGAATACATACTACCGGGGACTATACCGCCATTAGCGAATTTAGGAATTGCCGCTATAGCCGCCACGATTGAGGCCACAGCGGCCCCCGCCGTAAGCCATCCAAATGGGCCGGAAGATGCGGCACCCAATACGGCTGACGATCCTGCCGCCGCAACATTCTTATTGAAAAGCGCGTTCAAAGCCGGCAAAGCTTGGCCTACCGCTTGCATAACATTCAAAGAGTAATCTAGCCAAGAAGCCGCACCTTCGTTTGTTAACCGAGAAACAGAAGACATCATATTACCGATAGCTTCTAATGAATCAGCGTATTCATAATTTGACTTGATAGCGTCACCGGATACGCCTTTAACCGATATATAGCCAGACTTAATATCCTTCGTTGCATTACGGCCTTTTGCTGACACGCCGAATTTATCCCCCTCCATCGGCTTCAATCGTCCAAGCGTAGCTTCCAGCTCTATCTTATATTTTTCTTTATTGATCTTCTCTATAGCCGCTCGGATCCCTTGTCTTGCAGCCTCGTCCGTTTCCGTGTTAAGTTTTTTTGTTAGGATTGGTATCTGGGCGTTAAGATAATCTATAGAGCCTTCGGGTAAGGATTCCATCTCTATCTTTAATTTCTCATCCTTCAATTTTTCTATAGCCGCCCTGATTCCTTGCCTCGTGGCCTCGTCCGTTGCTGCGTTCAGTTTTTTCGTTAGGCTTGATATCTGGGCGTTTATATAATCTATGGAACCTTTAAGTGGTTTATCCGTACCCGGCTGCTTTGGTGATACGGACGTTTGTACCCCTCGCATAGTCTCATCCGCTCGCTTCTGCAATGAATAGATTTCCTTTTCCAAGTTTAATTGCTCAATCAATGTATTTACGGTCTGCTGACGTGCGGCGTCATTCTCCTCTGTCAACCAACCTTGCTTTATGAGGAAATCGTTTTGCTCAGCAAAAACTTTAAGAGCTTCTTTTGCGTCTTGGTATGATTTTTGATAGCTCCTTGTTTCGTCAACCCCATAATTTTTTATGTCATATATTGCGTTTGCCTTTAGTTTCTCGGCCTCATCGCTTAGTTTTAGGAAAGTCTTATAAGCATCATTCGCCTGTGAGGTGAGATCACCGGAAAAATTCGTGTTCTTTACAAAATACTCGAGATCCTTCGTATCTATCTTTAAACCGGATTTACTCGCATATTGCTTATTCAACACGTCCATCTGGTAATCAATCGTTTCCTTGGTTTTCTTGTTAAGGTGGTTTATAACGCCTTGCATATTTTGCGCCGCATCGATCCTCAACCCTTGCCCCTTGCTCGTGTCCTTCGCTATTTGCTCGAAACGCTCTATATCCCTCATGTCCTCGGTACGGATAAACGATAAGGAAAGTTTCTTGTCGGCCAACTCATCCATCATGGTGGAAAGATCCCGCAAATTACGGAACGTAGTAAGTACCCCGTCATTGAAAACATTCCAATCTCCGCTTGTCAAGCTCTTAAAAAAAGCGTCAACCGTATCTTTAGCGGCGTTTATGTTGTTATCAAGCAGATCGGATGTCGTTTGAACGCTCCTCATAGCCTTGTTGAACGACTCGCCAGCCGTCAAAGCGATACCAAGCCCCCCGGCGAACTTTGCCACGGAGCCGCCTACGCTCTTGAATACCCCGTCCAGCTTGCCGAAACTAGCACCGTCTTTCTCGCATTTATTGGTAAACTTGGAGAAAGAACGCTCGGCCTTGTTAACGCTGTTAACGAATTGGCTGTTATCCGCTGTTATTATCGTCCTAAAATCATTTGCCATAACTCATTTCTTTTGGATCTTCCCGGCCTTCCATAATTTCTCGAAGGCTTTCAGCAAGTTGTTATTAAATGTGCTATATATCTCTTGTTCCTTATTCTCTCTCGCCGTCTTGAAAAAACGTATAGGTAATATCCTTCCCGTTCTCCTTCCCTTCCCGGTTCCTATGGTGATACGGTACCTTTTCCCCGCACTATCCGTCACTCTCGCCGTCCGGACCTTCTTTCGCACGAACGTATGTCTTTCATCCGTTCCGTTCTCGAATATACGGGCTAACGGCAATCCCATTATATGCACCTTTCGAAGCAATTGCCCCCGCATCCTACGTGACGTTCGCACGAGTCCCGCCGTTTTCATGTTGATTTTCTTGCCGGATTTCGTAACAGCGTTTTTCTTGAATACGCTTACGGTCTCCTTGCGCAATATCCTAACGGACTCATTCAAGGCCATGTTTATGACCTTTTCAGCGTCTTTGCCACGTAACCGGGCTAAAGCGTCAATCACGTTTTGTTGTATCTCTACTGGCATGCGCCTTGAAATATTCGGACACAAGACCTAACAGCCGCTCAAATAGCTCTTGATCCCCGTCCATGATATCAACGAACTCATCAAACTCAATATCTACGTCTTTGTTATGCGATATGATAGACGCATACATGAGACCAAGCGTATCTATTATCATTTTCCCCTCAAAGGGTCTCCCCGCCATCCGTTCATAGACGATAAACGATTTTAGGTCTATCTTAAAGACCAATTCCTTATCCTTCAATACGATTTTTTCCATGTCACTATGATTTTTTAGTGCCCCGGAAACGACCGGGGACACGATAACAGATTTTAAATATGATAGAAAAACAAACCTAGACCAACGTACCTACAGCTATAGCCCCGTCACGCCTTACCATAGCGTCAAAGAAAGTGTTTACGACCAAACGTATCTCTCCGTCCGTGGACTTGGTATAAGGGTCTACCGTGATATCTAAATCGCCCCACTGACCGATTATAAGCTCGGAGAAATCGCCGAAAGCGATCCCGTGCTCTCCATCGATATCCGGGATGTCGTTAGTCTGGTACAATGGATAATCAGCGCACATGAGCGTATTTGTATCCTTGTCACGCTCGACGATAAATCCTTCCGCTACTCCGATTTCTTTCAAACGGCCTTTAAGCGTTGAGCATCCCTTGTTGTTGGTGATATAACAATAACTCAAAGCGTCCGGATATACCTCCGATTGAAGGCCGATAATTCTCTTGAAATCGGCCTCGCCCGTTATCTTTAGGCTGGCATCCGTGAAAATCCCGTCCGGCTTGATCTCGCTATGGTCATGTCCTCCCAATACGGCTGCTTGCAAAGACGAGGCGATAGCTTGAGCGAAATCATTCATGATAAACCTGTCAAGCTGCTCGTTTGACTGCAATAACATTTGTTTGCTGATATCGACATAAGAGGTCAACCGTTTAGGCTTTAATACTTTCTTTGAGAAATCTCCCTTGCCATCCTTCGCCGCCTCCGTCTCATTGGCCCATCTTACGACGCTTCCAGAATAGGCGGCGAAAGAAACGTCACCTTTAAGCCCCGTTAACATACGTGCGCCGGCGATATTTAACACGAGCTTATTACGAATCGCCCCTAACAGGTCAAAAACCTCCTCGTTAACCGTCACCCCATTAGTCCCGGAAACGGATATCCCCCTAGTCTCGATAGGGTACATGAGACCAATGCCCGCCTGAGTGCCGATACTGGCGCATCGCATCGCCGTATAGCTTGAAAGATCCCGTGTATCTACCGATAGATTACCCGTGATATATTCCCTTAACGCCCTTACGAAAGGAACGTCTCCCGAAGTCTCGACCGGAATGTTGGCGTACTTGGCCCTCGCTTCCGCTAACCTAGCGGCGAACTTGTTCTCAAAATCATCTTTTGTCATATTTTTACTATTTAGCTTTTATCATATACCGAAACCGTGTGCTACATTGTAGCACATTTTGATTAAATATCGTTAAAATTCTTACCCGCTTTCCTGCGAATATCCTCCATGTCTCTATAAGTGTATCTTATACACATCCTAACAGCGTTGCTCCTGTTACCTCCCATCATCCTAGCCAACTCATCAAGGGTGCGAATGTCCTCCGGATCGATACGGATGGAAACATGTACCTTGGAGCATGGATTGTCGCTATCACTCATGACATAGCCTCCCCTTTCTTTGAGAAAACGGCCTCATCGCCCAACAGTACACGACCGCCGCTATCACCCCTCAGCCTGTTTATGACATCTAGCGCGTTATCGGTAGCAAGAAACTCCTCTTCCGTGGCGAAACCGCACGCCCGTATGTCCTCGGCATCAAAGCATATATCACCCGTGACGATATCCCGTGCGGCCTTGACTATGATATCATCGCCAATGAACATCATGTAAAACACGTACTTGTCACAAGATCCCAATCTCTGTATTATCACGCTATTATCTCCTTCAAAAAGGCATTTGTAACTCATAATCAAATATTTTAGTCAAACTATTGTTATACCGGAAACGTATGTCTCCCGTAGCCCCGTCTCGCTGCTTGGCGATCCTCAACTCCCCGTAACCCTTCTCTGCGTTCTTGTCGTAATACTCCGGCCTATGTATGAACATAACGATATCCGCGTCTTGCTCGATAGCCCCGGACTCACGGAGATCGGAAAGCATGGGCATCTTGTCGGATCTCTCCTCGTTCTTGCGGGACAATTGGGATAACATCACAACCGGGATATCCAGTTCCTTCGCCATGATCTTCGCCGCCCGGCTGCACTGGCTGACCTCCTGTTCACGGTTATATGACTTATTCCCCGATCGCATGTCTATGAGTTGCAGGTAATCGATAAGGACGATACCGCACTTGCCTTGCCTGTTGAGATTTCTCGCCCTTGCCTTTATCTGCTGCATGCTGATATTTGGCGTATCGTCCACGGATATAGGCAAAGACGATATACGGTCTATCGCTCCGCATATCGCGCTCTCGCCCGCCTCCGGAAGTGTACCGGCCTTATACTCGTCACCGTTGACATCGCATTCCGACAATATGAGGCGATCACCAAGCGAAGACCCGGACATCTCCAGCGAGAATATAACCACCGGCGTGCCTCCCATAGCGGCACTCTTGGCTAGGTGAAGAAGGAAACTCGTCTTTCCCATGGCCGGACGTGCCGCCAAAATTATCAATTGTCCCCCCTTCCATCCGGTTGTTAGCCTGTCCAGCTTTCGCAAACCGGTGGAAACGCCTTGTATTTGCCCGTTTCTAGCCCGCTCCTTGCGATTTTGGTAATTTTCCAAGCAATCCCTAGCCACGGACGATATAACGCTCATACGGGAACCGTAGGCCGTATTAACGGCTATCGCCTCGATATCCCCCAACGATTGCGCTAGGGTATCGTCTATGTCATTGCTAGGATCGGAAGCCCTAGCCGTTATCTCCATACCCGCTACAGCCAATCTCCTAGCTATCCATAGCTGGTGAAGGTACCTCGAATGATCAACGATATTGGCCCCGCTAGCCATCCCCGCCGAAAGCTCCGACAATGCGATAGCCCCTCCGACCTCGTCAAGATCCCCGGACGATATCAGCTCCCTAGCGACAGTCACCATGTCCGGCTTAACGTTCCGGTCATACAGTCCGGATATCGCCCGGTATATCTTCCCTAGTTTCCCATCGTAGAAAACATCTTGGGTCAATATACCTACCACCTCGCCTATAGCTCCGCTCTCAACGAGCAACGCACCGATAACGGCTCTTTCCGTCTCAACGCTATGCGGTAATGGGTTAGATAAAATTCCGTTCTTGCTCATGGTTGTTATCTTTTCCCGTTTCCCTTGACCGCTTGATCTCCCATGTCCGTACAGCGGCTTGCCAATCCTTCATACGGTTCTTGCCGACAATCCAGCCCTTAGAGGCGTAAAAATCCATGAACTCATCAGCGTTTACGATACCGCCCCGCGAAAGGCAATATTCTCTCACCTCATCGATAGGCGGCGGTATGACATTTCTTGGCTTTGTTCCGGAAGGTTCCTCTCTCTCATCCCCCGCTTTAGGGGGGGTAAGGGGGGGATTATAAATATAATTATCATTATAAGTTATATTTGTTACGTCTTGATACGGCTTGTTATCGTTGTTATCTTTGTTATCATCCATAACATTTGTTATATTTGTTACGTCTTGTACCGTATCATCGTCACCCATTCCATCACGTTTACCGCCCCATCTTTTTCTCATACCTTTCTTTCCGGCCTCGCTTCTCGCCTTGGATACCTCGTTATAGCTCTCCAGATTGTAATCTACCTCTTTCTTAATGAAGGAGAATGCCATTTTAGCCAACGGTTTCAGCTCCGACAATGTCCCCGAAGCGACATACTCAATAATCGCCTCGTACACCTCAAGTCTGACCTCCGGCGGGTAATCCACTAGCACCTCTTGCCACTCGACATTAAAAATAAAGGTTCTATTCTTTTTCTTAGCCATACCTATACGCCAATATTAGCCCCTCGATAACATCCGCTCAATATCGCTTTGCCTGTACAGATTCCTCTTTCCAACCTTGACAGGCACCAGCAAGCCCCTTTTCCTCCAAATACACAAGGTGGTGGTTGATACGCCCAGTTTCGCCCTCACGTCCTCCGTAACGAACAACTTATCTTCCTTGTCCTTCGCCGCCTCCTCTCGTTTAGCTGATTCTATCAACTCCATAGCGAACTCTCTTAAATCCGCTACCGTAACGACTAATTGTGCTTGCGGGAAATCCCGCATAAAATCTGAAATATTCATATCGCAAATACTTTTATATATACCAAAACCGTGTAATACAAACATAAATACATAATATACAAATCATTACAATCACTCTATCAATGATATGGTCTCTCGTTTTATATCATCGTCTATTGTCCTGTATCGTGAGAATGCGGAACTACCATCCACGTGACCGGACATAGAGGCGATAAGGTTAGGATCTTTCACCTTCTTGTAAAGGTTCCCGATAAACGTGCGGCGGGCCATATGAGTGGAAGCGATCTCGTATATAGGCCTGCTTTCTTCTTTTTGAGTCAATGGATTTATAACCGTTACCTTTCGATCTATTCCGCAAATCTTCAATATAAGCTTTATTTGTGAATTACACCTAGACACGCTCTTTTGAGGCAACAAACGACCGCCATTTCCATCGCTCTTATATTTCTCTATGATATTTATGGCTCTCTTAACTAAAGGGACACGAACAGGTAGGACACTATGTCTTTTTGTCTTTTGAGGAACATAGGTTAAAATACCATTCACGACATTGTCCTCTGTTAACTCTATCAAATCAGATATACGACAACCCACAAGGCATTGAAATATGAAAATATCCTTAAAAACGACAAGTCTCTTTGAGTACTTTGATATATCAAAGTCATCGACACGGTTTCTTTCTTCTATGGTCAAATAAAACGGAGTGCCATACTTCTCGGTTCGATCACCGTCATATTTCGAGAATGGATTCTTGTTGATTATATCATTCTTTACGCACCAATTAAAAAAAGCGCTCAATTTACCCAATACCCCACAAACACGGTTATGGCCTCTTGGCTTAGGACTCCCACCACCGGACTCGATGATTATATTCTTAAAAACATTAGGATATTCCAAAGAAAGATCATATTCTTTTCCTATATAATCACTAAAATCAGATATCATTTCAGAATCAAAAACATATACACTAACCTCGAATGAAGCATCTAAATAAGTCCTAAAACGGACATATCTATCAAGTATATCTCTTACCGTATTATATTGCTTTTTTGTTGAATCTGCTATATCTAAAGAGTTCATAAAACGCTCGTATAACCCTATAAAATCATTTTTCTCACGATGCTTTTCCGGGTTAAGCTCTCGATCTACAAGTAAATTTAAATCCTCGCTGTTTTTTATATCGCTCCTGTTATTTGTATAAATATCCATAATAAGGTTTTTGCGGTCGCTTATGGCCTTGTCTATGGATCTTCTTTTACTGTCAACACATAAGGCCCTTTTCTTCACGCATTCGCCTTTAGCGTCCCATAAAGACATATCAATCTTTATATCGCTCGTATGGTATAATTGCACGCCACGCCCATCACTTAAACGAAATTGTACGTTGGCCTCTCCCTTTTCCCGGGTACTCCTAACTATCGCTTTTACTGTAGCCATCTTATTGTATTTTTTTTGTTGTGTAAATAATCTTTTTTTTGCGTAACATCTAGCGTAAATATCATTATCCATACATGATTATCGGCAAATCAAGAAATATTAATCACTTGAATGTCTTTTAGATAAAACAAGTGTATTATTTACACTTACGAAACATGAAATCATCACCAATTATGTGGATCGTAGTTTGCTGTCATTGAGTACGCAATACGGTGCTTTATTCGGAGCGAGAGAGAATGAGACCTTGTATCAAGGTATTGCCGTGAGCAGATTGGGCAATCCGGATATTAAATGGGAGACCACGGAATCTCTGAATATCGGTCTTGACGCAAGCTTCTTTAACACCCGCATGGTCTTCAGCTTCGAGTATTATTACAAGACAACGAAGGACATGCTGCTGGCCGCTCCTATGCCTATCTATATGGGATATGCCAGCAACACCTACACCAATATCGGCGAGGCGAACAACCGCGGTATCGAGATGAATCTCGAGTGGAGAGACAAGACCGAAAGCGGTTTCGAATACAACGTGGGAGTAAATATGTCGACCATCCGTAACCGCATGACGAAATTGAATGGTGGCACACCAATCTCCGATGGACCATTCCGAAACGGAAGCATGTACCTCACCTATACGAATGAAGGTATGCCTATCGGCGCGTTCTGGGGCTATAAGACAGACGGGCTTATCCAAACACAGGAACAGTTGAATGCCGTTAAGCGGGCGGATTTCCAACCTAATGCCGAATTGGGCGATGTATTGTTCGTAGATACGAATGGCGATGGCAAGTTAGACTCAAGTGATAGATGCATGATCGGTAATCCTATTCCGGATATCATATACGGTATCAACATGGGTATGGCGTGGAAAGGCTTCGACCTCAATTTGCAGTTTGGTGGAACAATCGGTAATCAGATATTCAACGCGATGCGTTATTACACCTACTTCCCGAACGATATAACGAACAAGGATAGAGCGTTAATGAACTATTGGACGCCAAATAATACAAATACGGACATCCCTCGCCTGACGGCTACGGACGTAAACGACAATGACCGCTTCTCGGACATGTACGTAGAAAACGGGACTTATTTCCGCTTGAGAAACGCCCAGCTAGGTTATACCCTGCCCGCTTCTCTCACGCAGAGGATAAAACTACAAAAAGTACGTTTTTATGTAAGCGGCCAGAACTTGTTTACGATATCCAGTTACTCGGGTATGGATCCGGAAGTGGGTCAGTCCAGCTCTTTGTCTAGAGGCATAGATTACGGTATCTATCCTCAGAACATTTCATTCACCGGAGGTATTAATGTTACTTTTTAAAATTTATAATGTCATGTTTAAAAACAAATATATCATAGGAATCGTACTAGCGATTTTAACAGGATTCAGCAGTTGTGCAGATTTGGATTTAGCTCCGTTAGGAAGTCCGGAGGCTGGAGAGATATCAGAGGAAAGACAAGCTTTCTTGCGTCTGACCGCTGTCTATTCCGTCATGAAGGACTTCCGTTACACATGGTCAATGCAATGTTTCGGCGACGTGTTGTCGAATGACGCGACCTACAGCGGTTCTTCGAACGACGCACAAACCTTCACGTTGCTGGAGAATTATCAGTATCAAGCGGATCATACCGAGATCTTGAACAAATATCGGTATTCTTACCAATGTATTAATAAGGCCAATTTGTTTATACGGGATATGGAAATGGCAGACGATGCCCTATTCTCGAAATATAACAGGGAACAGATGATCGGTGAGGCCAAGTTTATTCGCGCCTATACTTATTTCGAGCTTGTGAAAACCTTTGGTGGTGTTCCTTGCTATACGGGAGTCTTGGATCTCGATCATGAGAGACTCGGACGTGCGTCTGTCGAAGAGATATACTCGGTTATCGAGCAAGACCTAAACGATGCGGTTAGCGTATTACCTAAGAAAAGTGAGGTGGCTAACTACGAGTCAAGCTATGCGGGAAGGATTACCAAAGGCGCGGCCATCGCCATGCAAACACGTATTTATCTGTATGAGAAAAAATACGATGAGGTAAAAAAGGCATTCGAGAAATTCCAGAATGAGTGCGGGGGTGAGTATAGCTTGGTCGCTCCGGAGGATTACGCTTGGCAATTCTCACTGGACGGCGAGCACTGCTCTTCTTCAATCCTTGAAGTAAATATGTATACCTCCACAACCCAAAGCGGGTATGGCGTTAATAACGGCAACCGTCACGTGCTGATGTCTATGCCCCGAAACATGACGATCGGCTTCGGTTGCGCACAACCTACACAGGCCTTGGCAGACGCTTATGATGCCGAGGGGGATATCATACGAAAGAAGACCACTCTCCTTTCCACGGAAGAGGCCATAGAGATCGAGACCGCGGCCAAAGGCGATGTGGCACCCGTTACGGACGACCGAACCGGTTGGTACAATCGCAAACTATATCTCGCGCCCGGGCAAAGAGAGGAGAATCGGGGAAATAATCAACCCACGAACCTCAGGCTTATCCGCCTCGCGGAGGTATATTTGAACTATGCCGAGGCTTGCTATTTCAGCGGCGATATCGCTAATGCGCAAAAGTATCTGAATGAGGTAAGAAGCCATGTCAACTTGGCTCCTAAAAACCATACAGGAAGCCAATTGTTTGAAGACATCATGAACGAGCGTCATCTGGAGTTTGGAATGGAAGGTTTCCGGTTCTTTGACGTGGTACGTGTAGGATGGGGCGAGAAAGTATTTAACGGAACCAAGAAGGCGGAATTTGGAGCTAAGACTCCTTTCAGCGCCGGTGCGGAAGTATTGCCTATACCTCAAACCGAGATTGATATTAGTGACGGTTTAATAACTAATTAATAAGGAAATAACAATTCGCAAAAATCATAATAGTATGAATAGGAATTTAGTATTGCTCGGAATCTGTCTCTTGGCCGTATCGTTCGTTGGAGAGGTCTTTGGACAGAAGAAAAAACCTCGTATCGGTATTGCCGGTATACAGATAGAAAACAGCGTGTTCGTCCCGAATAGGCAGCCGCTCGTAGGACACCCCGTAAGAATGCCGGACTATCTCAGCCCAGACTCCGCAATGGGACAGGCGGCCACTTGGCTTCCCACGCAGATTGGCTATGGCGGTGGAAGAGGCCCCGTGACAAAAGAATCGTACGACGCATTTGTGGAAAAAACATTGGAGATGATCAAGGCCAATATGCCCTATGACGCTTTCTGGTTTTATAACCACGGAGCTTGTAGCGTGGAAGGCGTAGCCGATCCCGAGGGCGAATTCATGGAGAAGGTGCGTAGCTTGATCGGAAACGATGTCTTGACTACCACCACGATGGACCTTCACGGAAATACGTCTTGGTTGGTAGCTCTCAACTCCGATTTGATTACGACTTATCGTCAAGCACCGCATGCGGATTCTCGCGAATCACATCGGCGAGGGGTCGTCAATTTGTTGGAACGTCTTGAGTCGGGGAAAGGACGTCCGGCATACAAGGCATGGGTTGCTGTTCCTGTCCTAGTTTCCGGCGAATGGTCGAGTACCCGTGTCGAGCCTGCGAAATCGCTGTACGCATTGGTTCCCGAGGTTGAAGCCATGCCCGGAGTGATAGACGCAGGGATCTGGATCGGTTATGTTTGGGGAGACAACCCACGGAACCAAGGAACCGTGATGGTTTACGGTGACGATGAGGAACAGGTAAAAGCCGGGGCGAAGAAACTCGCCCAGAAATTCTGGGATGTCCGTAAGCAGTTCTCGCTGGAAGCTCCGGGATATTCGCTCGAGAAATGTATCGATTTGGCAATAGCAAGCAAAAAGAAGCCTTTCTTTATCAGTGATATGGGAGATAATCCCGGCGGAGGCGGCTCAGGCGAGGTCACTTGGACTTTGGCGAGACTCTTGAAGCGTCCGGAATTCCAGACTGATAAGGGAAAGAGCGTTCTTTATTGCTCCATCCCGGGAGAAGAAGTGGTTAAGCAGGCACGTAAGGTCGGCGTAGGCGGACACGTAGAAGGCATGGTAGGTGCCATGGTCGATAATTCCTACGAAGGTCCCGTGAAATTGTCGGGTACCGTGGTTTATGTGAGTCCGGAAGAAGACAAGAACGCGGAATCATGGAGACGGAAAAGAGATATCGCTATCGTAAAGACCGGAAGCGTTTATGTGGTAGTAGGCACATCGTCTCCCACTCCAAACCTAGAGGGTTCAGGAATTGACCCGAAGGAAATGGATATCGTAATGGTTAAACAGGGTTACCTTGTAACCCAATGGTACAATATACAAGCGGATTGGGTGATGGCTTTTACAAGGGGAGGCGTGGATCAGGACTTCAAGAAGCTTCCCTATAAGAATATCGTGAGACCGATGTTCCCGATCGATCCAGACATGGCTGATCCGGAATTGAACGTTATCATGGTTCCTTCCGCCAAGCATTACTATGGCAGATAGATCGTATTGATCGATTTTTTACTGCAATGCCTATGCAGTGTTACTGCAATAGGTGTTGCAGTATTACTGCACAGGCATTGCAGCATCACTGCAACCCGGGTTGCAGTGATGCTACTAAATTATCCTATATTCCTACTCAATAACTTTCGGACTTGCTCCTCCGTTAAATTCCGGCGGCTCGCATAATCTCTCATCTGCTCCTCATCGATAGAACCGATCATGAAATATTGAGAAGAGGGATGGGCAATATAAATCCCACTAACCGAAGCCGTAGGATACATGGCACCATTCTCGGTTAACGAAACACCAATTCGCGACATATCGAGCAATCCATCCAATGTGAAATTCAATAATTGATCCGGTAGAGAAGGGTAACCGATAGCCGGACGGATTCCTTGGTATTTCACCTTGTAAAGATCCGGGATAGACAAGGATTCGTCTTTAGCATATCCCCAATATTCTTTACGTACTTTCTCATGAAGATATTCGGCTGTAGCTTCCGCTAGGCGATCGGTCAAGGTTTGCAGCAACATTGAATTATAGGTATCGCCTTCTTCCTCAAATTTATCCTTCAAACAATCAGCGCCAGCTCCAGCGGTAACGACAAACGCCCCTACATAATCAGTTCGCTCCTCGGAAACCGGTATTACATAATCGGAAAGACATTTATAAATATTTTCCTCTTTTTTTACTTGCTGACGTAATAAAGGCAGCGCTATATCACCCATTCGGATCGTATCCCCTTCACTATTCGCTGAGAAAAATCCGTAAATCGCTTTACAATATTCAACCTTCATATTGACCAGCCGATCCAATAACCTAACAGCATCCTTGTATAATTGCATCGCCTCGGTAGCCTTCGCACGATCTTTTTCCGGGAATCCGGCCAACCAAGAGGCACGACAAGAATCGCAACCATGTATCTGGGAGATTTCCGAGAAACGGCCATTCAATTTCCATGCGCTAAAAAAGAAGGTCCAGTGGATATAAGGAATCACTTCTTCCAAGGGGATATAAGGGATAACATGTACCCCCATCCGGGCCGGAACAACCGGTGTATACCCGGTCCAATCTATTTCTATCGGATGCTTACGAGCCTCTGAAAGAGAAGCCAAGGTCTCTTTCTTCTGCCCTAAAGAGGCACGCAAGGCTTCTTGTTCTTGTTCCAACTCCCTGATATAAGCGTCACGGGTATCTGGATTCAATAGTTTGGCGGCGATCAACGGATTCTGTGAGGCATCCAGCACATGAATCACCGGATAATCATAATGCGGAGCGATCTTCACCGCCGTATGCAATTTGGAGGTCGTAGCGCCACCCACCATCATAGGAATCGTAAGTCCCGCTTTCTGCATCTCGTCCGCAACATGCGCCATCTCTTCTAAAGAAGGGGTTATCAGGCCGGATAAGCAAACCAGATCCGGTTTCTCCTCGATCGCTTTCTTTATGATCACATCTGCGGGAACCATTACCCCTAAATCAATCACCTCGTAGTTATTACAAGACAATACGATAGAGACGATATTCTTACCGATATCATGTACATCCCCTTTTACCGTAGCGAAAATCACTTTACCGGCCTTCGCAGAGCCGGAAGCTTTCTTTTCAGATTCAATGGCCGGTTGTAAAATAGCCACGGCCTTTTTCATCGTACGTGCGGTCTTCACGACTTGAGGGAGAAACATCTTTCCGGCACCGAATAACTCGCCGACCTTATTCATTCCGCTCATTAACGGACCGTCAATTATATCCACGGCATGCGAATAAGTCCGCAAGGCTTCTTGTAAATCATCCTCCAAATAGTCTCCGATCCCTTTAATTAAGGCATGCTCCAAACGCTCCTTCAATGAAAGCTCACGCCAAGCCTCATGCTTCTCCGGAGTTTCTCCGGAAGCTTGAACATGTAAATTTTGAGCATAAGTAATTAATTCCTCGGCAGCTTCCGGACGGCGTGCCAAGATCACGTCTTCCAACAAGGTACGGAACTCCGGCTCTATATCCTCATAAAGTACGGAGGTAGACGGATTCACGATACCCATATCCATCCCCTTCCCAATCGCATGATATAGAAATACGGAATGCATAGCCTCGCGTACATGATTGTTCCCCCGGAAAGAGAAAGATAAATTACTTACACCACCACTCACCTTCGCACCCGGCAAGTTCTTCTTGATCCATTCAACGGCACGGATAAACGCCAGACCATAGCCATTATGTTCCTCCATACCGGTAGCGATCGCCAATACGTTCGGGTCAAAAATAATATCTTGGAGATTGAAATCGATCTTCTCGATCAATAGGCGATAGGCCCGTTCACAAATCTCAATCTTTCTTTCATAGGTATCCGCCTGCCCCTTCTCGTCGAAAGCCATCACGACCGCAGCCGCACCCAGTTGCTTAATACGGGCGGCATGTTTAAGGAAGACCTCCTCTCCTTCTTTCAAGGAGATGGAATTCACGATGCTCTTTCCTTGCACGCACATCAAGCCTTCCTCGATCACTTCCCATTTAGAAGAATCGATCATGACGGGTACACGGGCAATATCCGGTTCGGAGGCGATCAAGTTTAAGAATGTCTTCATTTCTTTCACGGCATCCAACATACCATCGTCCATATTGATATCGATCACTTGGGCGCCATCCTCCACTTGCTTACGAGCGATCGTCAACGCTTCCTCATAACTGCCTTCTTTTATCAAGCGTAAGAATTTCCGAGAACCGGCCACATTACAACGCTCTCCCACGTTCACGAAATTATTCTCCGGTTTCACCTCCAGCAGTTCCAAGCCCGACAGCCACAGGCAATCCGGTTTCAAAGCCGGGATATGCGGTTTAGCTCCTTTCACCAACTCCGGATACCGGGAGATATGCGCTGGAGTCGTTCCGCAACAGCCTCCGATAATGTTCACTAATCCCTCTTCCACAAAAGGCTTCACATGTTGGGCCATTTTATCCGGCGTCTCGTCATAGGTACCAAAACTATTCGGCAATCCGGCGTTCGGATAAGCGCTGATATAATAGGGGGCATACTTCGCCAACTCTTGTAAATAGGGCTTCATATCCGCCGCTCCGAAAGAGCAGTTTAAGCCAACCGAAACAATATGTGTATGCTGTATGGAAGCTAAGAAGGCCAATAAAGTCTGTCCGGAAAATGTTCGTCCACCTTGCGCAGACAAAGTCAAAGACAACATAATCGGCAGGTCTTTTTCTTTCTCTTTCAACACGACCTCAGCCGCTTCCAATCCCGCTTTTACGTTCAACGTATCGAAAGTAGTCTCGAAAAGGATGATATCCACCCCGCCATCAACAAGTCCCTCGACTTGCTCCTTGTAGGCATTATACAAATCTTTATAAGTTACGGCACGATAAGCGGGATCGCTTACATCCGGACTCATGGAAGCTGTCTTATTGGTAGGACCGATCGATCCGGCCACGAAGATCGTACGATCCGGATGCTCTGCCATATAGGTATCCGCCACTTCCCTCGACAATCGGCCGGCGGCCAGATTTATCTCACGTACATAGGCCTCCATCGCATAATCTGCCATGGAAATAGCATTCGCATTAAACGTATTCGTAGCGAAGATATCCGCTCCCGCATCCAAATACTGACGATGAATAGACTGGATTACATCCGGGCGGGTGATACACAATAAATCATTGTTCCCCTTCAACTGTCCCGGAAAATCGGCGAAACGTTCGCCTCGGTAATCTTGTTCGTTTAGTTTGAAACTTTGGATCATGGTACCCATACCACCATCCAAGATCAAAATGCGCTCATTCAAGAGTCGCAGAAATCGTTCCTTATTCATAAATATGTTTTACCTTTCTTGCGTACATATAACTATATCCCCGGAGGATCCATACCACAGCGATGGCGAAAAACAGACGGGTAGGCACCACCCAAAGAACGGGTACCCCTATCGCGGCAAAGATGATCGTATCTTCCAACAGGGAATGGCACACGGCCAAATGATGATTCAGCAAGTTGCCGTCACCGTAAGACAACTTCCTCTGCTCCATTTGCTCTACCATAATAGCCCCGCCATAAGCCAGTCCGACCACATTACCTACCAACCACAAAAAAGCGGCATCTTGAGGCAAGCCAAATAATCGCATCAGCGGAGAAAAGACCGAGGACAATCCTTTCATTAGATTAAACTCTTCCAATATATAATGAAGGATCATTAAAGCCGTAACAATTATCAAAATAGAAATCACCACCTTCATCGAGCTGGTAAACCAAAGTACGAATACTTCCAACCAATTATCGCATACAGCCGCACTTTGAGCGATCCCGACCTGTCCCCATCCTTCATGGGGCATTACCCAATTCAAAGAAAAGGCGATCACGAAACTCATGATCAAACGGAGCAGCGTCATCTCCCAGAAAGAAGACCCGGTCTTTGCCTGTACGGAGGATTCTACCATTAGATTATGGGAAGTAAGGCACATCAATGCCAATATCGTAGCTTCACGGACTCCTAAAGACATCGAGGTGATCAAAGCGATCGGAGCATATAATGGGGAGAATATACTGGTTATAAAAACAATGGCTGTCTCCCCCGGCAGACCCACCAACGAGAACACGGGCACTAACCAATCCGAGATCTGACCTAATATTCCGGAATATTGCAATATACGGACCAATAAAGAAATAGGCAAAATAATCTTTAGCAGCCATAAACACGTCTTGCCTGCTTTAGGCAGAGCTTTCAGGATACATCCCCAAACCCTACCGATCACGCCTTGCCCTGTTTCCATCTCGACTTATCGTTTGAAAGCCCGATCCATCTCCCGTCGGTCGTCACGTTCCCGGATGGAGTCTCGCTTATCATATTCCTTTTTACCTCGTGCGATCGCGACGACTACTTTCGCCAATCCTTTCTCATTGATAAACAAACGAGTGGGAACGATCGTAAAACCACTGGCACGAACGGCGCCCTCGATCTTTCGTAATTCCTTTTTGGTAAGAAGTAATTTCCGGTCCCGCCGTGCGTTGTGATTATTGTACGTACCGTAAAAATATTCGGCGATGTACATATTCTTCACCCACAGTTCCCCTTTTTCCACGATACAAAACGTATCTACCAAACTCGCCTTCCCTAAACGGATCGATTTAATCTCCGTTCCGGTCAGTACGATCCCGGCCGTAAAAGTGTCGAGCAACTCGTAGTCGAACGTCGCCCGCTTATTCTTTATCTGTATGTTATTACTAATCTTCTCTTTCATCTTGTGTTATTCTGTCAAAAACTCAAACCGGGCATCAGCATCGATAACAAAATCTCGATAACTACCGGAGTCAGTAATATTATGGCGGTTGTAAATCCTACGAACTTCAAGCGGATCTTCTCCTCGACTCCCATATAAGGACCAGCGCCTTCCCAAACAATATAAAATGTATAAAGGATAAATATCCGCAAGAAGAAAAACTCGGGAAGCAACATCAATACGATATTCAAAGCGAACATCAACGACGAGGAATACCCGACGAAGCGCAACCACAGTTTCAAATCCTTCTCCCGTTTAAATATACCTTGCCATATCTCGTTCATCAGATAAGCCCCGAGGTAAAAACCACCGAACGAGGACACCAATGTCCGGATAGACGACTTCAAGGCCAGCTCTAAATCAAACTCCTTCCGCGTAAACAATACGCCCAGAAAAGCCGCGACAGTAACGAAGCCGATCAAAGGATACACGAATCGGGATAAGAACTCCTCCTGCTTCTCTCCTTTTTTCGCTAACAAGACCCACGCCTTCGCCGGCTGTGAGATGATAGCGATTACCCACCTAAATATCTCCTTATACATCTCTGTTTACTTTTAAATAGCAAAAGTATATATTTAATTCGTAAAACGCAACGTAAATACGTCGGTAGCCCCCCAAACACATGCGGTTGTATCCGCATTATAGCGTTCGGCATAATTTATTTTAAAGTTTATCTCATTTTGCCCCTCCCTGCTCTCTATCGCTTTGGCTTGGTCCAAAAACTTATCGATCGTAAAAGCGGTCGTATTGATCCATTTAGTGGAATCGCCGGTACCCCCCTCTTGGGTTACCCGGAGATATAGGTTATAGATCCGTTGTCCGTCATCATCTTTTTCCACCTCCTGATCAGGGTTATAGGATAAATTGAAAATATCCTTTTGGTCTACCTGATGATTTACATGTTGGGTTTGCAAGAAGAAACGTCCTTCCAAATAAATACTTTTCTTAAAGTCCAGCGTAACCAGACGCTCCTTGTCCAATACAACCGTAGTATCAGTCAATGTCTCATGCAAAGGCCATACAGCGACCGAATCATACTTATAAATCTCAGCGTTGTAAACACCATTGCCCAATTCCTCGCTAAAATTCGTCTTGAAATCAACCACACAGCAGTCGCCATCTTTCAAATCCGTCCGATTCTCAAACTCAGAGGAAGAGACGATAAAGATCTCCCCTTGATCATCCGCCGTGTAGATACATCGCATAGGATTCTCACGTATCACTCCTACTCGATGATAATTGATGGAATTACTTCCATCCCCCATACAAGAGGTCATTAAGAAAAATAAGGATAAAAATAAGCCGTATAAAATTCGCTTTCTCATCTTCTTTAGTTTATAAGTAAAGGATCTGTTACTCCCCATGTAAACTGGGTACTATCTTTCGGATTAATTTGATCGATATAATGAATCCGAACATACATATCCGCGTCGCGTCCACCTTGTTCTCGCATATCCTTGATAAAATTCGCCAGATTAAAGGCATTGATAACCGCGATAGCCTCCTCTGCCTTATCCTCCGGCTTTCCGGTCGTAGCGGCAGCCCGTAAATATAAGGAATAAATTGATTTCCGATTTTCAACAACTGGTTGTTGAGTCGGATCATAAGTCAGTTGCCAATTTAAAGCCCGGTCTTTTGTTGTCCAACAGGCGGAAGGCAAAAACAAATAATCTTCCAATTTGACGTACAGAACAGAGTCGTTCGGATTAACCGCAAGTATCGGTTGCTCATTTGTCAATAGTTTATGCGTATCCGTAAGAGGACTCTCAGCGTTTTGCTGGTTAACGGCGGTTTCCCCTTGTATCGTCACCGTATAATACCCTTTTTGTTCCGCACCCGTATTTTCCGGCAAGCTAGGATCATAATCAAAACTCACCAACAAGCATTTACCCTCTGAGTATGAGCTCAGCTTCGTCGCATAGATCCAACCGAACCGGGTATTAGCCATCATCAACGCGCTATCTCCATGTTGACGAACCACAGCGGCGGTCGTTCCCGGATTATAGACGTTATTTATGTCTTTTAGGCAAGAGGTAAACAGACCCATGATAACCGCCACCCAGACAAAACCTATTAAATTCTTGTATCTCATTTCACAATACTCCTCTTAAAGTACGCAAAGATACGATCTTTACCCATATACATAAAAAAAACGGCAAAAAAATAGGGCGTATCGATAATCTTCTTATCGGTACGCCCTCAACTTCTATACTAATTTCTTTATGAGTTTTTCACGACTTGGAATAGAACGGTATAAGAAGCCCATTTCAAATCCGTACTATCTTTTTCATTAATCGTATTTAGATAATTGACCTTAAGATTAAAAGACTTTGAATCTTTATTAGCCTCAGCGCTATTCACAGACTCCAATACAGACTTAACATTAAACGCACGGACTTCTCCTATGGATGATGCAGCAGAACCTGTTCCGTCCGCTACTTTAGCGACACGCAAGAACAAGTCATATGTCGGGACATTATCCACCATAGTAGGCTCCTTTGAACGATCCCAATATAAAGTATAAGAATTTTTCTGATCCTTAAACATATCCATTGTTATAAAGAAGAATAAATAACCGTCTACATACACCCCATAGTCGCCATTGCTAAATAGGTTTTTTACAGGTATCTCATTCTGAAGTAAGCTGGCCGAATCTGGCACATTATAAAAGACTGGCTGTCCTTTTGTTATCTCATCTGCCACAGAGATTGTCGCTGTTAAATAACCATTTGTCGCCGCATTCGCATTCTCCGGAGAATTTAGGTCTAATTCATAGTTGATCAAGTAACAAGCTCCGTCAACTACTTGTGCCGATAAAGACGGAGAGTATAATGCTCCCATATTTGTATTCAGTACCGTTTTATATGTCTTTTCAGAAAGACCTGCGACACCAAAGCCGGCACGAGTCACCGTATTATTCGATTCTCCAAGACAAGAGGTCAACAACAATAATGACGCAGCCGCCGATGCTCCAATTAATTTAAATGCTTTCATAATTCAATTTTTCTATTTTTAAGTATTTGTATTTACACTGTTAATCTATCGAGTATTAAAAACCAAAACGAAATCCGAACTGAAGGCTCATGTTAAACGGCTTCTCCGAATGGATGGTTTCGATCTCGCTACCATTATCAAAATAATAGCTGGCTCCCACCTCAGCGAAAGCGCTTACAAAACGGATAATCGGATAACTTACACCCGCACGGGCATTTACAGACCATAGCCATTCTTTCATTCGAATATGTTCGCTTTGCTTTGCGATCTCTACCTCATCCGAGAATAATTTCATTCTACGTTTGCCTGCGACATTCACTTCCGCCATACCTCCGGCAGAGGCGTAAAACATAAAACGATTCCATTCCGCGATCTTATAAGTCAATGATAATGGAATTCCTATAAAATGCAATCGCTGATCATTCTCTATATGATACGTATTATTCGTACTCCACTCCGATCTTAAGTAAGAATAAGTTAATCCAGTCTGCAAAGAAAAACGATTATTCAAATAACGACTAATTGAGATCCCCACCCCAATAGGCGTCTTATGATGAATATCCGTCTTAGCAGGATCTTTCTTCTCCGCATCGAACGAATTTAAGCTCATCAGATTCTCACTCTTAAGCACGCTGCTATTCGTCACATACTGAGGGACCAGATTATCAGCGCCCATAGAAAGACCTCCACCTCCCATACCGAACCCCCATTTCCGGGACGCAGTCTTCTCCGGCTTCTTTTTAGCAACAGGAGTAGCATCCGCGACAAGTACATCATTCTTGAGAACAACTATCTCATCATTATTCCTTTCAACCTCCGGCTCAACGGTATCTTTCTCATTCGCCGGTATATCAGCAGACATTACCTCCGACTCAGAAATAGGCCGATCCTCTGCGCTCTCTACATTTTGCCGGAACGCTGCCATCCTAGCCTTAGCTCCCACTTTAACCGCTCCAGATGCCGCTTTTGCCTTCACGACCGCAGCAGCAGGAATAGTCGCTAATACGGGTGCTTGCTCCATCGTTTTCTCTACCGGAACAACCGGGGTATCCACGGATGTCGACTCTTGTGAAGACTGTATTTCTTGGGCTATAGGTAGATCTTCCATCTCCCTGTCATATAAATAGATACCACCCGATACGACCAATAAGGAGATCACGGCGGCGGCAACCCAGTAGCGAAGCGTACGACGCAAAGGAACCGGAGCCTTTCCGGGCAATCGATCGGCTATAGCCTCCCAGTCGCCGGGTAGCGTATCCATCTCGAAATCCTCTAGCTTCGATCGGATCGCGTCATCCCATATATCTCTTTCCTTTTTACTCATCTTATCTCAATACAATGCGTTAATTCTACGTTGTAATAACTGCTTGGCACGGGTATATTGGGAACGGGAAGTACTCTCTGTTATGTTCAACATCTCACTGATCTCCTTATGAGAATATCCCTCTATCGCGAACATATTGAATACGGTACGGAAGCCAACCGGCAACTCCTTCACTAGATTCATCAACTCAGCCGCCGACATGTCCGAGATAGCCGAACTATCGGGTTGAATCAGTTCCGCCGTATTGTCAAGATCGGTCGCTTCACGCAACACATCCGACTTTCGCAGATATTCCAACGCACAATTAACAAAGATCTTCCGCATCCACCCCTCAAATGAACCACTCCCTGTATAGGAATCCATACTGGTAAAGATTTTCACGAAGCCATCCTGCAACAAATCACGAGCCGTTTCCCTGTCGTTCACATAACGAAGGCAAACTCCCATCATTTTTCGGGAATACGCATCATAAAGCTCTTTTTGAGCTCGTCTCTCCCCCTTCCGACAACCCTCTATCAGTTGTAGCTCATTCATTCAGTCGTGCCTTGAACGTCTCCCTTCTGGAGACTGTACAATATTAGGATGTAAATAATTAAACAAACGCTGCATTCCGTAGAAAAATTATTTCATAAACAGGGCGGACACTCCGGCCCGCCCTCACGGAACATCTGCAAAGATAAGATGTTCTTATGAATTTCCATGTTAATGAGCGTGAGTATGCTCACTTTTTTTCGCCGGAGGTACCGGACAGCCGGCGCCATTATCTACCGGAACCGCTTCCATACCGATCTTTTTGAAGGCCGCGGCCAAGCGGGTCTTCGAAGTCTTATCCGTCTTGTAAGTCACAATGGCCGTACGGGTGCTCAGATCACATTTCAAGTCGGTCACTCCTTTCTCGAAAGCGATATTTTTCTCGATCTTCTTGATACAGTGATCACAATCCATCGCTTCGATAAAGAATGTCACAGAGTCCTTCTTCTTTTTCGCTTCTTGGGCGAATGTCATCGATACCGTACATACGGCACAAAATAGCAACATAATTAATCGTCTCATAATCAATTGTTTTTTTTAATATTAACAGTTCTAATTATCCATTCATATCTACCAAAAGAAAAGCACCACTATAGGCATCGGGCTACACGTATATAGGCGTAGGGGCACACCAGTATACGCATAGGCCTACACGTATATACGTACGGGCTTATACGTATATACGTGTCAATCCCTGCTTATATTAAAGCGGATACCCGCATAAATTTTCCGTCCATGCACCGGTCCCCACACCATAGATCCATCGAAGTTATCCCCTCTGGGATTGCTGGCATCGATAATCGGATTCGGTTGTTTGTAATTAAACAGGTTCTCCGCTCCCACGTAAATAGACCATTGACGGAAATATTTCGTAATCTGCGCATTCACAACCGTATAAGCCTTAAAATTCGGCTCCCATAACGGATTAGACGCATCCGGTGTCGGCATACGACCGCCTCCATTAAACTGGCCGGTCAAATCAAACTGCCATTTTTTCAACGGGGTTTGATAAGAAGCGGTCAATAAACCTTTATAATCACTAACCAACGGCTTTTTCAATCGATGCGCCACACCCTCCTCATTCCGGTAATCGGTCTTCGCGTCCGTATAACGATAAGCGGCCGTTAACGTAAATCCCCGGAAAAAAGGATAGGAAGCCTCCACTTGGAAGCTATTCGAATAGGAACGCCCATCCAGATTGTAGAAACGAACCGCATGAGGATCACTATCCATATCCACCACGATTTGCTTCAAGAAATCGGTATAATACCATTCCCCGCTCAAGCTCAGTTCCTTCCCGAACAAAGGTATATAAAATGACAGATTCAGACCGGTATTCCACGCTTCTTCTTGATCCAGATTGTCGGCGATATACATTTTTCGACTACTGGATAACAAAAAGTTGTTCTCTGCCAGCACATTCGCTGTCCGGAATCCTTTACCTGCCGAAGCCCGGATATGGAACCAGTCAAAAGGATTATATTTAATATGTACACGAGGGGTTACAAAGAAATCATACAACGTACTATAATCCGCACGTACACCCGCCAATAAGATCAGTTTATCATTCAGATTGAACGTATATTGGGCATAAGCTCCCGGCACGACTTCCGTACGGTCATAGGCATGACGGACCGACTCTCCTCCCGCATATTGAACCAGATTCTCGTCGAAACCATCATAGTTCATACTTAATCCGGTACTCAAGCTATGCATCGGCGTAAACTCCTTTTCATACAGCAAACTGGCATATACATTATTCTGATATACATTATAGGGCGTACGGTCATATCTTGATTTTTGCTCATGATAAGAACCGGAAAGTATCAATGCCACGCTCTCTACCTTTTCCTTATCGATAATATAGGCCTGCTTCGTAAATAATTCGGCCCGGTTCGTATTTAAATGAATCCGATACGGGTCGGTGAAATCATGGTGTTTCGTATCCTGCCCACCGGTACGGCTCTCATGCAGATAGCGAACTCCGTATTGAGCCACGTATTTATCCAATTTATGATACCAACGATTCATTACGTTCACCTGTTCCCTTAGCGGCGTATCGAGAAAACCATCGTCATTACCGTCATGTTGCATTTTATCATTCGAGTAGTGTACCAATAAACCGGTAGAGAGCTTGTCGTTGATATGCCAAGAAGCATCCGCATTCCCTTCATAACGTCCGGCATCACTAGCGAACACATTAGCAGAGAAAATATCCGCCGTAGGGGGCTTCTTGAATTCCACGTTGATTTGTCCGGCCAACGCCTCATACCCATTCTTAACCGAAGAGGTTCCTTTAGACACCTGAATACTTTCCATCCAAGCTCCCGGAACATAATCCAAGCCATATAAGGAAGCGGCCCCCCGGAAATTCGGGTAATTCTCGGTCAACATTTGTACGTAGGTTCCCGCCAATCCCAACAGCTTAATTTGCCGGGCACCTGTAGCCGCATCCGAGTACGATACATCGACAGACGGATTTGTCTCAAAGCTCTCCGCCAGATTACAGCAGGCCGCACGGCAAATCTCATCGTACGTAATTTTCTGAGTTTGCAATACGCTCGTACGGGAAGCGATGGTTCCCATCTTGCGCTCACTAACCACGACCTCATCCAAGGCGATCTCACCTTTTAAGAAAATCTGCATAGCATCGTCCTTCTCATCCACAGGGGTGACCTCAGTCATATAACCGATATAGCTAACCACCAGATTCTTGGAGTCACCTTTTCGTTCTAACTCGAAATTTCCATCCACATCGGACGTGGTTCCATTTTGGGTTCCTTCCCAATATACATTTGCACCGATAATAGGTTGTTTGTTTTCATCACATACACGTCCTTTCACTTTCTTGCCGGAATCCTCGGCCCAAGTCAAAGTAAAAGTCAAACAGGGCAGTAAAAATATCAGATATAATTGTCTTAACATGATAGTTGTTATTTGATTGAATCGTTAAATACAGTTTCCGCAGGGATAGAGCATCCCCTACCTTAAAAAACCAAAGGGTATTCAGCGAGCAGCTTCCACCCTCACGAATACAATCAAATCAAAAGCGTAGTCAATAAAGAAAGGTACACACGAGGACAGGCTACGGGAGGACCTGTCACCCTAATCTCATAGGAATCAGCAAATAAGGAAGCGATTTGTAAACTCTCGAAAATAGAGGAGAAGAGCAAATCATGTACGACTGGTTGCAGATCCGGTACTTGTATATTTACAGAATTCCAATCAAAATCAACCCGTTCAATGCCACAGCCGTTCATGCCACAACACTCCACCGTATTATTCGCAAGATTATCACGACTATGATCATGTCCATGAATCTCACAGCACTTAGCTTCCAATAAAGCCTCCACTCCCTCTTTCTCGCAAACGCCACAACAATAAGATACGAAATTAACCCCCGCTCCCCCATAAAAGATTAAGGAAGCAAGAATTACAAGAAACAAGGATGTGGCAAATCGTCTCATATGCCGCAAAAATAAGCAAAAAAACTCGAAATCAAAATACCCCCTTTACTTGATAAATTTAGACAGGTAATAATAGGTATCCGGAGAAGGTTCACTCTCTATCCGGTAACGGGTGGAAGCCGTTACAGAAAATGTATACCCACGTTCAGACTCTACATCGATAGGAAGAAAAAGCTCGTTGCCATAAATATTTGTAGCTAATATGGATTTTGCCGAAGCCGTATCGATCGAATCTGTCAATGAATAATAAACGGTATAAGTTAAGTCCTGCTTTTCCGACACAGGTTTCTCCCAAGTTAAGTGCAACTCATCGTCCAAACGTTCCACTTTGATCCCCTCCGGTGCGGCAGGTACCGAATCATTCAGCCAAGTCAATGGAGGCAATTGGGCCGGATATTTATAGTAATTGTCTCTCAACTCTTTATAGAGTCCCTTATCATTATACAGGACATTTCCACAACGAAAGAACGCACAGCCGGCTCCTCCGTAATAACGGCTATAATCGATCTGGTCCGTTATATCATTCACGGCCCAGTCCGCCTCACTCTTGTCCATCCGATAAGCTCCCAAGCCGGGTACGACCAAACGCCCGTTACAATTATCCACCCAATTATCCACGAAAGGAAAGAAATTCTTATGCAGGTAATACATCATCGGAACAATCATATCTTGTTTACCTTGTTGCATCCATATCTTCGGGTCTTGGAAGACACTTTCGTAAGCGGTCCAACCCGCGTTAGGTACCCGTTCAATACGATTATATTTCCCGAGTGGCGAACTGCTCACCTGTACCCAAGGTTTCGTTTGCTTTACCCAATCGTAAATACGGTAAACCATCCGGTTGATATTCTCCCTACGCCAGTCTGCCAGAGACTTTTTCTTACCGGATCTATTATACAGCGCTTTATCCGGGAATGTTTTCGCCTCTTCGGGATAGCGGATATAATCAAAATGGATGCCATCTATATCGTAGCCATTCACGATCTCCTTAACTAAGGATAAGATATAATCAGCGGTCTCCGGTACGCCGGGGTCCAAATACCACTCCCCATTATGCCGTTTGCAGAGTTTTGGTTTCTTTTTAACCACGGAAAGCTTTCCTTGCTCCTTCACGCTTTTTTCCGTTCCTAGCGGGAAAGTTACGAACCACGCATGACATTCCATTCCACGCTTATGGCATTCATCCACGACAAAAGCGAGCGGATCATATCCCGGTAATTCTCCATACTTACCGGAGAATGTCTTACTGACTGGTTCGATAGCCGAACGATACATCACGTCTCCCCTCAAGCGAGCCTGAATGAAGACCATATTAAAATTCGCTTCTTGAAGCCGGTCCAAGATATCAAGCAATGCCTGTTGCTGGGCTTTTCGTCCCGCCTCGGTAGTAGCCGGTTTATGAGGCCAATCCAGACCATAAACCGTAGTCAACCAAACCGCACGAATTTCCTTTTTGGGAGGCTCTACCGCTTGTAACAGACAAAAAACGGGTAAAGCCAGCGACAGGATAAGCAACAGACAAAACTTTCTCATCTTTATAATGCCTTATTGAGCCCGCGAATGTAGTATTTTTTGAGTCTCTTCCGGTAAATCAGTCGTAATAAAATCGACTCCCAGATCGATCATCTCTTCCATTAATTTAGGGTCATCTACGGTCCAGACATTCGAAGTCATGCCTAGGACTTTACAATCCTTCACCCAATCCGGATGAGATTGCAAGACTTTATAATGGTAGTCTAATCCTGTAAAACCAAGCTCTTTCAATTCCATCGGGGATAATTCTCCATTCAGATAAGAAACCTCAGATTTCGGACATAGACGGATGAATTCTTTACAAGCATCCATATTAAAAGATATATAATCCGTACGTTTCGCTAATTTCATACGCTTCACCATATTTACAACAGCTTTAGCAGCCTCACGGTTGCGTTCCGGGGTCTCATGAGCTTTCAGTTCTAAAATTAACCGGACATTCTTCAATTTCTTCGCACGTTTCAAATATTGCTCTAAAGTAGGGAGCTTTTCGCCGTTGCTCAATTGCAAATCTTTCAATTCATCATAAGTACAGGATTGAATATGTTTTCCTTGGATATCATTATCATGGAATATTACCAGCACATTGTCCGCCGTAAGATGTACGTCGAATTCCGAGCCATAGGCACCAATCTCGCTGGCACGTTCCAAAGAACGGATAGAGTTCTGAGCAGAGCCCTCCGTTTTCCAATACCCCCGATGGGCGATCACTTTCGTGTTATCCTTTGCCGCTACCATTCCTGCCATCATCAGGCAAAGTAGCAAAAGAAGAGTAGATTTTAAATTCATGGAAATTAAATTAGTTGACAAATGACAAGTGACAGTTGATAGTTGACAAGTGAAAGTTGACAGTTAAATACCGCTTGTCGCAACTGTCAACTATCAATTGTCAACTGTCAACTATTTTCCGATCTCTGATAAATAACGTTCAGCCTCGATAGCAGCCTTACAACCACTTCCCGCAGCGGTAATAGCTTGACGATAATGGGGATCAGCGACATCTCCAGCGGCAAACACACCCGGAACTTTCGTTCGGGGAGTTCCCGGAACTGTCTCGATATAACCGATCTCGTCCGTATCTATCCATGGCTTGAAGATATCCGAATTAGGTTTATGGCCAATCGCCAAGAAGAAACCATCGATAGCGATATCCACTTTCTCCTCATCCGGCTCTCCCATACGTTTTACCAAATGAGCACCTTCCACACCATTCTCTCCAAATAAACCCAGGGTGTTATGTTCGAAAAGCACCGTGATATTCGGAGTCTTGAAGACACGTTCTTGCATTACTTTTGAAGCACGCAAATAGGGTTTACGCACGATCAAGTAAACCTGCTTCGCCAAACCTGCCAAGTAAATCGCTTCCTCACAGGCCGTATCCCCACCACCTACTACCGCTACCGTCTTTTTACGATAGAAGAAACCATCGCAAGTAGCGCAAGCGGATACACCCATACCCGCATATTTATGCTCATCCGGAAGACCCAGATACTTCGCGGAAGCACCCGTCGCGATAATCAAAGTCTCCGTCTCGATCACTTTCTCACCATCAATCGTAATTTTATAAGGAGCCTCGCCCAAATCAGCGGCTGTAGCGATACCGAAACGGATATCCGCACCAAAACGGACGGCTTGTTTTTTTAAATCTTCCATTAATTCAGGGCCGGTTATACCGTCCGGATATCCCGGGAAATTCTCCACCTCTGTAGTTGTTGTTAATTGTCCCCCCGGCTGTATTCCTTCATAAAGCACCGGAGATAAATTTGCACGGGAAGCATAAATCGCTGCCGTATAACCTGCTGGACCCGAGCCTATAATAAGGCAACGTACTTTCTCATTCACTGAATCGCTCATAGTATCTAAGTATTAATTATCAATTTTCAATTCTCTATTATCGAAGGTCTATCACCTCTACGTCCGGATAATCCCCTTCGTTAAAAACAAAAAAACGATCCGGTTGGTTTATACCTGTTTTCAATTGGCTGATCTGGATCGTACTGCTAACGCCGTTTTTAGAAGTAACCGTGATACGAGCCGGGAAATTTGAATATTTCTCGATTTGCAACTCCACTTTCACGATATCCCCTTTTTTCTTCGGTGTCAATTCCACATCGTAAGCGGCTTTTCCGTTCGGTGCCGTACTCTCGCCTTTATAAGCCGCCGTGAATCCCTTCTTATAACTATTTAATAAAAGAGCGGGATTTGTAAATTGCAACTCTTCTCCCGTAGGATTCGTCACGTTCACCTCATCGTTCCGTTCCACATACGTCCATTGCGTCGTACCATTAAACCAAGTAAGCGCATCCGGCGTGACTAATGTAAACTTATCACCTTTCATCTGGATGGTTCCCTCAAAACTCTCTCCCGCATTCTGACCGGCAGAACGGGTAAACATCGTAAAAGAAGCGCTTATCCCGTTCGAATTCTCATAAGCAGCGGCCGCCTTCCCCAAGATATCATTCGCATTCTGGGCATGCGCCCCCACTCCTAGTCCCAACAGGAAACACAAGAATAATCCGACAAACGCGATACACCGCCACACTCTTATTTTATGTTCTCTTCTCATATTTATTTCAAAGCATTTAATACTTGCTCCAACGAATACTCATCTTGCACCAATACTTGACGGGCCTTACTTCCCTCAAACGGGCCAACAATACCGGCAGCCTCCAATTGATCCATCAAACGTCCGGCACGATTATAACCGATAGCGAATTTACGCTGGATCAAAGAAGTAGAACCTTGTTGCTGAATCACGATCAAACGAGCCGCCTCGTCAAATAAGGGATCTCGATCTGATAAATCGACTGCTCCCGAAGTTGATGCCTCCCCACCTTCCGGCACATAGTCCGGAAGCAAATAAGCGGTTTGGAAACCAGTCTGCTCACCGATATAATCCACGATATCCTCCACCTCGGGCGTATCTACGAAAGCGCACTGCACACGAACCGGCTCTTGTCCCGCCACGACAATCAACATATCGCCCCGTCCGATCAAACGGTTAGCGCCCGGAGCATCCAGAATCGTACGTGAATCGATCATAGAAGCAACCTTAAAGGCAATACGGCTCGGAAAGTTACTCTTGATCGTACCGGTAATCACCTTTGTATCCGGGCGTTGCGTAGCCAAGATCATATGGATACCTACCGCACGGGCCTTCGCCGCAATACGAGAGATAGGCAACTCGATCTCACGTCCGGCCACCGCGATCAAGTCGGCAAACTCATCCACTACCGCCACGATATAGGGTAAGAAGCGATGTCCCTTCTGCGGGTTCAACCGCCGTTCGATAAACTTAGCGTTGTATTCCTTTATATTACGAACATTCGCGTTCACCAGTAAACGGTACCGGTCTTCCATCTCGATCACCAACGAGTTCAATGTAGCGACAGCGTCAGCTGGCTCCGTAACGATCGGCTTCTCCGCATTCGGAAGTTTCGCCAGATAATGACGTTCTATCTTGGAATAGATACTAAACTCAACCATTTTCGGGTCTACCATCACGAATTTCAACTCCGATGGATGCTTCTTATATAATAAGGAAGTGATGATCGCATTTAGACCGACAGACTTACCTTGTCCCGTAGCACCGGCTACCAATAGATGCGGTGTCTTACAAAGATCGAACATGAACACCTCGTTCGTAATCGTCTTACCCATCGCCACAGGCAACTCATACTTACCCTCAATGAATCGGCGTGAAGCGATAACAGATTGCATCGATACCGTCTGAGGATTCTTATTCGGCACCTCGATACCGATCGTTCCCTTTCCGGGCATCGGGGCGATAATACGGATCTGCAAAGCGGATAAACTCAAGGCGATATCATCCTCCAAGTTCTTGATCTTAGAAATACGGACACCCGCCTCGGGTACAATCTCATAAAGCGTAACCGTAGGTCCGACTGTCGCTTTGATCGAAGCGATCTTTATATTGAAATCTTCCAAGGCTTGCTTGATCAAGCGTTGGTTTTCCGCCAATTCGTCCCGATTGATCTCCATGCTCCCACTATCATACGCTTTCAGCAAGTCCAAGGTAGGGAATACATAACGGGAAAGATCCAAACGGGGATCATACGTACCCAAGGCCGAGGCATCGTAGGTCTCATCATTACCAGCGGCAACTTCCACCGTGAATCCGGCATCCTCCTCATCCCCTAATTCCGGGGTATTTATCTCCTCTGTCTTTTCGTTTATCGGATCATCGTCACCTTTTGCGATCGTAACGACTAAATCATCAGCAGCAGCGACCTCTTCCTCCTCATATCCTGGTACTGTTTTACGGTTTTCTTTCGCTTCGGCCTTCAACAATTCAGCCTCCGTATCAAACTCTTCGTAATCATCCATTTCCGGTTGTTCATCCGGTTGCTCTACGACAGGCTTAGAGCGAGGAATTACAATATCCTCTTTTTCCGTCTGATCCACTTCAACCTCATCTTCTCGGCCTTCACGTTTCAAACGATTTTTCACCCAACCTAAAGAGAACATACGCTGCAAGAACGGAATAGTCTTCTTACTGGTAAAAATAGCGATGATTAAGAATGAGCCTAATAAAAGCAAGATCGTTCCGGGAATTCCGATATTGGTAATAAACATCTCCGAGATGTAATATCCGTGTTGACCGCCTAGATAAATAAACGTATCCTCATATCCCTTGATAAATATGAAAGCAAAAAACACAGATCCCCAGATCAACGCCGAAGCACTGAACAAGAAACGTCTCAACAAGGATACTTTATTTAAATTCATGAGTTTCGCCCCAACCGATCCCAAGAAAAAGAGGATCATAAAAGAAGAGATGCCAAACCAACGGTTCATCAACAGATCAGACAAATACGCCCCGCGTACGCCCGTCCAATTCTCTACCGATCCTCGATTGGTCAACAAATCCCCTAAAGGAACATTCTCTATTTTACTTTGATCGGCGGCTCCTGTAAAGAAAAACGAAATCAAGGCAAGCCCTACGTAAATGGTTAGTATAGAGATAATCAAACCTGTAATGAAACGGGTCCGTTCATTTGTAAAAAAAGTCTTCAAGGCTGCGAACCAGCTCGGCTCTGTATGATTTTGCTTCGTTGTTGTTGTCTTCTTTGCCATAAATAGTTTCTCAATAATTCTTTTATAACACGCAAATGTACATAGAAAAATCGAGTCTGACGAACCTTTGAAAAAAAGACGTACGTGTTTTCTGAAAAACATGTACATGTTTTCGCAGAAACACGTACATGTTTTTAGGGATAGATTTTAACGGCATTAAATAGATCTGTGCATCTCATGCCCTTCCACATAGATCGCGCTATAAGGACGAGACGGACAAAGATGCTCGCAAGCACCACAACCAATACAAGTTTCCGTATTGATCACCGGGATCTTTAACGACTTTGGATCTGCCGGATCTTTCGCCACCATCTGGATCGATTTTGTCGGGCAATGGCGTTCACAATTACCACAACTCATACCGTCCGTATTGACAATACAAAGATCTCTTACCCATACGGCATGACCGATCTGTATAGCAGATTTATCTTCTTTCGTAATAGGTTTGATCGCTCCCGTCGGGCAAACCTCCGAACATTTCACACATTCCGGACGGCAATACCCTCTATCGAATGCCATCTTCGGCTGCATCAGTTTCATCAGATCCGTAGACGGGCGCAGGACATGATTCTCGCAGACAGATACACAAAGCTGACACCCCGTGCAATGTTGCGCCAGATTCCCGATACTCAAAGCTCCGGGAGGAACCAATGGCGCCAAACGATTCGGCTCTTTACGTTCTTTAATAGGCGCAAAGCCTCCGTCTTTCTTCATCTCCACATAATCCTCCAGTTTTTTCTGCTGAGCATGCAAAACGGAAGACATGGCTACCAATGCCGTAGCCGACAAGGCTCGACGGCGGGAAACATCCGTAGTGTCCTTCGTTAAGGATTCTTTTACCGAAGTAGCTTTATCAGCCTTGCGTGCCCTCGTATACGAAATCGCGCCTTGACGGCAATTATCCAAGCAGTCCATACAAGTCACGCAACGGCTATAATCGATCGCATGATTCTTAGAATCGATACAGGAAGCCTTGCATTTACGTGCGCATAATCCGCAACCATTACATTTATCGGTATCAATGCGAGGTTTAAGTAAAGCATACTTCGACAAAAAACCGAGAACCGTACCCACCGGACAGATCGTATTACAATACGTACGTCCATTTCTCCAAGCTAAAATCGCCAATATGACAAAGCTCAGAATAGCGATTCCCATCGTAGCCAGACTACGCACCCATACGTCCACCGAATAGAAAGCGTAACTATCCATACGTTCCGCGAAATAGGCCAATAGATTGTTGCCCTCTTGATAGATTGGCGCAAATAAATTAGAAGCGATACGCCCATAAGCGCTATAAGGCGAAATCAACGCTACCAAGGAACCGACACCAGCAATACAAGCCACTATAAAAACAACCAAGGTACCATAACGTACCCACTTCAATGCGGGAGAATAGGAAAAGCGGTATTTCTTCCGTTTACTAGCAAACCACGAAATAATATCTTGCAATACCCCTAAAGGGCAGATAACGGAGCAATATACACGCCCCAATAAAAGAGTCAAGATTACCAACCCTACCACAACACCGACATTCAAAGCCAACAACGCAGGCCAAAACTGTATCTTTGCCAACCATCCGAACCAAGCGTGAATCGTACCCGTGAAATCAAGAAATAACAGGGTTATCAGCACAAAGCAAAAGGTGGCGGCGAATATTCTTATTTTTCGTAACATAATTTTCCATTTGTTTAAAGGTTAACCATTCACTTTCAACTCTTCCACGAATTTATCGATACGCTGCATCTCTTTGGGGATATCAATACCCTGCGGACAATGAGGATTACATTGCTCACACCCTGTACAATGGTTCGCTTGACGCAACTTTGGGACACTCCGGTCATAACCGACTAAGAAGGCACGACGAGCTTTCGCGTAATTTTCGTCTTGTGCGCTTTTCGGAACATTTCCTTCGTTCACACATTTATTATAATGTAAGAGAATACCCGGAATATCCAATGCATATGGACAAGGCATACAATATTTGCAATCATTGCAAGGTATTGTCGGATATTTCATCATAAGCTGGGCCGTCTCTTCCAAAAAGTCTTTCTCCTCGTCCGTTACCGGAATAAGCGGGGAATAGGTACGGATATTATCTTGCAAATGCTCCATATACGTCATGCCGCTTAACACCGTCAAGACCCCATCCGGAGAGCCGGCGAAACGAAAAGCCCATGAAGCCACGCTATTCTCAGGCCGTTGCTGTTTCAAACGAGCAACGATATGATCCGGAACATTCGATAAGCGACCTCCTAATAGCGGTTCCATGATAACCGCCGGAATACCTCGCTTCTCTAATTCGCCATACAGATAATCAGCGTTTACGTTACGCCCCGAGGCATGTTTCCAGTCCAGATAATTCAGCTGGATCTGAACGAAATCCCATTTCACGCCCATATCCAACACATAATCAAACACTTTTACATCCCCATGAAAAGACCAACCTAGGTTACGGATACGTCCCGCTTCCCGTTCTTTCACCAAGAAATCAAGCATTCCATTATTTATATAGCGGTCATTGAAAAGCTCGATACCATTCCCCCCACCGATAGAGTGAAGCAAATAATAATCCAGATAATCGGTTTGCAAATCACGGAACGACTGCCGATACATCGCCAACGAGTTTTCTCTCGTATAGTTCTGGAAGTTTGACAGTTTAGTGGCCAAATAATAGGAGTTCCTAGGATGGCGTGCCAATGCGATACCGGTCGCTTTCTCGGACATACCTTGTACATAAACAGGAGAAGTATCAAAGTAATTCACCCCATGTTCTATCGCATAATCCACTAAACGATTCACGGCTTCTTGATCAATCTGGTCTTTACCGTCCGATCCTTGTTTCAAGGGCCAACGCATACAACCATATCCTAAAATAGAAACCTTATCGCCATTCGTAGGATGTTGGCGATAGGTCATTTTATCGGTAGGAACCTCACCTAACGCCACAGCCGCCCCCGGCTCATTCTTGGGAGCGCAACCGTAAAGCGCCGCCGAAGAGGCGACAGCCCCACCCCCAAATACCTTCAAGAATTTACGGCGATTCATCTCTTGAGGGTTCTCATTCTTTCCACATGAACTCATAACTCGATCGGTTTTTTTATCCTAATTAGTATATCCAACATTAGTCTATCATTAACATTCCTTCTATTAATTGCACAAAAATAATAAAACAGGAAATATATAGGAGAGCAATCCCCGACTAAAAAGAATATTCGGGACTTTATCACGAAAAAAACGGATTTTTGTTGTATTTTTGCGAATTGTTATCAAGAATGATTAGACGAACAGGCACATGGAAAAAGAAGAAAATCCGATATACGAGCGCAACACGCTAGAATTTGTTACGGTAGCACTGGAATATTGTACCTTTGTTGAGGCCGCCGGAAATACCGGGCTTTTTGACTTCGTAGATAAGGCGACAAAACTCCTGCCTCTATTATACTTAAAGGCCAGCCTGTTGCCCGAAGTGGAATCTGAAGAGGAAACCGAACTCGAGCTTTCCGTTTCAGAAAACATGTACGAGTCGGTTCGTTCACGGATAGCCGGTTTGCTTGGCGAACGAGATTCCTATCTGGAAACATTTCATGCGGATATGCGGTATAGCGATACTCCTATCGCAGCGTTTATTTCCGAGAATTTGGCAGATATCTATCAAGATACAGGAAATTTCGTATCTTTATTCCGCCAAGGAAACGAGGAAGTTATGCAAGAGGCTATCGCTTTGTGCCGCACGAACTTCCAAGAATACTGGGGACAGCAATTATTGAATGCCTTGAAAGCGTTGCACGCTGTACGTTACAGTGGTGATGAGGATTTGGAAAAGAATGAAGAGGAAGAATGATACAACAATTTATACATACAATTACTAAAGAGGAAATAGCGAAACTTACCGTAGAGGAATTCAAGGGACGTATCATTACGATCCTTAGTAAAGAGGAGGCAGACAAGGCCGTAGAGTACTTGCTGCGTTTTCCGGTCGTCGGTTTTGATACGGAGACTCGTCCCAGCTTTAAGAAGGGACAGCGTTACAAGATCTCATTGATGCAGATATCAACGGATGATACTTGTTTCTTGTTCCGTTTGAATCATATCGGTATACCGGAATCTCTGGAGAAATTCCTGAAAAGCAGTTCGACCTTAAAGATCGGGTTATCTTTACGGGATGATTTCGGGGCGATACGGAAGCGTTCGGATATAGAACCCGCCAATTTCCTTGATTTACAGAATTACGTAGGCCAGTTCGGCATCGAGGATGCCAGCCTGCAAAAGATATATGCGATACTTTTCCAAAAAAAAATATCAAAAGGACAACGCCTCACGAATTGGGAGGCGGATGTATTGACAGACTCACAAAAGAAATATGCGGCCCTCGATGCTTGGGCCTGCCTAAGAATATATAATTTATTGAATCAAGCATAAATGGAGTATTGTAAAGTTTTTCTCAAGCCTAAGAAAGAAGAATCGCTATTGCGTTTCCATCCATGGGTATTTTCCGGAGCGATCCAATCTGTTGAAGGCGCCCCGGAAGAGGGTGACTTGGTAGAGGTATACGGAGCGAACCAGCGTTTTTTGGCGATCGGCCATTACCAAATCGGCAGTATCGCCGTACGTGTGTTATCTTTCACCCCAATCGCCATCGACGATGCTTTTTGGGTTGAACGTATCCGTATCGCTTACGAACTCAGAAAGACCTTGCGGCTGGCTGGGGTAGAAAATAATAATACGTTCCGCCTGATTCACGGTGAAGGCGATAACTTACCGGGATTGGTGATCGATATGTATGCGCATACGGCGGTTATGCAAGCACATTCGGTAGGAATGCATTATGCCCGTCATCAGATTGCGGAGGCTTTGAAAGCGGTATTGGGCGATACTTTACAAAACATCTACTATAAATCGGAAGCGACTTTACCTTATAAAGCGAATTTAGGTAGCGAAGATGGTTACTTATTCGGAGGCGAAGTGGAAGATATCGCTATAGAAAACGGACTGAAATTCTGTGTAGACTGGCAGAAAGGCCAAAAGACAGGTTTCTTCGTGGATCAACGGGAGAATCGCTCTTTGTTGGAGCATTACGCAAAAGATCGCTCCGTATTGAATATGTTCTGTTATACGGGCGGTTTCTCTTTCTATGCGATGAGAGGAGGCGCTAAGGTGGTTCATTCCGTAGATAGTTCGGCGAAAGCGATTTCTTTGACGAAAAAGAATGTCGAGTTGAATTTCCCGGGAGATCCCCGTCATGAGGCATATGCGGAAGACGCGTTTAAGTATTTGGAAAAAATGGGAAGTAATTATGATTTAATCATATTGGACCCTCCTGCGTTCGCTAAACATAAGAATGTACTACGTAACGCCTTACAAGGGTATCGCAAATTAAACGCGATCGCTTTCGAGAAGATCAAGCCGGGAGGAATCTTGTTTACCTTCTCTTGCTCACAGGTTGTCAGCAAGGAAAACTTCCGTTTAGCTGTATTTAGCGCCGCCGCCCAATCCGGCCGTAGCGTTCGTATCTTGCATCAATTAACCCAACCCGCAGACCATCCGGTGAATATCTACCATCCGGAAGGTGAATATCTGAAAGGTTTGGTATTGTATATAGAGTAAAATAGATATTAAGGGTGAGAAATTGAATATTATTTTCACCCTTAATTTATTGTCTCTAAATCCATTTTCATTTGCCGAATTATTTTCAAAAGAGAAATTAAGTCTTTATTCACAACCGCAAAGATCTCTTCCTCATCAATACGATGATACTCATGAGCTATAATATCCCTTAATCCCATAATAGCAGTCCAAGGTATATCTGTATATTTTATTAAATAACTATGATTAGTTTTATTATCAATAGTCTTGACACTTTCTCCAATAAAAACCAACTGCATACAGATGCCACTTAAAATGAACATACCATCTTGACTCAAAAGGAAATCATCCGGACAATTTATCTCCCCCGATTTACTCTGTATTAAGAGAATCGAATTTTCTATTCGATCTAACAATGAGCCAATCCGTACCTTATCAAACATAAATCAAATCATTTTCGATATTTTGTCCAAATACACTATCAACAAGTTGTTTGCGAAGACGAATGATATCGACTCTACATCCAAACAAAGACTCTAACTCTTGTTTCATTCGGCTACGTAATAATAGATTAGCTTCCCCTTCGTAAGCAATATCTACGTCACTCTCCTCTGTTTGTTCATTTCGCACGACTGAACCAAAAAGGGCCATACGAACAATGCCATAATCTTTAGCCTTATTTTGAAAATAGCCACGTAGCAATTCTATACACTCTTTTTGCGATCTCATAGACAAACGTTTTACTTTTTACACAAAGAAAAATAAAATCTTCCTATATTCCAAATTATTACATAATTGATAAATACAATCCAAATCTACTAATATCCCGGATTCTGTATCAAATTAGGATTCAAGGAACGGACTTTATCGGGAATTGGGAAAACGGTGGTATAGCCATTCGATTCATCGGGCAATTGAGGGCGATCCGTATAAGGGCGGGTAAACTTTCCAAAACGTACCAAATCCTGCCTCCTCCAGCCTTCCCAAGCCAATTCCAGTTGACGCTCAGCCAAAATATTTTCTAATGTCGCCTTACGAGACAACATTCCCACACGGAGACGAACGGCATTCAACTCTTCATCCCCATTCTCTCCATTACGAACTTTCGCTTCCGATCTCATTAACAAGACATCCGCATAACGGAATAATACGATATCATTATCCGATAGCTTTCCATCTTTCGTCCCCATCTTATCGATCTCGTATTTCTTCATGCGGGCACCCGCCGTTTTCTCGGCAGGCAATCTAGACAAATCCAACCTAACCTCTAGAGGTAAATACACCAAAGGAGTCCCATTATCTAACCGAATCGTATCACCATTGAGGTCAAACATCGTATCGGCGTAATAATTCTCATAAAACCGGGTATCGACCGAGTCCGTCCCATACGCAAATACCCGAAGGGCCTCTATCGTAGCGCAAGAACCGTTCTCTCCCCCCAATCCATATGCTTTGGCATGATTATAGTGACGGGAGCGGAAAAGATATTGCATTTGGTTCGTATATAAGTTCTTATCCATCGGAATCGTGAAAATATTCTCTCCGGACGATTCATTAAATACAGAAAAATTATCCGCATAGTTCGGAGATAAGCTATAGTTTAAGTCCGTTATTGAATCACAGTACGCCACAACCGTTTGCCAAGCGTTCAACTTCCTCTCGCCTACCCTAAAATAGATTTCCCGTCCATTCGGACGCAGACCATCCGTCCAGTCGTTATCCGTAAACACTTCTGCGTTTAAGGCCAACTTCGCCAATAAAAAATAAACAACCGGTCTCGTAATCCTTCCATAATAATCGCCGGGCGAATTACTATGCGCCGTACTCAATAACAAAAGGGATTCTTGTAATTCTTTTACAACAAAATCAAAGACCTCTTTCCGGTCACTCTGCCGCACGTCTTTCACCGGAATGGAAGAAGAAACGATAAGAGGGACACGGCCAAACATATCGACTAAATAATAATAATACATCGCACGCAAGGCACGAACCTCCGCCTCATACCGATCTAAATCGTTATAATCCGTTTTTTGCCGCAACTCGCCTAATATCTCTAAAGATTGATTGCTTAATACGATTACTTTATACAGATATTCCCAAGTAGCTTGGATAGCGTCACTATTCGTTCCCCACTTATGCAAGAAGAGACCTTGCCAGAAACCACCGTCATACCAGTCGCCGCCACGAGTCGGGAGCATGGCCTCGTCAGTCGTAAAGGTATTCAAGTCGTAGACACCCCGGTACGTTCCCTGCAATCCTTGGCTATCGCTATAACCTCCGATATAATTATATAAGGAAGCAACCGTATTCAGATAGACATTCTGAGGGGTATCGTACGCATCCTCCGGATAAAGCTGATCACGAGGGTCCTCTTTCAGATAGCCATCGCACGACGATAACATCAAACCCGCAAATATATAGGATAAAATAGAAAGCTTTCTCATACGAACACCTTTTTAAAAATTAAAACTCAACCCCATCGTATAGGAACGAACCACCGGATAAGATCGCTTATCGTCTATACCTAACGTATTATTTACGATAGAGCTATTTATCATCGGAGTCAATCCCGAATAACCTGTAATTGTCGCCAAATTATTTACGGAAACCGAAAGCCGTACGTTTCTTACATATTTCCTTAAATTACCAAGAGGCACGTTCCAACCCAACGTCAAATAATCAAAATTGATATAATCCCCTTTCTCCAACCAATAATCCGTAGCCGTCTGATCTTGGATATTCCGGGATGGGGCTTCTCGCAACACGTTATAATCCGGGAATATATCCATATTCATATAAGTTAGCGATGTTCCATTATAAATCTTATGCCCAAAGGCTCCGTTAATCTGTACTGATAGATCGAATTGTTTATACCGGAAACTGATATTAGAGCCTAAAAGTGTTTTCGGCATGGCTTGTCCCGCAATATAACGATCCTCACCATCCTCCAAACTCACCCCGTTTCCATTCAAGTCCTCAATCTCATACTTATAGCCGCCGTTCCCATCGGAAACCAAACCTGTACATTTCGGTAAATAAAAAACACCCAAAGGCTGTCCGACCATTTGATAAACGATATGATTATACCCTCCATGGAAACCAGCCCCATTTAAATCCGAGATGCTAGTATATTCCGGGGCGGACATATATTCCCCTTTATAGTAACCGCTCAAGGAGAGTAATTTATTCCGTTGGAAAGTTACGTTTACGTTTATATTCAATTCCATATCTTTCGTACGCAAGGGCGTGACGCCAATACCCAATTCCACGCCACTATTTCGCATCGATCCCAGATTCGCCAACATTTTATTATAAGCGAAAGGCGGAACGCTTACATCGTATAAATACAACATATCATCCGTCTTGGAATTATAATAATCTACGGCAAGAATAAAACGATTGTCGAAAAACCCGGCATCGATACCGGCATTGAACGTACGTTTTACCTCCCATTTCAAGTCCGGATTCGCATTACGGATCGTACCCAAGGTAACGGTGGGCGCACCATTTACGGAAACAACCCCATTAGGCTTCATCAATCGCAAAGAATTGTAAGAATCGATCGCGTCTTGATTACCGGAAAGGCCATATCCCGAACGAATCTTTAAATTCCTTACCCACGAGATACCTTCCATAAACTTCTCTTCGGTCAACACCCAAGCGACAGAAGCCGAAGGGAAAAATCCCCATTTATTATTTGCCCCCACTTTCGAAGAGGCATCCGCTCGGGCATTCACGGTAGCGATATACTTTCCATCATAAATATAATTCACACGTCCAAGGAAAGAAGCCAGATGAGGAGCCTCATAGTAAGAACCGGTCCCCTCCCATAAACGTACCGCACCTGCCTGTAAATTATCATAACCAAAACGATCGGTACTGAAATTCGTCGCAGTCGTATAAAAACCTCTCGTTATCATTTTCTGAGCTTCCGCCAATCCCAATACATTTAGCTGATGCAAACCAAAGTCTTTTCTATAGGCCAACATGAAATCTCCCAATAAAGATTCTGTTTTCCGCTCCCCCCGATAAGCTTGCCCATGTGCCCAAACCGAAGTAGGGAGGTATTGGGCGTTATCTATTACATTATAGGTATACGAACCGAAAGCCGTAAACATTAAATGCTTACTCAAGTTAAAAACCAGTTTTAAGTGCGTATTTATATGAGCATTCGAATCATCATCCTTCACCTCCAACCAAGCCAAAGGATTCGTGATCTGGCTAGCGTTAGTTATTTGATCCCAGCTACCCGTCTCCATATTCTTATGATTCGGAAATGTCGGGTTGAAAGTAGCGGCGGAATAGAACATCTTCTGTACGTCATTTAAATAAGCATTTTTCAGCAAGGAACCAAATATGCCTAAATCAAAGACTAGAAGATCATTGAACGCATGCTGTGTAATATTCAACTTGGTCGTAAAATTACGTGAGTTCGTATTTCGGATAACCCCTTCCCTTTCCACAAATCCCAAGGAGGCACGATAACTGGAAGTCTCCGAACCACCCCCAAAAGCGATATGATGATTCTGCACCAACCCCAACCGGGTGACCTCATCCTGAAAGTCCGTATTATTCCCTAAATCTAAAATACCGATATTACGTTCCTCCGCCAGTTTCCGGAAACCATTCGCCGATAACATATCCAAACTTTTATAAGCCGCCTCCACACCGAAACTCCCATCATAACTGATACTAAAAGCTCCCTGCCGCCCTTTCTTTGTCGTTACCTCGATAACACCGGAAGCACCACGAGAACCATATTGAGCAGTCTCAGAGGCATCTTTCAAGATCGTGAAGTTCTCGATATCCGCCGGATAGATCGAGCTAAGCAAATTAAGATCGGCAAAAACCCCATCAATAATCACCAACGGATCATTACCTCCCGTCAAGGAAGTTGTACCCCGGACCCGGACGGCAGCCAAGGCAGCGGCGCTATTTCCTCCAACCGGGATACTAACGCCGGACACCCTTCCCCGAAGAGCGTCCAAGGGTGTAGAGATCAGTCCCTCATTCATCCCCCCTTCATTCACCCGGTTTACGGAACCGGATAAAGTACTACGATTGCCCGTAGCATATCCGACAGTGATCAACTCATCTATCAAATTGGAATCCGACAAGAGAGGCTTGATCGTATCCGGCAGAAGCGGCAGCTCCTGACCGTAGCCATAAGAGAAAGACAAGGCCCCGCAGAGAAACAAAAACAGGACTTTTCGGATATATATAAGAACTTTCATAAGTACGTTGGATTTAAGATTAATAACCCATGTAAATAAAACTTCCCTCGGTTAAGTTTTGTTCGCACCCAAGATACAACATTTCCTCAAGATCTTAAAAATAAAAGCGTACCAAGTTGTCAAGAAGCCTTGACAAGGCTTTAGCGATATTTAATAATGTCCCTCAAAAATATATACGGAAATATTTCTTTATTCCGTAATAGATTGTACCTTTGCCATCGTTAAAAAACATAGCGTATTATTAAGTAATAACATACTAAAACTTATTTATTATGTCAAAAGTAACAGTTGTTGGTGCCGGAAATGTAGGCGCTACTTGCGCAAATGTTCTTGCCTTCAATGAAGTGGCAGACGAAGTTGTAATGCTAGACGTAAAGGAAGGCGTATCCGAAGGTAAAGCGATGGATATGATGCAGACCGCTCAATTGCTAGGTTTCGATACTAAGGTTGTAGGTTGCACAAACGATTATGAGAAGACAGCTAACTCTGACGTGGTAGTTATCACTTCTGGTATTCCTCGTAAACCGGGTATGACTCGCGAAGAACTGATCGGTGTTAACGCTGGTATCGTTAAGAGCGTAGCTCAAAACATCTTGAAATACTCTCCGAACGCAATCTTGGTAGTTATCTCTAACCCGATGGATACAATGACTTATTTGTCATTGAAGTCTTTAGGCTTGCCGAAGAACCGTATCATCGGTATGGGTGGTGCTTTGGATAGCTCTCGTTTCAAATATTTCTTATCTCAGGCTCTAGGCTGTAACGCTAACGAGGTTGAGGGTATGGTAATCGGTGGTCACGGTGACACTACAATGATTCCGTTGGCTCGCTTGGCTACTTACAAAGGTATCCCTGTTAGCAAATTGTTAAGCGCAGAGAAATTGCAAGAGGTTGTTGCTTCCACAATGGTTGGTGGCGCTACATTAACTAAATTGTTAGGTACTTCTGCTTGGTATGCACCGGGTGCTGCTGGAGCATTTGTTGTTGAGTCTATCATTCACAACCAAGGTAAGATGGTTCCTTGCTCTGTTTACTTGGAAGGTGAGTACGGTGAATCTGATCTTTGCATCGGTGTTCCTGTTATCCTTGGCAAGAACGGTATCGAGAAGATCGTTGAGTTGGAATTGACAGCTGAAGAGAAAGAGTTGTTCGCTAAGAGCGCTGCCGCTGTTCATAAGACTAACGAGGCTTTGAAAGAAGTGGGTGCACTTTAATTTGAATTTCTATTAAAGCGATAAAAGAGGCTGGTCCTTCGGGGTTGGCCTCTTTCTTTTTATGTGGATACGGACAGTTACGACGGAATGAAGATAATATTCGTGTTTTTCAATCTCTGAAGATACATACGTATCTCCATTGATTTATTTCAAAAGATCACGGTAAAGCATTTATGACAAAAGTACAGTTTTTGTTTGAATATGAAAAGCCTTCACTAGTTCAATACGAGCTTCACTAAGTTTATTCGTTTCATCCCAAACCGGTAATCACTACTTCAACTTTCCAGCCTCATTCAATACTTTCAGGAAGTTGCTCCAAGCTTTCTCTATCTTTTGCATGTTTTCGTCCCTTTCCTCTTGGTTCCTTACCTCATTTTGTAGAACATCTACAACAGGATATCCATCATATAAATAATATCTCTGATAATCCCCTAATAAGACTGGGGCATTATAGATAACGGAACTTATCGAAGAGATACTGCCTACCGTGAAGTGACCGTTTCCAGCTATCCGGAATTCAACCTTCTCATTGCCTAGCACGTCTTGCTTGATAGAAATATTCTTCTCGAAAACGATTTCTTTTGTAACTGAATTAAAAGATTTGATATCATCCGGGACTTTGATCACTTGTCCGGTAGTAGCCGTATCAAAATTTTCCTCATCATTATCGCAAGCGCAATAACCGATGAGAAATACAGACATGATAAGATATAATAAAAATGACTTTTTCATATTAAACCTCCTTTATTGGATTTCATTGCGTGTTGTCTTATTAGTAAGACACTTAAAAAGAGACAAATGCTGCACGTTTACCATTATTTAACAAACATTATTAACCAAACCGTCCTTCCATTATATAAAAAAAGCCGGAGGAAATGATTTCCTTCGGCTTTTACCTATCGTTTGTTATTGGTATTTATTTGACAATACCTAATTTAGACTCACCAACGAAATCTATAATATGTTGGATCTCCTTACTCATCGGAACCTGATCCTTGATCATTAACAAGGCATCCGTAAGGCTGCTGTTTCCTTGGAAGATGATCCGGTACGCATGACTGATGTGCTTGATAACCTTTTCACTGAATCCCTCATGAGACATGATGAAAGAGTTCACGCCATAATACGTGGTAGGCTCCTTTGCCGCTACGATAAAAGGAGGGATATCCTTACGGAAACGACAGCCGGTTTGAATCATCGCCCAAGCCCCAACCCGGGATCCTTGGCTCATCAACACATTGCCTCCGAAGATCACGTAATCTTCCAAGATGCAATTTCCGGAAATCTTACTACCATAGCCGAATACACTACGATTTCCGATCCGCGTATCATGAGAAACATGTACCCCCTCATGCAAGAAATTACCATTACCGATACTAGTACGTCCTTCCGCTGTCGAGGAACGGTTAATCACCACATTCTCACGAATCACGTTGTCATCTCCGATTACGGCGATCGTATCACCTCCCTTATAAAAGAAATCCTGAGGCTCAGCAGCGATAACAGCTCCGTTAAATACACGGTTGCGATTTCCCATGCGTGTACCGCTCATCAAGCTGGCATGAGGCATGATCTCGCAATCATCCCCGATCTCCACGTTCTTATCAATGTACGCAAAAGGATGAATCGTAACGTTCTTCCCGATCTTTGCGCTTGAATCTACATATGCTAATGGACTAATCATAACTTTACTACATTTAAAGGTTATTATTCTCTACCACCACCGATGGCACTGTATAAACTGACAACCGCTTGCATACGTTGCACATTGTCGGATACTTCCGTCAACTGAGCGCTCAAGAGGCTCTGCTGTGCGGAAAGGATTTCCAAATAAGTAGATTGAGCCGACTGGAACAAGGCGCTGGTATAAGCCACCGCTTTCTCTAGCTGCTCGATCTGCGCTCTATCTTGGACAAGCTTCTTGCTCGTGGCATCATACTGATGTAAAGCATCACTCACCTCCTTACCTGCTTCCAGAATTGTCTGCTGATAATTCATTTGAGCGATCTTCTCTTCTGCCTTCGATACCTTCAAGTTAGCGACCAACTTACCATTGTTGAAGATCGGTTGGGCCAACGAAGCCAAAGCTTGAAACATAAATTGGCCCGGATTGGCGACAGAGATGCCTGAACCATTCGTCCAGCCTGCTGTCGCCGTGATATTCAATCCCGGATAAAAAGCGGCACGGGCTTTGTTCGTCGTATAATAGGCACTAGCAAGTGTCATCTCCGCGATCTTCACGTCCGGACGATTCTCCAACAATTGCAAAGGTACACCCACCATGATATCCTCCGGCATTACTTGTTCCTCCAAAGTACCCCGATCGATCTGTTGAGGGGCCTTAGCCAATAACACGGACAATGAGTTTTCCACGCTACGCACCTGGCTCTCCAGCTCGATCAACGAGCCGGAAACCTGATGGTAAGCGGCACGCATTTGCGTCACGGCAGCCTCGGTAGCCATACCCGCTATCTTCATAGCCTCCATGACACGAACATTCTCTTTATAGATATCAACCGTCTTAGCGGTAATTTCCACCTGCCGATCAAGCATCAACAAGGTATAATAAGTATTCGCTATACCACCGATCAATTGAGAGCGCACGGCCTGTCTTGAATACTGGCTCTGTAAGTAGGAAGCTTTTTGGCCACGGCTCGCGTTCAAAAGCTTTCCGAATAGGTCAACCTCCCAGCTAGCGGCCAAAGGCGTTGAGTAAGCCTTTACGTATTCGCTATTTCCAATCGATGTAATCGTCCCTTGGGGAGCGAAATTAATAGAAGGCAAGAAAGACAGACGGGCGGAAGTCAACAATACTTTCGCTTCCTCTACCCGAAGAACGGCTGCCTGCATATCTACATTATTGGCTAATCCCTCCTCAATTAACGCCTGTAACTTCGGATCACGAAAAACTTCCTTCCAAGGAAGGTTTCCCATATTGGTCGTATCCGCGGAGGCTAATGTATCAGTCTCGGAAACCGGATCACGATAAATTCCCGTCGCATCGATGGAATCCGGACGCTCGTATGCCTTATAGATATGGCAACTGCTTAACAAAGCAGTCGCACATACCATATATATAATTTGTTTCTTCATTGTCATCTCTTATTTTATTTTAGCGTACTGTTCTATTTCCGTACTCATATCGCTGTTATCCAAATCTTCCCATTCGATCGGCTTGAATTTCTCCTGTAAGTACTGGAATACCACGAACAAAACCGGAACAATAAAGATCTGGAAGATCATACCGATGAACATACCGCCGATAGCCGCTGTACCCAATGTACGGTTACCGTGCGCTCCTACTCCGAACGCGAACATCATAGGCAACAATCCGACCACCATCGCCAATGAGGTCATCAAGATCGGACGCAAACGGGCGGCGGCTCCTAATACGGCAGCCCATGTGATACTCATACCCATACGACGACGTTCCAAAGCGAACTCTACGATCAAGATAGCGTTCTTCGCCAACAAACCTACCAACATGATCAAGGCGATCTGCATATAGATATTGTTAGACATGGTTCCTACGATCATCTTCAACGCCGGGATATTTCCCAAAGCGGCCCAACCTTGGACGAACAAGAAGCTACCCATCAAACCGAACGGCACGGAGAGCAATACGGACAAAGGAAGGATGTAACTCTCATACTGCGCGCTCAACAGCAAGTAAACGAATACGAAACACAACAAGAAGATCAAAGCCGTCGTACTGCCACTCGTACTTGCCTCCTCACGTGCCATACCACCTAACTCATAGTCGAAACCTGCCGGAAGCGTTGTCTTAGCCACCTCGTCAATCGCTTTCAACGCCTGACCACTGGTATAACCATCCGCCGGGGCAACCATGACCTTGATGGCGGTATACATATTGAAACGGCTGATGATATCCGGGCCATATACCTTCTTCATCGTAATGAACTGGGAAATCGGAGCCATATCGTTACCGCTCTTTACCTTGATGTTCTTCATGGACTCCATATTCTTACGCAAATCGGGATCCGCTTGCACCATTACACGGTACATCTTACCGAAACGGTTGAAGTTAGAGGCATATAAACCACCATAATATCCCTGCAAGGTAGACAAGATGTCCTTCGGACTGATACCGGCTTTCTTACAAGCGGCAGCGTCGATATCGATCTCGTATTGCGGGAAGTTCGGGTTAAACGTAGTTTGAGCGGACTTGATCTCCGGACGTGCCGTCAAAGCGGCCATATATTCCTTGGAGATATCAAAGAAACGATCCAAATTACCTCCGGTCTTATCCTGCATATTCAACTCAATATCACTGGACGCTGAGTAACCGGGGATCATAGGAGGCGTAAAGAACAATACCTGAGCGTCCTTTACGATCTTTTGGGCACGCATGAACAAGCTACCATATACGATATCGGAATTTTGCATCATAGAACGCTCCTCCCAATCTTTCAGCTTGATGATGAATGAACCGTAAGAAGGTCCCTGACCACCGATGAAACTAAAACCGACAACCGCCGTACGAGACTCAACGGCCGGATCGGCAGCGATCAAGCTATCCACCTTATTCATTACCTCAAAGGTACGCTCCTGGGAAGTTCCCGGGGGTAACGTAACAGCACCCATAATCGTACCCGTGTCCTCGTTCGGCACCATGCCTGTAGGAGTAACCTGCATCAAGAACACCAATAACGCAATACATGCGGCAACAATACCGAATGAAAGCCATTTTTTCTGAATGAAGAATACGATACTTTTCTTGTATTTAGCCAACAAAGAATCATAAGCCGCATTAAACGAAGTATGGAATCGGGAAACGAAGGTCGTTTTCTTTTCCTTATGTTCCGTATCGTGTGGTTTCAGGAATATCGCACACAAGGCGGGACTCAATGTCAAGGCGTTCAAAGCGGACAAACCGATAGCGATCGCCATCGTCAGACCGAACTGGCGATAGAACGTACCGGCCGTACCTCCCATGAAACTTACGGGAATAAACACGGACATCATGACCAACGTAATGGAGACGATAGCGCCACCCAACTCACTCATGGCATCGATAGAAGCGAGTTTCGCCGACTTGTACCCTTGGTCCAACTTGGCATGGACACCCTCGACGACGACGATCGCATCATCGACCACAATAGCGATGGCAAGCACCATAGCACAAAGAGTCAACAAGTTGATACTAAATCCGATCAAGGATAACATAAAGAAGGTACCGATCAAGGCAACCGGGATAGCGATAGCCGGAATCAACGTAGAACGCAAATCCTGCAAGAACACATATACCACGATAAACACCAATACGAACGCCTCCAACAAAGTCTTGATTACCTCATGAATAGAAGCGAACAAGAAGTCATTGGCATTCATGGAAATATTCACCTTCATTCCGGGAGGCATTGTCAACTGAGTTTCCTCCAGCAAGGTTTCAATGTTACTAATTGTTTCCGTAGCGTTGGTTCCCGGCATCTGGTAAACGATACAGGTAACGGCGTCGTGACCATTTACACGGTTGATAAAGTTGTAAGTCAAACGCCCCAACTCGATATCAGCGATATCTTTCAAACGCAAGACCTCACCATCCGGCAAAGCCTTTACAACAATCTGCTCAAACTCATTAGCCTCTTGCAAACGTCCTTTATAGCGGATCGTATATTGGAAAGACTGATTTCCTTGTTCGCCGAACGAACCCGGAGCGGCCTCTACGTTCTGTTCAGACAAGGCAACGGTTACGTCGCTCGGACTTAATTTATATTGGGCCATCACATCTGGCTTCAACCAAATACGCATGGAGTAGTCCGTACCCAACACGTTGGCATCACCGACACCCGGCACACGCTGGACTTCCGGGATCAAGTTAATCTTCGCGTAATTCTCAAGAAACTCTGAGTCATAACGATCATCTTCCGCATATACGGAGAAAACCAACAACATTGAGTTCTGACGTTTCTGGGTCGTCACACCAATCTGCGTTACCTCGGCAGGCAACAAACCTTGTGCCATAGATACACGGTTCTGCACATTGACAGCCGCCATATCCGGATCCGTTCCTTGCTTAAAATAAATGGAGATATCCGCAGAACCATTATTAGAGGCATTGGAACTCATATACATCATGTTCTCAACACCATTGATCTGGTCTTCCAAAGGCGCGATCACACTATTCAATACCGTTTGCGCATTGGCACCCGTATAAGTTGCCCTTACCGAAACGGTTGGAGGGGCGATATCCGGATATTGGGTAACCGGCAAGGAAATCAAGCCTAGGAAACCCAAGATGACAATCAAGATGGAAATCACCGTGGAGAGCACCGGGCGGTTTATAAATCTATCTAATTTCATATCTTTCGTTTTTACTCGACAAAAGCGAATATTTGTCTTATTCTATATACCTATTAATTAAAAGCAGTCTGCAAATTACCGTCATGCTGGTCTTTCAAGGCCTGATCGTACTTTGCCTTTTGCTGCTCACGAGTAATCGGCTGGATTTCCTGGCCGTCTTTCAAGATCTGTACGCCTTCCACGACAATCTTATCACCGGACTTCAAACCTCCCGTCACTAAATAATTTTTGCCATCATTCAAATTGGAAACCTTGATCTCGGTATTCTTCACGGTATTATCAGGCTGCAATACAAATACGAATTTCTTATCCTGGATCTCCACGGTAGCCGATTGAGGGATCGTAATGATATCGTTCATCGTATATGGGAAGATAATATTACCAGTACCACCGCTTCGTAAGACATTTCCCTCGTTAGAGAAAATAGCACGCATGCTTACAGAACCGGTAGATTGATCGATAACACCGCTCACGGCATCAATCTTACCCTCATGATGGTACGTAGAGCCATCCGCCAATTGCAGTCTTACGGCCGGCATCTTCTCTAATTGCTCTTTCAAGGTACCACCGGCTTTCGTCAATGCCAATAGCTCCTTTTCCGTCATAGAGAAATACACATACATATCACCGATCTCAGATACGGTAGTCAGCGGTTGAGCGATCGAAGCGCTTACCAAGCTACCTACACGATACGGGAATGTACCGACAACACCGTTCGAGGGACTTGTAACCGTACAGAAAGACAAGTTCTGGTTAGCGCTAACCAATTGAGCCTCCGCCTGCGCCAAGCTCGCTTTTGCCGACATCAGCTGGTTCACGGCAGTCTGATACTCGAAATCACTGATGATTTTCTGATCAAACAAAGTTTTCTTATTCTTCTCGGTCAATGTTAAAGTGCTTACGTTTGCCTTCGCCATCTCTACCGCGGCCTTAGCCTGACCTACCGCGGCAGCGTACTGCGTAGGATCAATTTGGAACAACGCCTGTCCTTTACGAACCGTAGCTCCCTCATCCACACATAATTTCACGATAAATCCAGAAACTTGAGGACGGACTTCGATATCCTGCGTACCTTTGATAGTAGCCGGATAGGATGTTGTTTGGTCGCTAGTCGTTGAATTGACCGCCATCACAGCGAACTCAGCATCCCCTAATTTCATACCACTCTGACTGTTTCCACAGGCAGTTAATAAAGACATACCAACCGCAAACAATGCGATCTGCCTTAACTGAGTAATCGTAATTTTCAGCATTCGTTTATCCATATTTGTATATAATTATATATTCAAGGCTGTTTTTCTGTTACCTTTTCTTTCTAACCCAAGTGGAGATCTTTCACATCTATTCACACAATAGGGTCTTTACTCGTCGTTTCATCCTACAAATGTAGAAACTTTTTACACGATTTCTGTTTCCTACTTATCTTTTTCACCTAAATTAATAGCACTTAAAAGGAAGCGCCTGTTGAAATACATCTCTTTTGGTTTCAAACGAAAATAAAATTGTTTTTTTCAACAATATATTTTACATTTGTGTCCACACACAATAAACAAATATTATATATTATGGAGCCTAAATTTATAATATCAGAAGTATTCAGTACCGCATGGAAGGGAACGAAGTCGCAGCTATGGATATTAGCCGGATTATTAATCGGATATTGTATCTTGTCTTTCACGCTGACAGCGTTCGCGATGCCCATGCAAAGTTCTATTATCGGTAAAATCATCGTAAACGTGATCAGCGCGTTATTCTCCATTATTTTCTCCTTAGGATATATGAAAAATATATTTCAGGCGTTGGATGGGGAAGAACCTCAGTTTTCCGCATATGGACAACAGACAAAGAATATCATCACCTACTTTCTAGCGAGTCTTATCACGGGATTTGTCGTATTGGCGGGTTTCTTATTTTTTATCATCCCCGGTATTTATCTGGCATTGCGCCTTCAGTTCTTTCAAGCCTTTATTATCGAGGAAAACGCCGGGATTATCGAGTCTTTGCATAAAAGCTGGGAGATAACGAAAGGACAAGTATTGCCTCTGTTCATTCTGGCGTTGGTTATGATCGGGATCCTGATATTAGGATGTATTTTGTTCGGTATCGGAATTTTCGTCGCCGTTCCTCTTATCTATATGATGTATGGCTACGTTTTCCGTAAATTGAACACTCCTCTTCAAATACTCGAATAAACAGAGAGGACGAATACACACTACAATCTATACCATGAATAAAAATTACAGGATAAAAGATATCGCCGAATTATCCGGCGTATCAACCGGTACGGTAGACCGCATTTTACATGAGCGGGGAAAGGTATCGGAGGACGCACGGAAAAAGGTGGAGAAAGTCTTAAAAGAAATTGACTATCAACCAAATTTGATAGCCCGTTCTTTAGCGTTGAAGAAAAAATATCATTTCATCGCTTTGATCCCTTCTTTCCATGAAGGGGAATACTGGGCGAAACTAAGCCAAGGGATCGAGAAAGCGGAACGGGAATTGTTTAGCTATAATATAGATGTCGAGCAAATCTATTTTGACCAATACGATAGCAACAGTTTCGACGAATTAATCCCGAAGATTGAGACCGCGGATTGTCAAGGGGTTATCATCGCTACATTATTCAAGCAAAGTGTCTTGACCTTGACCCAGCGGCTAGACCAGAAAGGTATTCCTTATATATTAATCGATTCTTTTATCGACCACACGAATTGTATCTCTTACTACGGAACGCATTCATATGATTCGGGGTATATAGCGGGACGCCTTTTATTCGAGCAAATCCGTCAAGAGGACGATTTAGTGATTTTCCGTTTCACCCGTAAGGGGGATTCATGTTCTACGCAAGTGCAGAAGCGAGAGGAAGGATTCCGGGATTATCTCGCCAATACCTCATTCAAGGGAAAGATTCATTTGCTGCATGTGCACGCGGATGACCGAGAAGAGAATACGAGACTACTGAATACTTTCTTCGACAAATATCCTCAAGTAAGAATCGGTATCATCTTTAATTCGAGGGCCCATTTCCTTGGAGATTATCTAAGTAGCGAACGGCCGGACTATCCTTTCAAGCTTCTTGGCTACGACGTGATAGAACCGAATGTCCGTTATCTGGAAAACGGCTTGATCACGCATTTGATCGCCCAGCGACCGGAGGTACAAGGATATCATTGTATCAAGGCACTTTTTAGGCATTTGATCCTTAAGGAGAAAATTGAGCCTGTCAATTATATGCCGATTGATATCTTGGTAAAGGAAAATATACAATACTACAATAATTATATCTGATGAACTCCTTATTTAGCGTAAAAGAGAAAGTGATTTTGTTGACCGGAGGCTATGGTATATTAGGAGCCTGCATGGCCAAGCACTTGGCGAGAGAAGGCGCGTACGTCGTAATCCTCGGACGAAACGAGCAAAAAGGATCTGCCTTGGTTGGTGAGATTAAAGCGGAAGGGGGCGAGGCCTTATTCTTGGTTTCAAACGTACTGGATAAAGCCTTGCTGGAGCAAAACAAGCAAGAGATATTGAAAGCATATGGGAAGATTGATGTTTTAGTCAATTTGGCGGGTGGCAACCAAGCCGGAGCGACGATTCCTCCCGACAAGACGATCTTTGATCTGGATATCGATGCTTTCCGGACGGTCGTGGACCTGAACTTATTCGGGACCGTACTGCCGACAATGGTCTTCGCCGAGGTCATGGTGGGGCAAGGGAAAGGAAGCATTATTAATATCTCGTCCGAATCGTCCCTACGCCCATTGACTCGTGTAGTTGGCTATGGATGCGCGAAAGCCGCTATCAACAATTTCACGCAATACATGGCCGGGGAGCTAGCGATTAAATTCGGAGAGGGCCTGCGAGTAAACGCCATGGCACCGGGATTCTTCCTTACCGAGCAGAACCGGGCATTGATGAGCAATCCGGATGGATCACCTAGTGATCGTTGCAACACGATCGTCGCGCACACGCCGTTCCGCCGCTTAGGAAAACCGGAGGAGTTACTCGGGACTTTACAATGGCTGGCGAGCGACGCCTCCGCATTCGTAACCGGTACCGTGATCCCCATAGACGGAGGTTTCGACGCTTTCTCCATCTAAATAATGTGCCAATGTGCCAACCAGCCATGCATCAAACCGCATTGGCATATTGGCACATTGATAAATTTAAAAATTATTCATTATGTATCTATGTGAGCAAACTTGGCGTTGGTACGGACCGAATGATCCTGTCAGCCTTTGGGACATCCGTCAGGCGGGTGCCACCGGTATCGTAAATGCGTTGCACCATATCCCGAACGGGGAAGTTTGGACTACGGAAGAGATTCAAAAGCGGAAAGCCTTGATCGAATCCGCCGGATTACGGTGGAGTGTGGTTGAGAGTGTGCCCGTACACGAGCATATCAAGACGCAAACCGGGGATTTTCAAACCTATATAGAGAACTACAAACAAAGCATCCGTAATCTGGGAGCTTGCGATATCCGGGTAGTTACTTACAACTTCATGCCGGTATTGGACTGGACTCGTACCGATTTGGCTTATACGATGCCGGATGGTTCCAAAGCCTTGCGCTTTGAACGCGCGGCTTTTATGGCGTTCGACTTATTTATATTGAAACGACCGGCGGCGGAAGCCGAATATACGGAGGCGGACAAGGCGAAAGCCAAGGCACGCTATGACGCTATGAGCGAGGAAGACCGCCAGCTGTTGGTTCGCAATATGATCGCCGGACTACCCGGCTCGGAAGAGACTTTTACGATCGAGCAGTTTAGGGAAGCGTTAGACCGTTATAAAGATATCGACGCGGAGAGACTTCGCTCGAACCTGATCTATTTCTTACGGGAAATAGCTCCCGTGGCGGACGAGGCCGGTGTCAAGCTCGTTATCCATCCGGATGATCCCCCCTATTCCATTCTCGGGCTTCCCCGTATCTTGAGCACGGAAGATGATTTCCGGAAGTTAATAGAGGCCGTGCCGAATCCTAGCAACGGGCTTTGCCTATGCACAGGTTCTTTCGGTGTCAGAAGTGATAACGACTTGGCCGGGATCATGGAACGTTACGGGGATCGGATCGATTTCGTTCATTTCCGCAGTACGCAACGAGATTCCGAGGGTAATTTCTTCGAGGCGAACCATCTGGAGGGCGATGTGGATATGTACGGTGTCATGAAAGCCTTACTGGAATTGCAACAACGCCGCCAATGCTCCATCGCCATGCGACCGGATCATGGACATCAAATGATAGACGACCTAAAGAAGAAAACCAACCCGGGCTACTCCTGCATCGGACGTTTACGGGGTCTGGCCGAGCTACGGGGATTGGAGATGGGTATCGCCTTATCCCTGTTCAAAGGACATTAAAAAGACAGCGTCTTATAGTTAGCACAGTACTGTGTACGAAGTACCGCAGTACTGTGGCTAAAGTACTACAGTACTCTGTACGAAGTATTGCGGTACTCAGTACGTAAGTACTGGAATACTTCGTACACAGTACTGCCCTATTTATAGCACAAGGCTACCTCGACCCTATGGGGGAACATCACAAACCGAACAACCGGGGAATCAATAAACTTAAATCCGGCAAGAAGGCCACCAAGAACAAGACAATAACCATCGCCGCGAACATCGGCAGCAACGGACGGATCACCTGATCGATCTTTGTCCCCGCTACGCTACATCCGATAAACAATACCGAACCCACCGGTGGCGTACATAATCCCACACAAAGGTTCAATACCATCATGATCCCGAAATGTACCGGGTCCATCCCCAATTGCCCCGTCGCTATCGGCAGGAAGATCGGGGTAAAGATCAAGACAGCGGGCGTCATGTCCATAAAGATCCCGACAATCAATAGGATCACGTTGATAAGTATCAAGATGACCACCGGATTGTCGCTTATACTTAGCAAAGCGGCACTTACCGTCTGAGGAATATTCTCATAACTCATGATCCAAGACAAACCCGTACAGGTCGCCACCAAAAGAAGGACGATAGCCGTAGTCTTGGCCGATCGCAATAACACTTGCGGCAATTTAGCCCAAGTAAGTTCTTTATAGATAAAAGAGAGGATTAACGCATACAGTACAGCGATCGCCGAAGCCTCGGTAGCCGTAAACAATCCCGCCAAGATTCCTCCGATCACGATCACCAATAGCATCAAACTAGGGATCGCCCTGAAAAATACCCTTGTCGCCTCCGAGAACGGAACACGTACGCCAACCGGATACCCCTTTCGTGCGGCAAACATAGCGGCTACGATCATGATCGCCACTCCCGTAAGAATTCCCGGTAGATAACCAGCCATAAACAAGGCGGATACAGAGACTCCACCACTCGCCAAGGAGTAAACGATCAAGACATTACTCGGAGGTATCGTCATGCCGGTAGTGGCGGAAGAGATATTTACGGCGGCACTGAAATTCGGATCGTAACCGGCCTTTTTCATCTCCGGTGTCATAATACTCCCGATAGCAGAGGCAGCGGCGGCGGCAGAGCCACTGATCGCCCCGAATAACATATTCGCCACGACATTGACCACCGCCAGTCCTCCGGGTAACCGTCCGACCAGCACTTTAGCGAAATCGATCAAGCGCAAGGCGATACCTCCGCTATTCATGATATTCCCCGCCAATATAAAAAACGGGATCGCCAGCAGAGCGAAACTGTCCAGACCCGAAGCCATACGCATCGCATAAGTCGTAAGGGCGGGAAGCGAGTCTATATTCACGAGCATCGTCAATATACCCGCCACACCGATGCTATACGCTACCGGAACCCCGACCACCAGCAGGAAAAAGAAACTTATCACTAATACGAGTATACCTATAATATCCATATCATCAGTCTTTTATGAATTAGAGGAACGAAATAAGGCGATCGCGTTATCTATCGCATAATAAGCGGTAAGCAATCCCCCTAGCGGCAATGCCAAATACACATATCCTAAATTAATCTCTAAGGAAGCCGAAGTAACTCCCAAATGAAAACGAGTGTATACCAACCAAGCCCCTCCTACGATCAATACAAATACAGCGAATAAAAATACGATCAAGAAGATAAACAATCGCAAGAGCTTCCTGCGGGAAGGACGCATATGTTGAAGTAATAAATCGATCGCTAGATGCTCATTTTTGCCGGATACATAAGCGGCCCCCAGCAATCCCACCCAGATCAATAAATATCCAGCCAATTCATCCGTCACGGAACTCGGGGAAACCAGAATATACCGGCTTAATACCTGCCATAGCACATCCACGACCAAGAAAGCCATCAAGAAAATCAACGATAGCTCCAATCCTTTATCAATTATCTTTCTCATGGGTATTCTGTATTTGATCTATTAAATCATGAAAAACCGGATCATTCTTAAACCGCTCGATCATCGGGGCGGCGGCATCCATAAACGGCTGCTTATCCGGGTAAATAATTTCCACTCCGTGCGCTTCCATCTCCTCTAGCGATTGCTTCTCTTGCTCCGCCCAAAGTTTCCGTTGATAAATAGCGGCGGCGTCAGCGGCCTGTCGCAGCCAATTACGTTCTTGTTCCGTCAGCTTCTGCCAAGTAGCCAAGCTAATGATGATCACGTCCGGACACATCGTGTGCTCATTGACTGAATAGTATTTTACCACCTCATGATGGAATGCTGTTGTCACGGAAGGCGTATTATTCTCGGCTCCATCCACGACATTACTTTGTAAGGCCGTATACAATTCACCCCAATCCACGGGAGTAGCCGAACCACCGAATGTCTTCATCATCTCCACGGCTATCGGGCTCTTTTGCACACGGATCTTCAGTCCTTTCAGATCCTCGGGAGTACGAATCTGCTTGTTTACCGTATAAAAGCTACGGGCCCCCGAGTCAAAATAAGCGAGTCCCCTAAACCAATAAGGTTCCGTTGATCCCAATATCTGTTTACCTACCGAACCATCCAACACCTCGAAAAACTGCTCACGGGAACGGAATAGATAAGGTATGCCAAATACCTTAAACGGATCGGCAAATCCTTCCAACGCAGCGGAGGAAACTTTCGTGATATCGAGACTTCCTATTTGAAGCAACTCTATACATTGATTTTCGGACCCCAATTGAGCGGAAGAATAAATGTCCATGCTCATCTTTCCTCCGGACAACTCTTTCAGACGCTCGTTCATATAGAGCAATCCTAAATGGACGGAATGGCTGGGGGGCAATCCGTGTGCCAGTTTCAGCACCCTTACTTCCTTTACTCCTTCCTTACAGGAGAAGGAGAAAGATACGCACATCAGGAATAGCAGGGCGGTCTTTAGAACTTTCATATTAGAAATGTTAACAATTCGTTGTTTATCGACAAATATAAAGGAAATAATCGAATTGTGCACGTACACAGAAGAAAAAAGTGGCCGCTTTCTTCCTGCCTATATTCACATACGGAACAAGAAGAGCACGGCCTTGATTTAACCTATTTCTCTAATGTTATGATGAAACATCGAGACGGTCAAATGTAGAAACAATCAAAGTGACCGGTCTTATATCGACCGTGATCTTATTTCACGAAAGCGTGAAACTTATTCACGCCTTTTCTCTAACAGCCATTTACGGATCTCCTCTATATCTTCCTTGTCCGCTTCTATAGTGATTGAATATCGCCGGGGTTCGTCCGCTAAATACACCTCCCGCAAGAAATCATAGGCTAAGACTTCCGATATACGCAGTAACAAATCAACATCAATACTGCTTCGCTTAAATATCTTATAAATATTGGTACGTTCATAATGAAGCGCATGGGCAAAATCGGAAACCGAAAGTCCCCGCTCTTCCATTTTCTCTTTTATTAACGAACCGATATGTATCTCCTTTTGTTCTTTCATATACAAAAGCCGTTTTTAAGGTAATCTTATCTCATAAATAAACCCACATCTGAGAAAAGGTGTGTTACACTTTACCTTAAACCCGTCAAACTGCGGCACGACCAAATGCCTTGTACACAACAGAAATAAGGCAAAGGAACACACCAAATACAGGTGTATTCGCATTGTCTATTTCTCTGTGTACTTTAAATTGGTCGTTTTCAGTTTAGAGAAATACCAGCAAATACAATATCGTCATCCTCTCTGACCAAAGAGCCAAACTAGTCCCCTCAATCATCGTATAATATCTCCATTTTACCTTCACAAAGGTAGGCAAATTCAACTATCAGAAAAAACACAAAGAATAAAAAGAAGTATAAACATATCGGAAATATAGGTCATTGAAAGAGGCTTTTTTATACTTTTGTGGTAAAACAATATCTAATGGCATCTAAAATACACAATGGAATACTCATTCTTACGCTAATTTTATTTGCGTCTTGCCGTACGCAAAAGCCTGCTCCACGCCCGGCCCCTCCCAAGACTATGGATTTCCCTACGGCGAATATTCCTCTTCCTGTCATGGATTTCAATTTCATGTTGCCGGAAGCTCCGGAGCTAGCGGTTTGCCATTCTCCTAGAAAAGATATCACGGAAGCCTTTACGCCCCGTGATAAAAGCCAGATAGCGATCAAGGACCCCAAGCTATTCGATGAGAATAACACGGAAATTATTGATTTATCCTTGATCCCCGCCGGGGAATACGCATTTCCCCTTCCTAATGGAAACGTGATCTCTCCTTACGGGGGAAGGAGAAGACATCATTCCGGAGTAGATATTAAGACTTGTGCCAACGATACGATCGTGTCTGCTTTCGATGGTATTGTCAGAATGGCGAAACCATTCGCCGCCTATGGCAACGTTATCGTTGTCCGCCATTATAATGGGCTGGAAACGATCTATAGCCACAACTCCAAGAACTTGGTTAAACCCGGAGATCGTGTTCTCGCCGGACAACCGATCGCCTTAACCGGACGTACCGGCAGGGCTACTACCGAGCATTTACATTTTGAGACTCGTATAAACGGAGTTCATTTCAATCCGAATATCGTCTTCAACATGGCTAAAAGGAAATTACGTTCAAAATGTCTGGTTTGTACCCAGAAAGGTAATAACGTAATCGTCAAATCGGTTGATATATTACCCCATCAAAAGGCTGGTCCATACGTACCGCCACCTCCTTATAAATGGGTTTACAATGAATGAAAAAAGGTCTTACGGACAATCCGTAAGACCTTTTTTCATTCCGTGGAGATGGAGAGACCATAACTTATACTATCATACAGTATCAAACAATATCATATGTGCTCATGTTCAATACATTCGTGTGTTTTTAAACAGTCAACAAATATCATGTAATATCATATGATGTCATGTTTTTTGCGTGTAAATTCGCGTAGTTACACGCAACACGTTTTTATCATGGAAATAAAGAGGAGCATAACATTCGAGATAGAGAAAAGAAGGAAGGAGGGGGAATTGATTACCAAGAACGTCCCCATCAGGTGCGTGGTGACATTCAACCGGAACAGGATCACGCTCTCCACGGGGCACAGGATAGACGCTAATAAGTTCATCCCGGAGAAAGGTATCGTCAAGAACGGATGCTTCAACAAGGCCGGGGAAAGCTCGTCCGAGATAAATTCCGATCTTGATGATATACGTGCCACCTTGCAAAATATATTCCGTCAATACGAGAGAGATGGCGGGACACCTAGCGCCAATGATATCAAGGAGAAATTCAAGGTAGCTACGGGGAGGGTAAAAGAGGAGGCCAAGAGACCGGTATCCCTGTTCGATATATATAAGGAATTTATCGAGACGGTCGGGAGACAGAACGCATGGACAAAGACATCACATTACAAGCATAACTCGATCATGCATCTTCTGGAGGAGTTCAACCCCGATATAAGGTTCGAGGACATGTCGGAGGATACCTTGCAGGATTTCGTGGAATTCCTAAGGGAATGCAAGGGCATAAGGAACACCACGCTCAACAAGTATCTCCACTTCATAAAGCAGTTCCTTTTATGGGCCGATGACAAGGGATATAACACGAGGAAGGATTATCGCAGGTTCAACCCGAGGTTGAAAGGGGCGAACTTCGAGTTGAAGAAAGTCATATACTTGACATGGGAGGAATTGATGCATATATATAATATGTATATAAAGGAAGGGACGCTATCCACCGTCCGGGACGTTTTCTGCTTTTGTTGTTTCACCGGTCTCCGTTACTCCGACGTACACAACTTAAGGAAGACGGATATCATTAACGGGAAGATCGACATCGTGACACAGAAGGACAGCGACAACATACAGATCGAGTTGAACAAGTATAGTAAATCCATACTTGATAAATACGGAGACATCGAGCTTAAGAACGGGAAGGCGCTACCGGTCCTGTCAAACCAGAAATACAATATGTATCTCAAGGATCTCGGCAAGATGGCAGAGCTGGACTCAGAGGTGACAGAGGTATGGTACGAGGGTAACAAGCGAATGCAGCGGACATTCCATAAATGGGAACGGCTTACTACCCATGTCGCCAGAAAGACATTCGTCGTTAACGCCCTCATGCTGGGTATCCCCCCACAAGTTATCATGAGGTGGACCGGGCACAACGACCTCAAGGCCATGAAGCCCTACACGCATATAGTGGACAAGTTGAAGGAGGACGAGATGAGCAAGTTCGATAAGATATAAACAAGTACCTTATATAAAAAAGAATATATTATGAACGATGAATTAAAACAGCTTTTGGAGTGGTTTGATAACTACGAGATAACATTTAACGAGATCCGGCTAAGCCCGTGCCAATATATCTTCGACCTACGGAAATTTATATCCGTACAGACAAACTCCGTCCGAAGAAACTGGGAAAATCCGACATTTGAGTATGATATTTTGAGCCTATATCAGCTTAAAAAGGTGCTGGAGGAAAAAGAGAAAGAAAACATGCCATAAAGCATAAAAAACAATCCTCTAAAAACTTACTTACTATCAAATTTGATAGTATATTTGCAATATCAAAAACAATAGAACCGGCGGCAACGGATAAGCGGCACCAACGATATGAGAACTTACGATGTTATCTTTAATGATGATTGCGACTCTAACAATAAGGGTATTCATGGGACGATAGACGAGTGCATGGATTGGATAAGGTTTAACAGAAATGATGCGTCTACCTATTTCGGCGATTATAAAGGAGGTACGGTATCTATAACCTGCGACCAAACGGGAGAAGAAATATATCAAGAAAATATATGATAAATCTTAATTTGCCGGAGTGGGTGTTTTGGGACGCCCACTCTCATGAGGGTAATTTATTGGGTTCCCGAACTATTATAGAGCATGTCCGGTCCGCTTCCGTTTTCGAGGTGTTTGACAGGGACTTTGACGTAATAGAGCTTAATCCGAATGTATTGACATTTAAATACAAGAACGAAGGATCAAGGACCGAGAGGCTGTTGATGGCCTTGCATCATAGCTGTACTCTTGATCCTGTGGAAGACCGGGAAATGTTATTAGGGATAATGAAAAAATGCGCAGTATGGTACTGCGATTACTGCGATTGGGAGGACGCCCAAGATGAATGATCGGGAGCGAATAGGCAAGCGGATAGCTCAGCTCCGCATGGAGGCCGGGATATCACAGTACAAACTAGCGGAACTAACCGGCCTAGCGCCGGGAAACATCGCCCGTATAGAAACTGGGAAGTACAGCACAGGTGTTGACCTATTGTCCAAAATAGGCGATGCTTTAGGCTATAAGCTTGATTTCACAAATAAATAACATTAAAAACTAATATCATGGCAAGAACTATCAATTATGAGCTAAAGGCTCAAAAGATCAAGGGTCAAATAGACGAGTTAGTAACCGCTCTTTTGGAGGAGAGGATAAATTCCTTTGACGAGAGCAATAAGAAGATAAAGATTGCAAATGTAGATCTTGAAGGGTTGAGCAATCTTGAGTTGCAGCAGTTACAAGTACGTGTATCTAAACTCTTACTAGAAAGGACAAAATAGTCCTATTTGTCGCATCCAAAAAGTATAACGCCCGTGTTTTTTCTGACACGGGCGTGTTTTATTGGTCTATTTGACTTATTATCATATTTAATATCTCTATGTTGAAAATTCGCTAGAATCAACATTCCTACGCTTGACATAAAGGCATCGCTTGGATATCTCAGGATTCGCTATACCACGGTTATACACTCTTACCGTCATTACCACTTTTCTTTTCTCTAAAAACAAATCTTCCGCCAGCCGAATTATCTGCTCTACTCTATCGTCATAATCACCAACCATATTAATTAGATTTTTTAAGGTAATAATTAAACAGTACAGCGAAAAAGTTTGTTTTGCAACACTCACATGTTATTAAGCAGAATCTTTCTCTCCTTGCCGGTTCCCGGACCTATCGTCTCTCTCTTGCTTCAACGACTCGGCCAACAGGCCTATGAGTTTCTCGATATTCCGGCTGTTCCTTTCGTTCGCCTCCGCGTTTTGCTTGCCTTGCGCCGTTAGATCATGTATGATATCTAGCAACTCTCTTGGATTAAAGCCGTCACCTATTTCTTCCGGGATATCCACTGATCGTGCGGGTGGAACGTCAGAGGTTAGCATATCACCTTCACCTGTAAGAAGCCAAACTTTATTATAATGAGGATATACAGATATTATTTTATCAGCAATCTCTTCAGATATTTTCTTAATCTTTCCTTTTTGAAGGTCATATATTTGAGTAGGTACAACCCCAACACTTTTCGCAAATGTTGCTGCTTTCAGACCTTCTCTATCAAGAATAGAACTAATTATTTCTGATGTTATTCTCATTCTACTTAATTTTATTATATAGTAAAAAACTATATATATTTATTCCTATATCAAATTACTAAAACGATTCCACAAATCAATATAAAAAACATTGAAATATAGATAAATACGATCAAATGTCTTACTTGCAAAATCTACTAGACATACATTTTTACATAATATCCATAAACGCCCAAAAGTTAAAAAAACTTTTTATATAGCATTTTACTCTATAATAGTTTGATTGTATAGTAAAATACTATATATTTGCATCATCATTCAATCACGCACAAAGATACGATAAAGATTGAAATAACGAAATGGCATAAACATGCCAAAATGATATAAGGTCCTTTAGCTCAGACGAACAGAGCGACGGTTTCCTAAACCGCAGGTCCCGGGTTTGAGTCCCGGAAGGGCCACTAAAAAAGAGTTCTTTGACTTATTGAATAAAATCCTTATCCCCATAAGAGGATATACGCAAGAGATATAGGTATGGCGAGTAAGGTTATGATAGGCGAAGATACCGGAAGGGATGATGATCCCCGCTCCCGATGTAGTTTGATCGGTTCCGGCGTTGGAGTCTACATATTTAATAATGTATATACAAAGGTTAGATATTACGTCGTGTCAGTGAAGTACGGATATTTCCGTATCGGTGTCAAACTGTCTATCTAACGCATAAGATACACTCCCCTACCCGTCTATGATTCGGGTTCGAAACCGTTGGAGGTTGTGGGGGAGCTATTATAAATAAAAAGGAAATGTAAATCATGCAGAAAAAAGTGGAAAGCAAAAGAAAGATCAGAGAAATGAAAGTATCTGAGAAACTATCATTCCCTATAGAAGTGTTGGAGACGGTTAGAAATAACGTGTCTCTGTTAAACGCTAAGTATTATAGAGAGGGAAGAAAATGGTCTTCCGTATCAAACAAGGAAGAAGGGATCGTTTATGTCAGACGCTTAACATGACAGATCATGGAAAGGGTATTCACCGAGTTAACCGAGGAATGTGATTACACGGCCCAGTATTACGCCGTGGGATTCGAGAAAAAGGAGATAGCCGAGAAAAAACACAGGTCGTTGCATACTATCATAAACCAGCTAAGGACGGCTTTCGAGATACTTGGCGTAAGGAACGGAAGGGAATTGGCCATAAAGCTATGCGAGAGACTGTGCGATATAAAGGCTAACGTAAATATACAACAGATGGTTCATTCAGCCGTGGCGTGCGTCTTGCTACTTATCCTTTGCGTGGATTCTCATCTGGAAATGAGGAGGGCAAGGCAAAGGTGCCGGTGCATAGCTAGAATAGAGATATCCTCTAGGGCTTTTAGAGGCTGTAGAGGGAGGAATATAACATTATAACAATAACAATATGGAGAATATAGCGGAATTACCGGCAACCCAAGTGACAGCCGGACAACTAGCGGACTTGATCATATCAAGGCTAGCCACCCAAAAAGAAGAAGATCCATCCCGGAAGTACGTTAGGGGACTAGATTCCTTGGCGAAATTGCTCCAAGTAAGTACATCCACCATAGCGAGATACAAGAAGAAGGGGATTTTCGGGGATGCCATAAAACAAAATGGTAAATATATCCTAGTGGACGTAAAGCTCGCTCAGGAAAGGTTCTTTTCCAAAAAGACGAGACCACATTAACAAGTCTTCCGGCTTATGGTCTTATCGCACCTGTGACGCATAAACCGGAAGAATCTACTTATAAATAAAAATTCCCCCACCCGTTATCATTCGGGTTCGAAACCGTTGGAGGTTGTGGGGGAGCGAACATTTAAAATAATAACAACATGAATGAGATTTATTGGATCACAAGATTAGATGCCATACAAACGTTGGCGATAATCGCAGTATTTATCTTGGGGATATTAATTGCCATATGCATTTCCTTATGGTTTATGGAAGATGACTTTGAAAACAATTCTAAGTTTAAGAACATGGCTATCAAATGTGCCGCCTATATATCAATCCCTATTTTTTTGCTAGTGTTCATCCCCTCTAAAAGGGATATGCTGATGATTATCGGAATAGGCGGAACTATAGAATATCTCAAGTCTAATGATACCGCCAAGGAGTTGCCGGATAAGGTTATCATGGCTATCGATAAGTTATTGGATGATACAATAGAGAAAGAAAATGAATAAAACCGATAGACCTATTAATAACCAAGTTAATCACATGAAAGAAAGAAGAATTCCACCCTAAGAATTACTTAGGGCAGGTAGCGAACCATGATCAGTTTTAATATTATTCGTTTAGCCGCACAATCAAGGCGTGCGTCCAATGTTAGATTGGTCATCTTGTTATATTATTTATCTAGGGTTACAGGGGGTGCGAGTTCCCCCGGCTACCACGCTTAAATCACATTGCTAATTATTATACACTTCTTAACCAAGACCTTAATATACCGCCGTGAGGCAGGCAATTAGATATTAGTTATTATTAAACTGTGCCGGGGAATCCCACCCCGGCAAACGCTCCCTTAGCTCAGTTGGTCGAGAGCATTCGCCTCATAAGCGAGAGGTCGCCGGTTCAAGCCCGGCAGGGAGCACGTTTCACCCCTAGGGGTGCTTATTCAATCAGAAAATCAGTCACAATTTTGCAACGCAGGTCTCCGTCCGTGAGGATATGAGGCCTTTCTTCCGATTTTTAAAAACAACAATATATATGATAAAGAGAAACCAAGCGTGGCTCTGGAAGATATTCCGGGCCATAAAGAGCATTACCATCTTCTCGCTAAGGATGATCGCGGCTACCGTACTAGGGCTGATATCAATAGTGTCAATATTTGAGTGGTACGAAAAACCTATCAATATTCACCTCTTGATCCTAGCGATCATATCAATCTTTATTGTGGTACGCCAAATAGTTATAATGACTTATGAGTCAGAAAAATGATTTCAGAGTACTATACGTGGTGCAAGCCCCTTCAAGGCCTAACCGATCCAAGAAGGACGATATCCTAGACGAATTAAAGACACTTAGCAAAGAAGAATTGATAGAGATAAGAAAAGACATTGTAGAACTAATAAACGATAAATAAAATGGCTGCTATAAAATCTTACAAGGGATTTGACAAAAATTTAAAATGCCGGGATTTTCAATATGAAATAGGCAAGGAATATGAGATGGATGGAGAGATCAAGGTGTGTAACAGAGGGTTTCACGCTTGCGAAAGCCCGTTTGATGTTTTTGATCACTATACTATGATAGACTCTAGGTTTTGCGAAGTAGAGCAAGACGGGAATATATCCAAGGAGGATAGAGGGACAAAAATTTGCTCATCGAAGATTAAAATAAAAGCAGAGTTAAAATTGGCTGACATGATCAATCTTGGAGTTGAGTGGCTAAAAGAGATCACATCGCCTGAAAAAATAAAAACGAGCATAAAGGATAATTCGTCCGGCAACTATGCCAAGATTGGTTCGTCCGGCAACTATGCCAAGATTGGTTCGTCCGGCAACTATGCCCAGATTGGTTCGTCCGGCTACGGTGCCAAGATAGGATCATCCGGCAACGGTGCCCA
>OGCM01000325.1_pt1 | contig 76586 bp, 58 predicted proteins | sample 1570151 | NCBI WGS metagenome assembly OGCM01 (sample SAMEA4370582, study PRJEB24528) | human gut metagenome
GAATGCAAGCATTCACAGAAAGCAATTTTGCATGGCTCTGAATAGTTACCAAAAATCTTTATTTCTTACACTACTGTAAGTTTTAGGGCGGAAAATGTAAGCCAATTCAATGGCAATGCATTTTCCGTTTTGTTATACTATGCCTTGTAAGAAAGAATTACAGGAGGTACTTAATACCATGACAATACTTGAAGTAAATGGATTGAAAAAAATATATTCCACCCGCTTTGGCGGCAATAAGGTTGAGGCACTGAAGAATGTAAATTTCAGTGTAGAGCAGGGCGAGTATGTTGCTATTATGGGCGAATCTGGTTCAGGCAAAACAACACTTTTAAATATCCTTGCTGCTTTAGATAAACCAACTGAAGGCAATGTAATTTTAGATGGAAATAATCTGTCAAAATTGAAGGAATCTCAAATCTCAGCATTTCGCCGTGACAATCTCGGCTTTGTATTTCAGGATTTTAATCTGCTAGACACCTTCACACTTGAGGACAATATTTATCTTCCACTTGTACTTGCCGGAATGCCTTACAAAAAAATGCATGATCGTTTGGTGCCAATTGCAGAACGTCTTGGTATCAGCGCATTACTTAAAAAATATCCATATGAGGTTTCAGGCGGGCAAAAACAGCGTGCCGCAGCTGCTCGCGCATTAATTACAAATCCGAAGCTTATTTTGGCTGATGAACCAACTGGTGCACTCGATTCAAAGGCATCTGATGAGCTGCTTAGTTTATTTTCAGAGATTAACCGCACAGGACAGACAATTGTAATGGTAACGCATTCTGTCAAGGCAGCCAGCACGGCAGGTCGCGTTTTGTTTATCCGAGACGGTGAGGTTTTCCACCAAATTTATCGCGGAAATGATACTGATGAACAGCTGTATCAAAAAATTTCTGATACACTGACACTTCTTGCAACAGGAGGTGATCGCCGATGAAAACAGGATTTTACCCGAAGCTTGCCTTCGACGGCATAAGGAAAAATCGCAGGATGTATGTTCCATTTATTTGCACCTGTATTGGCATGGTGATGATGTTTTATATCATTTCTTATCTGCACTACAGCGACTCAGTTGCTGCTATGCGCGGTGGTGCTATTGTACAGACGATGCTCAATCTTGGTACGATTACCGTTGGGATTTTTTCATGTATTTTTCTGTTTTACACCAATTCCTTTTTGATCCGTAGGCGCAAAAAAGAATTTGGTCTGTATCACATTTTAGGCATGGGAAAACGAAATATTGCCCGCATTTTGTTTTGGGAGACGATGCTTACTGCTCTAATCTCGCTTGTGATTGGCATTGGTTTTGGCATTCTTTTTTCGAAACTGGCTGAACTTGGCATGCTTCGACTGATGCATGCACAGGCTACCTATTCAATGCAGATCTCACCAGATTCGATTTTATTTACGATTACCGTATTTGGCTGCATTTTTATTCTGTTGTTTTTCAACGCATTAAGACAGATTCATTTTTCAGGTGCAATTTCACTGATTCGAAGTGAGAATGTTGGTGAAAAGCTGCCAAAGGGAAATTGGATTCTTGGTATTTTAGGACTTGGCTGTTTGGTTGTCGCTTACTATCTGGCTGTAACAGTTGCAGATCCTGTATCAGCACTTGGCATGTTTTTTATTGCGGTCATTCTTGTAATCTTTGGAACTTATCTGATTATGATTGCTGGCTCTGTGCTTTTTTGTCGTCTGCTACAGAAAAATAAGCACTATTACTATAAGGCAAATCATTTTGTGTCAATCTCCTCGATGGTCTACCGAATGAAGAGAAATGGTGCCGGACTAGCCTCGATTTGTATTCTTGCTACAATGGTTCTTGTTATGCTGTCCACTACAGTAAGCTTATACTTTGGTATGGATGATGTATTATCAAATCGCTATCCGTATCAATTTAATACAACTGTTTCTTATAATTCCTTCGATACAATGTCTGATGAAAATACAGCATCAATTCTCAAGCTTGCATCTGATGCGATGGATAAATATGAATGTACACAATCCAATGTTTCCGATTATCGGTCTGCCTGTTTTTACGGCTATTTAATTGATAATGACTTTGTATGCGATGCCAAGTTTGACAGCCATTCTGAAACAACAAATTACCTTGAAGGCACAATGTTTTACTTCGTTCCTCTTTCGGATTACAACAAAATGATGGGCACAAATGAAACTCTTGCATCTGATGAAGCGCTGCTTTTTTCAACTCGGTACTCTGATTATAATGAAAACACTATTTCCTTTGAGCATGGCATGACATACACAATCAAAAAGCAAATTGACAAATTTAGACCTGACGGCAATTCAATGGCAAATATTTCCACTACATTTGTCTTAATCGTTCCAGACATTCATGCGGCAGTTGATGCCATTGCAGCATTGCCTGGTAATGAAAAGTCCGTTTACTTTTATTGGCACTATAACTTTGATACCAACTTAAATCGTGATGATCAGATTTTACTGGCAAATGATCTTTCATCCACTATTTCTGATTTTTTCACACAAAGCTATAAACAAAACACAGGAATTAAAAGCTGCCAATTTGAAAGCCGCGCTGCCAATTATGAGGATTTCTTCGCTGATTTTGGTGGGTTGTTCTATCTGGCAATTGTCCTTAGCATTGTCTTCTTGCTAGCTGCTGTTTTGATTATCTATTACAAGCAGATTTCAGAAGGCTACGAGGACCAGGCACGTTTTGATATTATGCAAAAGGTAGGCATGACAAAAAAAGAAATTCGAAAAAGCATCAACTCACAGCTTTTGACTGTCTTTTTCCTGCCTCTTGTCGGTGCCGGTACTCATTTGATCTTTGCCTTTCCGATGATTAGAAAAATCCTGCTGCTGTTTAATTTAACAAATCTGCATCTATATACAATTGTTACGTTAATCAGCTTTGGAGCATTTGCGATCTTCTACACAATTGTGTACCGCATCACATCAAACGCATACTACCATATTGTAAGTGGTGCCTCTAACAGCAGATAATCTTGACTTTCTCACAAAAAATGTGTATTCTCTTCTTAAATTAGTGTAAGAAAGGAAGGAAAATTTTATGGGTTGCCTTGGAAATATTATATGGATGCTCTGCGGAGGTCTTGTCAGTGCACTAGGATATTTAATTGCCGGATGTATCTGGTGCATCACCATTGTGGGAATCCCGGTTGGCATGCAATGCTTTAAGTTAGCCGGCCTGGCACTTTTTCCGTTTGGAAAGGATGTTACATACGGTGGTGGACTTGGAAGCTTTTTACTAAATATCATCTGGGCCATTTTCTTTGGTATCCCGATTGCACTGCACTCTCTATTATGGGGCTGCATCATGTGTATCACCATAATCGGTATTCCATTTGGTCTGCAGCATTTTAAAATGGCAAAGCTGGCGCTGATGCCTTTTGGAACAGTTGTGTATTAATTTAATCATACACAAAAGCTTCGAGAGCTCTTTCATACAGAGTTCTCGAAGCTTTTTTATGTTTTTGAGGATCCCAAGCTCAAAGCCTTTAGTGCAAGCACGAACGGCTTTTGAAGCTTTTGACCCTGGTATCATTTTATCGAAGAATAATATAAACCGCATAAACTAAATACATTGCTACCATTGCAATTCCTTCTCTTCTGCTGATCTTTTTCTTTGTCGCTGCAAAAATCCATACAACAACTGAGAATACTACTAAAATGATAATATCAATCACATTTTCGCGAATCAGGCTGACTGGATTGATTGCAGATGCAATTCCAAGGACCATTAAAATATTAAAAATATTTGATCCGACTGCATTTCCTACTGCCATATCAACCTCATTTTTGCGCGCTGCTACAACAGATGTAACAAGCTCTGGAAGTGATGTTCCAATAGAAACAATAGTAAGTCCTACAAGCGTCTGACTCATTCCAAGATCAATTGCAATGCGGCTTGCCGTATCTACAGTCAAATCTCCGCCAATCGCAATTGCAATTGCACCGCCAACGATATAAAGAATGCTCTTAGGATATGACATTACCTTTAACTCTTCTGCGTCAAATTCGTCATTTGCTTCGACTTCTTTTCCCTCTGCTCTTGCCTTCATCGCACTTTTTATCATCAGTCCAATATAACCTGCGAAAAGGATAAGAAAAAGGATTCCATCAAAATGGCCAAGCGTCATGCCAGTTGCATCACCAACTGCAATCATTCCAAGACCAAGCAGCAATAATGCACAGATAATTGAAAACGGAATATCGCGCGTTACTGTCTCTCTTTGCACATAAATTGTAGAAAGAATAGAACAGACACCGATAACAAACATCAAATTGAAAATATTTGACCCGACTACATTACTGATGGCAAGTGTATTGTTATCTACTAAAGATGCAGTTACACTGACAGCTGTTTCAGGAAGTGATGTTCCCATTGCTACAATTGTTAATCCGATAATAATGGACGGCACTGCCAGCTTCTTTGCTACGCTTGAGCTTCCCTCCACAAAAAAATCCGCTCCTTTTACCAAAAGTGCAAATCCTACTACAAGAAGCAGAATTACAACGAAAAGCGGTGCACTGTTGATGAAATCACCCATCATTTCCTCCTTTTTTATTCCGCAAGATACGTTATTAACAAATAAAAAAGACCCATGTATGCGTACACTAAAAAAACGCATACATGAGTCTCATTCTTTAAGATTTGCCAGGCAAAAGCCGGGGTTGTTGACAAACCACGATTATCGCGAACTACTCCCTCACGGAATATTATTTTGTTTTTTTTGCTAACTAATTTGTTAACGCAGAATACTATACCATATACACTAAAGGAAAGTCAATCACAAATTTTAATAGCCATTCACCTTCGGGCTTTGTTATAAATATTGGCTTATCCGTAAACTGTAACGTTAATTCCAGCCATCCGGCAGATACTTCTTTGTGTTTGCAATCATAGTGCGAAGTAGCTTATCAGCATCATCTTTGCTGCAGGTAACAAGCGGATCACGGCGAAATGCACGAAGCGTGATATCGTAATCACATGTAAGTGCAGCCTTTAAGACGTCCTCGTGATTCATAATATGCGGAAGCATCAGCTGTCTGATCTCTTCTGTCAGATTTCCTGCAAATATAGGTGCGATGCTATCCCTTGAAAAGACAGCATTTGTCTCTACTACTGCTGATGCTGGAAGATTTGGAATCTGACCTGCAGTATTTGGAATATTGACATTGCTGATCATGCGTGTCAGTCCGCACAGTGCCTTGATTAATAAAATACCTTCCTCACCTGATGGAATTAATTCAACCTTTTCCTCACCAGACACAAGCTTTTTACTTTTTTCAAGACGCTTCTTTAAATCTTCTTTTCTCCATGCAACAGTTGTCAAACCAAACTTCCATGAAGCGACAGTTTCTGGATCTTTTAAATAAATCGGAGGCATAAACTCTGCCAGATGACGATCTCCTGCTGCTGCAATCCAGCCATATTTCTTGAACAAATCAAATTTCACACGATGTGCACAGGAAAAGGTTGAGTTCATCCAATTTTTATCTTTCTCCTCAAAACCTTCCTCAAAGTGCTTTTCTATAAAGCTGCGATATACTGGGAACAAATCAATTCCTTTATAAGATGCACTATCAAACCATGTAAAATGATTAAGACCAAGTACATTTACTATAATTTCATCTCGTTTGATATCAGCAATGCCAAGCTCACGCTCTGCAATTTGTGCCAGAAGTTTTTGTGTTCCAAATACTTCATGGCAACAGCCAAATGCTTTGATCTGCGGAAATACGTGATATAGGGTCTTTACACATAATGACATCGGGTTAGTATAGTTGATAACCCATGCCTGTGGCGCATAATCGCGAATTGCCTCTGCGATTGTAACAAACATCGGTATTGTACGCAGCGCACGTACCATTCCGCCAGGACCTGCTGTATCACCGACAGACTGATAGATACCATATTTTTCTGGCTCATGCACATCAGACTCCATCTCATCAAATGTACCTGGAAGAATTGAAATCACTGCAAAGTCACTGCCTGTCAGTGCCTCTTTTAGTGTATCCGCCACAATATATTTCCACTTGCCTACTGCCTCTTCTCTTTCTGATATGCCATTTCCGATAATCTCATTTGCCTTTGCCGCTTCCTTGTCAATATCGTATAAAACGATTGTGCCGCCAAGTGCTGGTTCTAATGCCAAATCGCGCATAAATGTCCATGCCCATCCTCTTGAGCCGCCTCCAATATAGGCGATGCGCAGATCCTTTACTGCATTATCCTTGTAAGTCATAGTTTTTCCTGCCTTTCTATCATTTTCTTTCTAATATAAATACAATACGGTGCCTGCCATCCAAGCATAGCTATCCATCCTGCAACACACGCAAATCCGACACCTACTAGGCCGATTCGCGGTACAAGTAAAAATGTAAAAATAACGCGAAATGTAATCTGGGTGAGCGTTCCATAAAGCGTCATCTTCATTTTTCCAACACCGCGCAAAAAGCCCTGATGGGCGTTTGTAACACCTGGAAGCCAATAGAAAAATGCCATTACTGCAAAGTATTTGCTTCCCTCTGAAAGCATCTGTTTAGAATCACCAAACAATCCAATCAGCTGATTATCAAATAACAGAAGCACTACACATATAAATACAGCATAGCAAATCTCTAGCATAATACCACTTCGAAAACCATCCTTAATTCGCTTTGGCTTTTTCGCACCATCATTTTGTGCCGTAAATGTCATCATTGCATTTGAAATGCTTCTTCCTGGTACAAGTGCAAAATCTTCTATCTTGCCGACTGCATTAAATGCTGCCATTGCACCAACACCCAGCGTATTGATCGCGCCCTGAATCAAAAGCTTTCCAAGTGGCTGACTGCACTGCTGAAGTGATGACATACCACCATATTGTACTGTCATCCATATCAATCGTTTGTTTGGCTTAAAATGTTCTCTCTTTAGATGAAGAATCGGTACGCGAAAATAAACATAAACTACGCAAAGCACAGCTGACACTGCCTCTGCAATCACCGTTGCCATACCTGCACCAGCCACACCCATATGAAGCCCTGCTACAAACAGCACATCTAAAGCACCGTTTAAGACAGAGGCAAGTACCAGAAAATAGACTGGCGTTTTTGCATCTCCGACACTTCGAAGCGATGCCGCATAAATATTATAAAGACAAGTAAATGGCATTCCAACAAAGATAATATGTAGATAACTTTCTGCAAGCGGTAATATATCAGTCGGAGTCTGCATCAGCTTTAAGATTCCTTCGGAAGCAATCAGACCTCCCACAAGGATAACTGCTGACATCCCCATCACAAGAAGAAGTGTCATTCCTACCTCGTGCTTTAATTCTTCCGTTTTTCCTGCACCAAAGCAATTACTCATAATTACGGATGCACCAATACATAGTCCTGTGACACCAAGAATCAGTAAATTCATGACTGGGTCTGAGGTGCCTACCGCCGCAAGAGCATCCTGCCCGGCAAACTGTCCCACCACAATCGAATCTACCATGTTGTATGTCAGCTGAAATAAATTTCCCCATATCAGTGGTATTGCAAATGCAATTAGCTGCTTCCATATTGTTCCTTTTGTCAAATCCTTAGTTGTTGTTTTCATTGATTTCTCCACCTACTGTAAAATCCGCTCAAATCGTTCAATCTTACAGCTATGCTCTTTTGTTTTTTTATCATAATTTATACCGATCAAAAGAATCTGTCCAGTATATTGCAAAAGTGACTGCGGATATTGTTTTTCCTTTATCTGGTTGAGAGCAGTCTGTGCGTTTTTATTCCATTTCAGTTCTGTTACTAACGCTGGATACTCATTTGCATATTCTTTTTTAGGAATAAATACAAAGTCAGCGAAACCACGTCCAGTTGGCAATTCCCGTATTGGCTTAAAATAATATTGCATTGCACTTAAATAGGCTATTGATAAAACGCAGCTCAGCGAATTTTCATTGTTATACTGTATTGCAGACACATATTCGGTATGAATTTTTTCAATTTTTTCTGCTGTCAATTCCTCATCCAGATCAAGCGTTGCATCTAATAATTCTTCTGAATCCTGCAAAAAAAGATTTAATTCACTCCATTTTTTTCTTCGGACTGCGAACAGCAATTCCTGGCGAATTTCCTCATTTGGAATATAGGCATACTGCATGTTCTGATTGTACGCAAGATAGCCAAGATGCACCAGAAGCGTCAGCACATCATCTTTATCTACAAAACTAACCATATCGTTCTGGAATGAATTCACATTAATCTGCGTAGTCGCACCTGACAACATTTCTATCACTGCAGTCTTTAAACCATCAAAATTCATATTGATAAATGGTACAATTGACTCATATGTTCCTGTCTGTGACCAATAGCTTTGAAAGCTTTTATTTATCATTGCATTGACTACTGCATTCGGATTATACACATGATAGTCTCCTAATTCATATCCATCGTACCATCGTTTTACCTCACGAAAATCCACACCAAACTGCTCGCATAATTTTCCTACTTCTTCCTCAGTAAAACCGATGTATCTTGCAAGTACACCAGGCGTAATCATTGTAAACTGCATGAAATTATTGAGAGCAGATTGTGTTTTTAGCTTTTTGATTGGCAAAATTCCGGTCAGATATGCTAGTGCAATAAACTTAGTAGGTTCGCTGCCCTTGAACATTCCGCGCAAAAAATTGATATAATCCTGCAAAACGGCTTCATTAGCAGCTTCATCTCGAATCAAAACATCCCACTCATCAATTATTACAATAAATTTCACCCCTGTCTGTGCATTTATACAAGACATTGCCCCATATGCAGTACGAATACCATCTAGTAAAATCTGCGGATATATCTCTTTTAATTCCTCAATCACATGATAATTCAGATATGATACGGTCTGTTCTGCCGAACCAGCATCCATCATACACCATTGTATATCCAGATAAATCACATCATATTGATTCAAATGTTTTTTGTAAGAGTCACTCTTTGCAATTTCATATGATGCAAATATAGAATCAGAATCACAGCCGCTGCTATAATACGCACAAAGCATATCAGCAGTAATGGATTTACCAAACCGCCTTGGCCTGCTGCTGCAAATCAAAGCCTGTTTTGTATTGATCACACTGTTTGTGTATGCCAAAAGACCTGTTTTATCCACATAAATCTGCGAGTTTACTGCCACCTCAAATGCAGTATTTCCCGGATTAACAAACCTTCTCATATTGCGCACCACCTTTCTTAAAAACGTAGTATTCCATTTTTTATTTTGGAAACCTTTATCTGAGATTATTTATCATATTTTGCCATGTAATTTTATTTTATCGTAACTATTCAGAACCCCATTCGCAAAATCGCATCTTCGATGCTTCTATTTTGCTCATGTGGTTATCTCGCCATATAAAATTGCTATTCTGTCTGAATGCAAGCATTCACAGAAAGCAATTTTGCATGGCTCTGAATAGTTACATTTTATCAAATTTTGAATAACTCGGCAATACAAAAACGGGCAGCTTTACGCCGCCCGAATTTTATCTTTTTAATTTTAGTTTTCCTCTCCCATAAAGATAGATGCAAGTGGTGAATCCTTTGGAAGAATCAATGTCTTATCACTTCCGCTCATGGCTGTCTTTGCTGCCTCTAATGCACGGTCAAATTCATAAAACTCTGCTCGTTCTGGCGTGTTATACGCTTCTCCTAAAATACGCATGTACTCGCTTTCGCCCTCTGCTATTGTGTTTGCAGCCTCTGCCTTTGCATCTGAAAGCATAATGGAAATCTCTTTGTCTGTGCTATTTCTGATTTTCTTCGCCTCTGAATCACCTTCTGCTTGATAGCTTGCAGCAATCTGATTACGCTCTGAAATCATACGCTCGTATACGGCTGCCTTGTTGTCCTCCGGCAGATCAAGCTGTTTGATCTCTGCCATTAAAATCTTTACGCCATAAGAGTCCATTGAATTTCCGACCTTACTCATAATAAGTTCCTTTAATTCGCCGTCTCTTGCAGCAATGACTTCATTTTGCGTCAGGGTGCTGATTGCATTTTTTGTTGCGTTAAATACAGCAGCATCAATGCGGCCTTCAGCGTTACTTACGGAACGATTTAATGTCTTTGAAAACAATATAGGATCACTGATCTGCCATAATACATAGCTGTCTGCAATCATCGTTTTCTTATCTTTTGTGATGACATCCGATGCTGCCATATCATACAAAAGAATTTTCTTTGGAAGTGTCTGTTCGCTGTCTAAAAACGGAACCTTGAAGCTTAATCCAGCCTCTGTTTTAATACTGTTAATCTTTCCAAATCTCATAATTAATGTATATTCATTTTCCTTTGTCACTACAAGTGATGACAGCCCGCAAACGACTGCCACAAAAGCTGCGACTCCTATTACAATTCGTTTTGTTGTCTTTTTCATGTAAGGTTTCCTCTCTTTTTTACTTACTTGTTGAGCTGCTGTCTGCTGGAGATGCACTGCTCTGTACGTTTTGTTCGCTCACAGAATTTAATTGCTCATGAAGCATTGTTGTCGTGGAATCTGTTCCATCAATAATCACACGAAGCTGTGGCAGGATACCTTCCATTGCCTCGTAGAACATTCTCTTTTTAGTAACTTCTGGATTTTTCTCATATTCCTCAAACTTAGCATTAAACATAGCTACCTGCGCATTTGCATCATTGATTCGCTCCTGCTTTGTCGCTTCTGCTTCCTGTAAAATCTGATCGGCATCAGCCTCCGCTATTGGCAGCTTTTCATTCCGATACTTATTTGCATTGTTTATGCTTGTTTCTTTTCCCTGCTTTGCCGTCTCAACTGCCTTAAATGCCTCCATGACTTCTGCTGTCGGCGGCTCTGAATCCTGAATGGAAATATTCACAAGCTGCAGACCAACATTATAAAGGTCAAGCTGCTCAGTAATCATTTCCTTAATTCTTGACTGAATCTCGCCCTTTCCTGTTGTCAAAACAGAATCTACATCATAATTGCTGATTGCGGCGCGAATACAGCTTTGCGCAATGTTCTGCAAAATAAGATCTGGATCTTTCGATGCATATACGGCCTTTACCGGATCAGATACACGATACTCAAGATAAAAGTCCACATCAACGAAATTAAAATCAGATGTAATCATAATAGATTCATCTGCAACCACATCATTGTTATTGTCGTAACCGATACGCAGACTCTGAATCGTCGTGTTCACCTTCGTTACATGCTGCACAAATGGAATCTTAAAATGAAGTCCCGGATCAGTAACTGCATGGCTGACACCAAACGTCGTCACAACTGCCTGCTCCTGTTCATTAATCGTATAAGTTGCATTTCCTGCACCAGCTGCACAGACAATGACAACTGCCGCTGCCACTCCTGCAATCGCTCCTTTTTTCTTTTTGCTCATTTTGTATTCTCCTTTTCTTCTGGACCTTGGTATGTATGACATAAAGGGTTTGATAATAAAAAAGACCCTTACTGCATGGCAAATACACACATGCAGTAAAAGTCTTGCTATTCATATCTGCGGATCTTCTGATCGTCCTGACGCCTGATATTATACCCGGGTACCAGCTACTCCCCTTTACTTGTATCGTAGTATAGCAAATTGTTAATTCTTTGTCAAGGCTTTCTTTGCTTATTCAAACACTTATTCAAACACATCTTTTATACTGCTATAATGCAGAAAAATTCCCTGTTTGTCTAGTTCCTTGATCTCATCGAGTGTTGCTAAGCGGTACCCCATTGTCTCTTCTTTTTGAAGCTTTAAATCGCTCTCTTTAAAATCTAGTTCAAAACGGTACACATCGACAAAATAATTATCGCCTTCGTCTGGGTTGTCACGGCGATATGTAAAACGATAGCCATCAGGGCAACCTGACACATCAAGACCTGTCTCTTCACGGATTTCTCTTACAACTGCCACTTTAGAATCCTCGCCTGCCTGTACAGCACCGCCGGAAACTTCCCACCAGCCTGGAGCCCAGGCCTTTGTCATGACTCTTCTTGTAATTAAGAAGCGTCCGTCTGGGCGATGAATGACACCGAGCACAGTCAGATGATACTCACCGTTTTTTAAATTCCAGTCATTTCTCTTCATTGTGCGTCCGGTTCGTTTTTTGTCTGAATCGTAAATATCCCAAAGTTCCATCTTATTGTGTTCTCCTCATCTAACCTTTTTTGTACAGCAATACCTCAAATGTCTTTTCCATCACCATTTGATACTGTTTGCAGCTCTAATTTAAACTATTCGTAAAAACCGCAGTTATGTCTTCCGTGTTCTTTTATGTAGTACAGTGCCGCATCTGCATCATTAGAAATTGAACCCTTTGGATTTTTTCTGTCTGAAAATGCCACACCAACACTTAAAGACACTGCCGGAAGACTATCTGTTGGATTGCTCAATTCCTCGTTTGCGTCCTCAATCTTCTTTTGGATCGTGCAGCGTTTATCACTTGCTGAATTGACCATGATCACTGCAAATTCATCTCCGCCGATTCGGCATACGTAATCAATATTTCGAAATTGTTTTTTTAAGATAGATGCTACCTTTCTTAAAATCTGATCACCTATTCCATGACCAAAAGTATCATTTACCGCTTTGAATACATCCACATCTACAAGAATCAGCGCAAATGGACTCTCGCCTGTTTCGTAAATATGAATAAGCTTATTGAAAGAACCTCTGTTTAACAGATCTGTCAGCGGATCATGCTCTGCCTCATGGCGAATCAGCTTTTCTGTCTCCTTATTCGCTACATAAATTTCATTATACGTGACAGCAAGATTTTGCAATTCAACAGCCCCTATTACCGGCAAGATTTCACCAAGCTTAATGCTTTCATCGTAACTGATAAGCGGCTTTACAATCAGCCGGCGCATCATTACATATGAGCTTATCATAAGAAGCACCATTAAAACAATTCCGATTTGTAATTTTGAATACATGCTGGAAAAAATCGTCATAGTTTTTCCCTGATAATGTCTTGTCTGTCGAATCAATTTTGTTTCACAGTTTGTCACTTCCTCGGTGATTATATCCTTCATTTCCTGATATGTTTTCTCAGTGACAAGATGCTGTGCCTTTTTTATTTTCTCATCATCAGACAATTTTTCATCCTCTTTGGAAAGTTCTACTGCCTTGATTTCGTCCGGCCAACTGCTTTGCAAGACATCATTTGCCTCACAGACAAGGCGCATGGCATAGTACTCTGTCGTCATGAGTTCCAATGAACTGTCCAGAGCAGCTTTTAATGCTGAAAAGGATGATGTCCTGTCAAAATAATTTTTGAATATATCAAGCGCTTTTTCCCGGCTCTTAACCTGATTAGACTCAACAAAATATGCGTCCATATATGATGTGTCGCCTGTCATGACATACATTCTCACCTGTTCGGTGAGATAATCAGCGCCTTTTTCAAACTGCTGCACTGCTTTTTCGGCTTGAATGTACTGCTCTGTTGACTCATTCAGTGCAAAAAACTCATTCTCGCCCTGTATTATAAGAAAGACAAATGCTAGTGCCAAAAGCAGTGTAATCCAAAGTCCCACACAGCTTACTTTTCGTATCTCAATTTTCCTTTTGGCGCTCATACCTGCTCCTTTCAGCATTTTTATACGCATTCTGCATCATTTTATTTTTACATGTTGCATTGTATGCAGCAGCAAAAAGGATATACAGACTGTCACACAAATCATAATACGTAACTATTCAGAACCCCATTCGCAAAATCGCATCTTCGATGCTTCTATTTTGCTCATGTGGTTACCTCGCCATATAAAATTGCTATTCTGTCTGAATGCAAGCATTCACAGAAAGCAATTTTGCATGGCTCTGAATAGTTACCATAATACCATGATTTTCTGTCAAATTCAATATTCACACGTCATTCACCTTCGGGATTTGCTGTAAATATTGGCTTATCCGTTAACTGTAATTTTATACGTTCCCTTTGAGAAATCGACTTCTACGCATGTACCATCTGCGAATGTACTCTGCTGGCGAAGACCTGTTTTGTCGAGAATACGGTGGCTGACTAACTCACTATAGGCTACGTGTTCATGAAGTGATGCTACCTGCTCGCAGCGTTTCTTTTGCTCTTCTTCTGTGAAATCGCTGCCTGCTCCAAATGCACCGTCTGTTCCATTGTAAGCACCATTTCTGTCAAAATATGGTGCGCCTCCGTTAATAAGTGCATAGAGCATGTAATCTTCATTTTCATGTTTTTCCATCATCCACGGAATGATTACGCAGTCATGATATACAAGATTAAATAATGGCACTGGGATTCCCTGTTTTGGTTCTTCTGGACGGCGCATCATAAAATCATATGGCGCATAGTGGCAGAAAACAAGATTAGCGACTGACCAGTCTGCTACCTCCTCGGAACTTGACAGAATATTTTGTGACAACAAATATGCAAAGCAGCGGCTTCTAAATTCCAGACATTCCTTTCTTGTCATTTTGTGATGCGGCTCAAAGCATTCATCTGGCTCGTTGCATGTAAATACATCAAGATAAGCGCAGTCAAGCTTTATATCATGAGCTGCCAATTCCAAGAAATTTCTCTTTACATAATAAGGTGCCTGTGTTGCACAAAGATATGTCTGATTGCCGCCCGCCCAGTTTGCATGAGAAGGAATGGAGCCATCTTCAAGATGAATGGCTGATGATTCATCATAAGTACTGGCACGGAAATAATAATCACGATACTGATCATGGGTTCCAAAAACATAACCGCAGTCATGAATTGTATCACAAAGCTCCTTCATGCCTTCCCAGCCGCCTGCTTCAATACATGCCGGAAGATAATCTGGATGCTCGTTGTCATAGCCTGGATCTCCCCAGCCATCTAAATGAAGATAAAGCTTCTTAATTCCAAGCTTTTCATAGCAATTACGAATCTGCTTAGTACGCACTGCAAAAGGTGTTAAATGATTGTTTTTCTCAGGCGCTTCTGGATCAAAAAAGCGAGACTCTGGCTGAACAAGTGTCTTAATACCTGCATGAACAAACATGCTTCCTACTAATTTCTCGACATCTGCACGCGCTGCCTTTTCACGAAGAGTGTGAAATGTTCCCTGTTCCTTTGTATAATTTCTATAAAATTTACACATGGTATTATAATCACAGTCTTTTTCAAAATGATACAATAAGGTTCTGCGATAGCGCATTGAACCAAGTGATTTATAAAGTACCATACCCACACTTGTCTGTGCTTCGCCTGATTCATGAGCAGCACGGTAGCCTGCATCCTCTGGCTGCTCACATATTGCAATATAGCCGTTTCTATCTTTAATCTGGGAAAACCATGGCATATATGAGCCTTCCGTACACATACGGCCATCAAATGGCACTTTTCCCAGCGTTGTTTCCCAGCCATTTGGAATAAGTAAACCTTGTCCCCAGTTTAAGAGCGTATACCAATCTTCACTATCACACATAAAATCCATTGCACCCGGCCACACAACTTCATCCATGCCAGATGCCGGCTCTGTGATCGGAATCCACTCAAAATGAACATCACCTGTCGATAATTCAATCCAGATATATGTCTCAAAGCAAAGCTCTGGCACCTGCTCAAAATTTTCATAATGGCTCACAAGTCCGAAACCTATTCCTGTATCATATCTTTTATGTGAGACGTTTTTAGCCTCTGAAAAAAGCACATCTTTTCCATTATACTTAAAATAAGGCTGATAATTATGCTGCCAAGTCCATTTCGTGCCATCTGCGTAAATATCGCAGTGCAGCGTCTCCTCATGAAAATCAAGTTTTATTATGTTATCTTTTATTGTAATCATAAATTCTCCCCTATCTAATCTCAAATATAGTTTTTGTGACAACAAGGCAGATGCCATTTTGCACCTGCCTTGCATTGTCTAATTTAAAACAATTTAGATATTTCTTACATTCCCTTTGCTGCATCCACACATGCGTCCATAGCCTCGATCACAGCACTTCTAAGACCTTCCTTTTCTAATACACGGACTGCTTTAATTGTAGTTCCTGCCGGCGAGCATACCATATCCTTTAACTCACCCGGATGTTTTCCAGTTTCTAAAACCATCTTTGCGCTGCCCATAACTGCCTGTGCAGCAAATTTATAAGCCTGCGCACGCGGCATGCCCTGCTCTACTGCTGCGTCTGCCATAGCTTCAATAAACATAAATACATATGCCGGAGAACTTCCGCTTACTGCAACAACTGTATCCATCAGCTTTTCGCTGATAACCTCTACCTTGCTAAAGCCGCTTAAAATTTCACATACATACTTAAGTTCGGCCTCTGTCACAAATTCATTTGGTGTTGCGCCTGTCATGCCCTCACCAACAAGTGCCGGTGTATTCGGCATAGTACGGACAATCTTTACGTCCTTGCCAAACTTTTCTGCCAGCCATGAAAGTGTCTTTCCCGGTGCAATTGTGATGATTAACTGATCTGCTCTGACATGATCCTTTATCTGTGTAATCACAGACTCATAGTACTGTGGCTTTACAGCAAGTACAAGCACATCAACAGCGTCCACTACATCAACATTGTTATCTGAAACATGAATGCCATACATGTTCTTTACGCGCTCTCTGCTTGGCTCAAACACGTCAGAACCATACACATCCTCTGCTTTGAAAATATTGTTTTTGATGATGCCGCCCATCATTGCGCCTGCCATGTTGCCGCATCCGACAAATCCTAACTTCATAGTGTTTTCCTCCTGCATTATGTGTTTTTAGTTGAAGCTTTGCTCAGTACGATTAATGATCTCATCCTGAAGTGCCTTGCTTAAGTTTCTGAAATGATCACTGTAGCCTGCTACACGAACAATCAGATCCTTATATTCCTCTGGATATTTCTGTGCATTAAGCAATGTCTGTCTGTCAATGACATTAAACTGAATATGATGGCCATCCATATTGAAATAGGAACGAATAAGACTTGCCATCTGGTTAAGTCCTTCCTCTCCTGCAACAACACTTGGTGTAAACTTCTGATTCAAAAGTGTACCGCCTGTCATTAAATGATCCATCTTTGCACAAGACTTTATAACAGCTGTAGGACCATTTACGTCTGCACCCTTTTCTGGTGAAATACCCTCGGAAACAGGTACATGTGCCAGACGTCCATTTGCACTTGCCATCATGACTTCTCCAAAGTAAACGTGGCATGTGGTCGGAAGCATATTTACGCGATACATTCCGCCAAGCATATTTGGTCTTCCTGTCACTTCGCCCTGATAATATTCAAATACCTGCTTCATAATCTCATCTGCATACTCATCATCATTTCCATACTTTGGACTATGATTTTTTACCAGATTCAAGATTCGCTCATGACCGATGAAATTATCATCAAGCGCTGCCATCAGCTCATCCATCGTGAAGTTTTTCTTATCATATACATTATATTTTACAGCAGCAAGACAGTCTGTAATCGTTCCGATTCCAACACCCTGCAGATATTTTGTATTGTATCTTGCACCGCCGGCATTATAATCCTTGCCCTTTGCGATACAGTCATTTGTAAGAATGGATAAAAATGGTGCCGGCATGCAGTCTGCAAAAATCTTTTCAATTATGTTGCTTCCCTGAATCTTAACATCAATGAAGTATTTCATCTGCTTCTTAAAAGCATCAAAAAGCTCATCATATGTCTTAAAATCAGCTGCATATCCAAGCTGTAAACCAAGCTGCTTTTTGCTTACCTTATCATATCCATTATTTAATGTAAGCTCAAATACCTTTGGAATATTAAAATATCCTGTCAGAATATAAGCCTCATTTCCAAATGCACCAGTCTCTACACAGCCGCTCGTTCCGCCGCGTCTTGCATCGGCAAGTGTCTTTCCTGCATTCATAAGCTCCTGAACAATTGCTTCTGTATTATAGAATGCCGGCTGTCCCCATCCCTTACGTGCAATCTCACATGCTCTCTTTAAAAATTTCTGCGGTGTCTTTCTGCTGATCTGTACATTAGAGCTTGGCTGCAGCAGCTTCATCTCGTCCATGCAATCAAGAATCAGATAAGAAACATCATTAACTCCGTTTTGTCCGTCTGGAGTGATACCGCCTGTATTTAAGTTTGCAAAATCGGTGTAGGTGCTGCTCTCCTTTAACGTGATACCAACCTTTGGCGGTGCCGGCTGATTGTTAAATTTCACCCAAAGGCACTCAAGAAGCTCTAACGCCTTCTTCTCATCAAGAATGCCTTCCTCTACATCCTTCTGATAAAATGGATTTAAATGCTGGTCAAAACGACCTGGTGAATAAGCATCCCATGGATTAAGCTCCGTTGTAACGCCAAGGTGAACAAACCAATACATCTGAATTGCCTGCCAGAAGGTCTGCGGCTTATGAGCTGGAACAACATCACAGTTTGCTGCAATCTGAAGAAGCTCTGCCTTTCTTGTATCACATTTTTCTTTTTGGGCAAGCTCTCTTGCATAATCAGCATATCTTGCACCAAGAAGCATGATAGCATCACATGCCTTTGCCATACCGCGAAGCTGATTTCTCTTTTCAAATGCCTCTGTATCATGGAAGTAATCAAGAGAATCTATTGATGCCTGAATATCTGCCTTGTAATCTAAAAATCCTTTTTCATACAGCTTAAAGGAACCAACAGTATGACCTGGACCTCTTTGCTCCATAAATTCAGTAAAGATACCTGCAGCATAGCAGTCTTTCCACTGATCAGACATATTTGCCAGAATCTTTGAACGTGTGGAACGCTTTTCCCAGAATGGGATGATCTCTCTTTCCTGATATCCGTAATCTTCTTCCTTTACAGAAAAGCTGATAAGCTCACGGTCGTTCATAACGTGCATATCCTCAAGAGTATGACAGCATAGCTCTGGGAATGTCGGTGCACCATGTGGAGAATCTCCCTTTTCTCCTACAATCAGCTCTCCATCTCCGATGTAAAGTGTCTTTGCTGCAAAATAGTCATATAAAACCTGTGCACGAAGCTCTGGCACAGACAGCTGACCTTCATATTTCTTGTAGGTTGCAGTTTCACTTTTTGCTCTTTCCATGTCGATGTGCGGCTGAGTCGTAACACTTAGTTCACGCAGCGCCTGCACACGCTCATTCATTCCTCTTTTCTCCATTACAGCTAAAATCCTTTTCCTTTCTGGTTTATCCACCAATCTTAACTTTCAAAAATCCTGCCTCTGTAAAAAGTGATGACAGTTGCTTCATTTTTTCATCTGACGGTACCAAAAACGCTTCGCCGTCATAAATACACTCAAGACGGCTGTATTTGCTGCTTCCTGTATTGTGATACGGCAAAAGGTTGACCTGTGCCACCTTAATTTTTTCATCAGTAAGCCATTTAATTACAGCCTTCATGCTCTCTTCATCTGCATTGACCCCTTCAATTGTTGGGATTCTAATATAGATTCTTGCACCATCTGCACTTAACTTTTTCAAATTTTCCAGAATGATAGTATTCTCTGTTCCAACCCATTTTTTATGAACTTCATTGTCCATGGCCTTGATGTCATAAAGGAAGGTATCAATATATGTAAGAATCCGTTTAAAATTTTCATACGGTGCATATCCACTTGTATCGATGTTCACTGAGATTCCCTGACGATGCAGCTGCTTTACAAGCTCCTCTATGTAATCCATATCCATGCACATGACCTCGCCACCGGAAAGTGTAACACCGCCGCCCGATTCCTCGTAGAACATTTCATCCTTTTTGAGTTCCTTTAACAGCTCTTTTACCGTGTACTCTTTTCCTGCAACTTCGCGGATATTCAAAAGACAAGCTGTCACACATTCTCCACAGCCAGTACATTTTTCATGATCTGTTACAGCTTTGCCATTTTCTATGCGCACTGCTCCATTTGGACAGACACGCTCACATTCCATGCATCCGGTACATTTTTCCTGATTCGTTAAAATCTGGCGTTTCCATTCTTGTGTTTCCGGATTATGGCACCATGCACAGCGAAGCGGACAGCCTTTAAAAAATACAGTTGTACGAATTCCATCTCCGTCATGGATTGAATACTTCTGAATATTTGTTACAAGACACATTTTTGCATCCCCTTTTCTTTTATTTTTCCCCGAAGCTAAATCTTAGACTCATCATAGCACCACGCCTTATAATTGTCAATGAGTCAAATCTTTGACCCATTTATACTTGCGAAAATGATGCAAAACCCACGGCAGCTTTCCTACTTCATCTATACATGTACACGCATATACAAGCACTACTGGCCAGTGGAAAAAATATGTTCCGGCAGCAGCGAGCGGAATCGCTAGACACCACATACACACGGCAAGACTATACATATCAAACAGCGTATCGCCGCCGGCGCCGAAAATACCATTTATTGTGACATCATTGACTGCGCGTCCAATCATATAAAATGCGATAACAGCAAACATACCCTTTAAATATTCCTGTGCCTGCGGTGTCAGCTTTACAAAGTGCAAAATAATTGGTGCAGATATGCACATTAAAAGAGAAGCAAAAATACCGCATGCAAATGATATTTTTAACAGACGTATGCCGTATCGCTTTCCCTTCTCTAAGTTTCCTGCGCCAAGCTCATTGCCAATCATAATTCCTGCTGCGCTAGAGATACCTGCGCTAAAGCAGCATATGATATCTCTTACAACAGCTGCTACTGAATTGGCTGCCGCTGCATCAGTTCCAAGATGACCCATAAAGGATGAATAAGATGTGAATCCAATTCCCCAGAACAGACATGCTCCTAAAAGTGGAAGTCCGCACTTCCAGAAATCTTTTGAAAGCTGTTTGTTTCTCCTTAATAAGTCGCGCATGGACGGATGGAGATAATTTGGCTTATAGGAAATAAGTACAGAACAGCAAAGCTCAATAATTCGCGCGATAAGTGTCGCAAGAGCTGCTCCGCGCACACCCATCGGTGCAATGCCAAAGCCTCCAAAAATAAAAATTGCATTTAAAATAATATTGACACAGACTGTCATTGAACTTATGACTGCCGTTGTCTTTGCATGCTCGCTTGTCTTCATGATAACGAGATAACATTGAGAAATACCTGTAAGCAAATATGAAAATCCTGCGATTTTTAAGTAGCTTACACCATAATTGATCAATACCTCTTCATTTGTAAAAAGAAGCATCAGATAGCGTCCGAAGAAAACACAGCCAATAAAGAATATGGCTGATACGAGTCCGCAAAGGCGAAGTGCCATGCAAAAGATCTCATCTAGTGTCTTTTTGTCTCCCTTTCCCCAATACTGCGCACCTAAGATACCAAGACTGGCTGTCGCTGCCGATAAAAACATGTTTTGGATAAATTGAATCTGCGTTGCAAGTGATACAGCCGACATATAATTTTGATCCATGCCGCCTAGCATAAATGCATCGGCCACTGCCACCATCGCTAACATGAGATTTTGAAGCACAATCGGAACCATCAGGCTCCAGAGCTTTTTATAAAATGCTTCATCTTTTTGTAGCTTGCCCATTTTTCATCCCTCTCTTTTGATTTTTTGTAACTATTCAGAGCCATGCAAAATTGCTTTCTGTGAATGCTTGCATTCAGACAGAATAGCAATTTTATATGGCGAGGTAACCCCATTCGCAAAATAGAAGCATCGAAGATGCGATTTTTCGAATGGGGTTCTGAATAGTTACGATTTTCTTCATAATTCACAAATCCGTGAACAGTATCATCTTATCATTTACGGGCAGCTCTGTACATGTACTTATTCGGCTTTTTTAGGAGAATCCTTGAGAAAAAAATATTTCACAGACGCAGTCAGTTCTCTTATTCTGAGTTAAAAAAAACAGCTACCCGATACCATTTTGATATCAGATAGCTGTTTTTCTTTATTATATTTCATCCCGCAGCTTTTTTGCTGTCACGTTGCCTTATGTCTAAACTTTGCCCTCTTTGCTGCGCTCCCCCCTGCTTGTATGCTCTTTTGACTCTGCGAAGGTTAAGTTAATATGTAGCATAAACGCCTGTCAGGTTTACTACTTCGCTGTTGTCGTTGATGGCGTAGACGCAATAAAAGCCTGTCTTATCGAGTGGGAAATTATAGGAAAAGTTTCCCGTCGCATAAATGCATCTGCGGATTCCATCTGGCTCTATTATGCCGACACGAAGAATTTTTCCAGTTGGTGTAATTGTTCCACTTACTGCAATATGATGTGAACTAGTTGCCCAAAAGTCCTTTGTGGTTCTCATAAAATCACTTGGCAAAGACCAGTCAAAATTAGCTGATGCTGCTAACTCAATATCACTTTGATCTTTCTCCGATGTATATCCGTCAATTGGAAGCACATCAATAAATTCAATGCCTGTATTTACGTAGTCTTCTGGATTGATATTGCTGTTATCCTGAGGAACTGTATTATCTGCAGTTACATTTATATCTCCAAGTACCTGAATGCCAGCTTCGTCTTCTTCCACATCTGTCAATTCATACAGCGCACGATATCCGCCTGCTAAGATACCAGTTGAAGCGAGTGCAGATCCTGCTGAGGTAAATGAAACAGCGACTGCTGCGAGTACGCCAAAGATTTTTGGTTTTTTCATTGCATTTTTCATATTGATCATTTTTTCCATCCTCCCGATTAACTTCATAGGCTGCGTTCCTATTGAGGAATACATGTCTGCCTTATCGTCCTGTCCCTGCATAGAGACACGATACAATACCTCTAAATATGCTTTAATATTTCCCAGGTATTTATTGCAGACCTCCCAGTCACAGGCATATTCATTCCATTGACTCATCTGTGCTGCCAGACCTCTTGTCCATGGATTGAACCAGTGGATAGCTTCAACGACCTTCGCTGCCGTCAAAAACCAGATATCTTTGCGTGTGTAGTGGACTAGTTCGTGAATCATTGTAACACGCTCCACGAATTCATCCGTTTTGCCTTCTGGCAGCACAATCTTTGGATGGACAACGCCAACGGTGATTCCGCCGCAGCGAATCCCTGCCTTCTCACATAGCATAACGCGTCCAGAACGCATTTTTGTCTGTCTGCAGATTTCCTGAAAGCGCAGCTGCCGCTCTCTTGATGCTGGAAGCGCATCGCTAAAGCAGTGCCTTGTCATATCCCATTTTTCCTGCAGCGATTCAAAGTTTGCGAAAAAGCCTAAAATCCAAATCACAAATAGCAGCAGACAAATCATTGTAATAACAGGCGTAGTCTGCATAAATCGTCCGTCTAACACCAATATCTCATTGATTATCAATACTGCTCCTAGTCCCAGAGGCAAAAGATATGCCACAATTACGGCACGCAGCAGATAAAATAATAGCCGCGTATATCCTTTGTTCTCTAGTCGTTTTACTGTCTGCAGCCAAACAAATAGCATCAGGCTGCCCCAGACATGTGCTGCCAAAATTGCAAATACTACATCATTGATCCATTTCATCCAACAAGCCTCTTATCTGTTTGATATCTTCTTTAGAAAGAGACTGGTTGTTTGAAAGTGCTGCGATGAACTCGGCCGGCTTGCCGTCGAACCAGAAATTAACCTCGCGCGCTGAGAGCTTTGCCTTGTATTCTTCCTCGCTCTTTTCTGCGTGAATGTAAGAAATTCTGCCTGCACGGCGAGAGCTAATGAAACCCTTTCCGTTTAAGCGAGTAAGGAAGGTTACTACTGTTGTTCTCTTGTAATCTCTCTTGTAACGCTCCTGGATCAAATCAATCAGCTCCGGAACTGAAATATCTCCTTTTTGATCCCAGATTACTTTCATAATCATAGCTTCACAAGCACTTAATGGTTCTCTCTCCATATTCTGACACACCTTTCTACGCGTACCAGATACCTGTCTCCTCCAATAGGAATTTCACACCTAGAATTTACTACACCAGTAATAAAAAGACAAGTGTCACATTTACCACTTGATACTTTTTGTATCATAGTACGCATTCGCAATATTTTTAGTTTCTTTTTTACATTTAAATCTTTGTAAAGTGCAGCAGTTTGCTGCGAAAATCGCCCCATAATGGACGAATCAGATAGCCGTATTTTTCCAGAATTTCTCCTGTGAAGGTTTCTTCTGTCTCTTCGAGACGATATACGGCCTGTGGCTCAAAGCCTTTTAAATAAAGTTTTCTGCTGTGTGCATTTGGCGTTGAAAGGACTTGAACGTAGGTGACAAGCACTTCGCTCTTATCCTTTGCCGATACAGCCCAACAATCGTACAGATGATTCTCACTGTAGGATGCGATGCGATAATAATCACCCTCACGAACAAGCTCATGATATTTATGGTACATCGCAATTTGCTGTGGAATCTGTTCCCGGTCTTCTTTCGGAATCTTTGTTACATCAAGCTCGTATCCAAAGGTTCCGGCAAGTGCCACGTGACCTCTTGTCTCAAATGGGGTAACTCTTCCGACTGTATGGTTCGGGCAGTCGCTTACATGTGCACCCATTGAGCAAAGCGGATAAATCAGTGAAGTTCCCTCCTGAATAAGCAGACGCTCAATTGCATCTGTATCATCTGAGCACCAGATCTGCGGCGAGTAATACAGCATACCTGGATCAAATCTTGCACCACCGCCAGAACAATTTTCTAAAAGCAGATTTGGAAACTCTGTGACAAGACGCTCCTGCAGCTCGTAAACGCCCAAAACATAGCGGTGGAACAGCTCTTCTTTATGATCTGCTGACAGATAGCTGCTTCCAAGGTCGCTTAACTGACGATTCATGTCCCACTTAACGTAGCGGATATTTGCACTGTGAAGGATAGCAGAAACCTGATCGTAAACATAGTCTCTTACTTCCTTTCGTGATAAGTCTAGCACATACTGGCAGCGGCTCTGTGTTGCAGCTCTGCCATCGATATGGATTGCCCAATCCGGATGCGCACGGTACAGATCTGAATCAGGAGAAATCATCTCCGGCTCAAACCAGATACCAAACTCCAGACCAATATTGTTAACCTCATCAACAAGATATTTCAGGCCGCCCTTGATCTTATCTGTGTTTACCTTCCAGTCGCCAAGTGAACTGTCATCATTATTTCGATGACCAAACCATCCATCATCCATGACGAGCATTTCAATTCCGCACGCCTTTGCTTCCTTTGCAATTGCAAGAAGCTTTTGTGTGTCGAAATTAAAATATGTCGCCTCCCAGTTATTGATCAGGATCGGACGCTTGCTATGGTTATACGGACTGCGAATCATATGGCTTCGATAAAAATCGTGATAACTTCTGGACATCTTTCCAAGACCCTCTGAGGAGTAAACACAAACTACCTCTGGTGCCTGGAATGATGAACCAGGCGTAAGCTGCCAGCAAAATTCCTCAGCTGAAATTCCCATGACCATACGCACCATGTCAAACTGTGTACGTTCTGTCTGCGCGATAAAGTTTCCAGAATACACAAAATGCATTGCGTAAACCTTACCGTGTTCCTGATCGCACCCCTTTGTGACAAGTGCCTGGAACGGATGCTCCTGATGACTGGATTCTCCCTTTAATGAGGACATCAGCTGCTTTCCGTAAGCGAGCTCACGTCTTTGAATGTGGCGCTCTCTTGCCCATGAGCCATGCAGATTTAAAAGTTCGAAGTTTTCATTGTCCATATCCAGACAAGCGCTGTAAACCTTCTCCAAACGAAGCGTCTGTGAACCTTCATTGGTGACATGTGTACTGCGGACAATTACATCTTCCTTCTCAAAAACAGAATACATTAGATCAACGGACAGACCAAGTACCAAATCCTTACAAGTAATCACAAGTGTCTGTACTTCGTCGTCATTTCCAAATGATGCTGGAAGACCTTCTAAGCGAGGCTTACCATTTGTGATGACGTGGGAGAAATAAAGAATTTCTGCTGCCTTGCTTCCTGCTTCATTTCGCACATCAAGACAGCTCTCTCTGTAATCACCGATCCCGCCAGTCGGATATTCCATTGGAAAGAAATCAAGAAAAGCAGACTTTTCTCTCAAATTTTTCGATGGGGTAAATGGCGGCTCCTCTGTGCGAAGCAGTGTGCTGACTGCTTCACCAAAAAGTCTGTCTCCATAATATACATGACCTACATATCCTTCTTGTGTTAACCCGATTACATAAGTTGTGTTTATTGTGTCCAGCTGAAACAGCTTTTTCTCTTCACAATATCGTATCAACTTACTATTCCTCCTTTCCGCGCTATAAAACTTGCACTATCGTTAGTATATCTGACTTTTGTAAAAATGTAAAGTTTCTTCTTATTTTCTGTCTTTTTGCAGTACAATGTCCTTTATATTTTGTGCACATTGCACAAGTTATTGTGTCATTTTTAACACTTATGCAAGTCTTCGCGCAAATGCAAGCGTTTGGGCTAACGCTTCATCCTTTGGCACGTTTGAAAGATGAAGATCATGTGAGTATGCGAGAATTTCACTAAATTTTGGTCCCGGCTTTAATCCAGCCTTAATTAAATCAGCTCCCATCACACATGGCTGCGCCATCGTGTACTGATACCAGTCAAGACGCTCCTTTAAAAAGTCTTCATATTCTGGAATAACTTGCCCTTTTCCCTTTCCCATCTGATCGGCCGTTGAAAAAAGAATCAGATCAGATGGCACTGTTGCACTGTCAAACATCTGATTTGTTGCCTTTTTCCCAGCTTGCTCTCTGGCAAGCTCGTAAGGTTTCATATGAAGTGATGCAAGATTTCTCACATAACGGATCAGCTTTGTCTCATTTGTAATGCGCTCTAAAAATTCTTTTACAAGAGGATCGCCCTTTTTTGCATGATCATAAGAATGAATTTCTCCATTCTCTTCTGTTGTTGATATGATTTTTCCAAAATCATGTACTACTGCTGTCAGCATAAATCCAAGAGGATTTTCTGCCTTGCTTCGAAGTAAGGCAGCACTGTCAAGTACCTGCATAGTGTGATTCCACACATCTCCCTCAGGGTGATACTTTTTAGGCTGCTTTACTCCAATAAGCTGTGTCAAATGTAAAAACCAGTCGTCAAGCTGATTCATTTTGTGCATCTGTTCAAAGAAAATGGATGGATGCGCAGCTTTTAATAAAGCTTTTTCAAGCTCACTCATCACACGCTCATGGGCTAATGTTGTCAAATCCATTGTTTGAGATAATTCAATTGTCTCTGGCGCAATAGAAAATGAAAAGCGTGCGGCAAACTGCGCAGCTCTAAGCACACGAAGCGGATCTTCTGCAAATGTATGAGGGTTTACATGACGAAGCACTCCTTTTTTTAGATCCTCCTGACCGCCGAAGTGATCAATGATTTCTCCAGTCAGCACGTCCTGCATCATGGCATTGATTGTAAAATCGCGGCGCATTGCGGCTTTATATGTTCCAAGAAATGGATCTACATATATTTTAAAATCTTTATGTCCTCGTCCTGTCGCCTCCTCCTGACGCGGCATGGCAATGTCGATATCGTATCCTCTAAGACCATACACGCCAAAGCTTGCACCCATCTCAGTTCTAGAGCCAAGCGCATCAAGAATATTCTCTAGCTCTTTTGGCTGTACACCATGGATTTCAATATCAATATCCTTACTATGCTTTCCCATTAAAAGATCACGCACGTAGCCGCCGACAAGAAATGTTCGTCCTCCCTTATCTGCTACGCATGCGGCAATTTTTTCTGCCATTTTCAGATCACGGTTTTCCATAAATTACTACTCTTTCTTCTATATATTTATGTCTCTTCCCTGAAATTCAAAGAAGTCAAAATCTGCCGGAATGCGGCTTCCGCAGCCACCGTTGTTGGCGTAGATGCCGACTAGTGTTCCGGTGTGGCGCTTTGGATCATCTGGAACGCCCTCATCGCACAGGTAAATGCAGTCTTTTAATACACCTGCCTCGCTCCAATTTTCTCCGTCGCAGCTGTATAAAAAGCGTCTTGTCAGACGATCTACCTCTACTTTTAACCAAATCGGTCCATTTTTTATCTGATCTACTTCTGCAATCAGCTCTTCGCCGTGGTTTCTGTTTATTACAAGCTGCAATTTTCTTTCGCCTTCAAAGCAAAGTGAGAAGCGTGCATATGTCGCTGTACTATAATAACATGTAAGTCCGGCCTGTTCACCATCTCTTGTCGGATCAAATGAAAGCTTTGTGACTGCAGTGTATGATAGCTCTTCCTCTCTTCGAAGCAGCGTATTTTTTGCGCGAATCTCAAAGAGCTGACCATCCAAAGTCCAGATTCGCATATGACCTGGGCGTTCCGTCAGTGAATAATTTCCCGGTGCAGGTCTTCTAACGAACTGCCAGTGAACATCTAATGTGTCGCTGTCAAAGTCATCTCTTTGCCACTTTGGATAAACTACCTCTGGCAGATCTGGCGCAGTATGCTCATTGCTTGGACCTTTGCCCTCATTAATAACAAACCAGCCATCGTCTAACCATCTTACTGGATCAAGACCTGTCTCTCTGCCCACTGTCGTATAAGCGCCCGGCACTCGTATCTCTCCCGGCTTTGGTGCTTTGCCATTTGCGACTTCGATGCCGCGGTTTGGTCGTCCCATCAAATAGTAAACCCACCAGTCTCCATTTGCATCCTCGATTAGCTTTCCATGACCTGTTCTCTGAATAGGTGCGTTTGGATCAAGCTGTCTCATTAAAGGATTATATGGCGATGCTTCATACGGGCCAAATAAATTTTTTGAGCGTCCCACATTTATGCCATGACCATATCCAGTTCCGCCCTCTGCAAGAATTGCATAATAATAATCACCGTGGCGCAAGATATGAGGTCCTTCTGGGCAGCGCTCACCAGTTCCAGGCCAGACAGGAATTAAATCGCCTGTCACTCGCGTACAGTCATCAGAGATTGGGACAAGATTTATTCCAGGACTGATAACCATATAGTGCTTTCCATCGTCATCTACAAAATGAGACGGATCAATGCTGTCTACCTCCAGCCATGATGGCTTGCTGTAAGGACCTTCTGGCCTGTCTGATGAGACAACTACCTGACGGCGCATAACATTATTATCACGCTTTCCATCTGCATTTAAACGAAGAGTTGCCATTATGATAAAGCGGCCATTGCTGTAGGAAATATCAGGCGCCCAAATTCCATGTGAATCACGTATATCACTTAAATCTAATTCATCAGGATCTGTAATGGCATGTCCAATTAACTCCCAGTGCACCATATCCTTTGAGTGGCTTATTGCAATTGCCGGAAAGTACTGAAAGGTTGAATTGACCATGTAATAATCATCGCCCACGCGGACAACTGATGGATCTGGAAAAAAGCCGCGCTGTACGGGATTTTTGTATGTTCTTGTCATTGAAAATCTCCTTGTGTCTTTTTAATCTTGGCTTTACAGATTTTTATGTTACTGTTCATGCGTCATGCTACGAAAGCCCTTCGGTGCAATGGTTTCGTCGACGGACCAAACTCAGCAGGCTCCTTTTATGTTCTTTTTTATTATACATTACTTTGAAAGACCTGCTTCAAGTGTCCGTCTCGTGAAATCCATTCACCTTCGGGCTTTGCCGCAATGTTGGCTTATCCATGAACAGTAACCTTTTTATAAACTGTCTTTTTTACAAGGCAGCTTCCAACAGCCTCACTATGATGAGCTGCACAATAAACACCACTCTTTACACCAACCCAGCGTCCAGCAGCTGCCATATAGCTTCCGGCCTTCTTGTAATCTGTGCCGTTTGTGCTGTACTCAAAAACAACCTCTTCAAGTGGGAAATTCTTTTCTTTCTCGCTTAAATCCTGTGTTCCAACACGGTGTACACTCATGCGGACTGTTATAGCTTCACTGTCATCTGCAAACACTAGTGTTCCAAGCTGTGTACTTGTCTCCTCGGTACTCTCCACAAGAATCTTTCCATATTTTTGCTCTCCATTGATAAATGAAGCTTCAACCATTCCTTCCTCGTTTCTTGCAAATGAAAGAAGCGCATATTTTACACCCATAGAAATCGCACCAGCTTCTTCGTTTGCTTTTAATCCCGCAAGGGAAAGTGTTGTGTCACAGATAAATTCTGGTGCTGGCCACTTCTGAAGAAGAAGATTTGGATAATCACCATGTTTGATTTTTTCCTCTTGCTTCACCGCTTTCAGGCAAAGACCTTCTGATGTAAGTTTATACCAGTCTTCTTTTGGATTTGCATTCCACTGCCACTGAAGACCGAGTGTTTTTTTACTAAAATCATCAGAGGCATCTGGCTCAAAGATTTCAGCCTCTTTCGCAGCCTCACCGACATTTGGCTTGCGATAAGTAAGCACTGGCTCCCCATAATCATTTCCATCCTTTGCGATACCAATAATCGGCCAGTCCTCTTTCCAGCTCATCGGCTGCAAATGAATAATTCTTCCAGCTGCATACACATCCTGAAAATGTAAAAACCAGTCTTCACCTGTCACGGTATCTACCCATGCACCCTGGTGAGGGCCGTTTATAGGAGTATCTCCCTGACGCATAACAACGCGATATTCATAAGGTCCAAAAATATTTCTTGAGCGAAGCACAGTCTGCCATCCTGTTTTTACACCACCTGCCGGTGCAAAGATGTAGTACCATCCATTTCTCTTATACAGCTTTGGTCCCTCAATTGTTTCCTGCTCATTTAAATTTCCATCAAAGACAACTTTTGCTTCTCCTATCAGCCCCATTCCATCTGGCTGCATTTCAATCATATGAAGCACGCTCTTATATCCGATGCGGCTTTTTGCAACACCTGCCACAAGATATGCTCTGCCATCTTCATCCCAAAACGGACACGGATCAATCCAACCTGCACCAGGACGAATATTGACTGGCTCTGACCATATGCCAAACGGATCCTTTGTCGTACTCATGTAAATACCTTCGTCTGGCATTGGAAAGCAAGCAAAAAATGTTCCGTCATGATAACGGATTGCCGGTGCCCATACACCACATCCATGCACTGGCTTATCATAGCGCTTTTCTGGCACCTTTGGAAGAATATAATTAACTACCTTCCAATTTACCAAATCCTTTGAGTGAAGCACTGGCAAACCTGGTGCATTGCAAAAGCTTGACGCGATCATAAAGTAATCCTCGCCCACACGGCATGCATCAGGATCTGAATAATCTGCATACAGTATTGGATTTTTATACATTCCATTTCCTAAATCTGCATTCCACATCGTTGTCTTCATAAAAATAGTCCTTCCCTGTATCTTTTTTCTCAGAATGAGGATGCCTGATTATACGGGCATCCTCAAATTTACATATTTAATCAATCTTTAAGAGAACTCCAAGAAGTCTCTTTACGCTGCACTCCATTGTCTCTCTCTTTAACAGACCTTTTTCAAGTGCTTTCAGCAAGTTGTCAGGATTTCCAGCTGCCATCTTAACATCATTTCCGGCATTTACTTCCTTGCAGTGCTCGCCAAATGTCCACCAGTCTGTCATTACAACACCTTCAAATCCCCACTCATCGCGCAGAAGCTTCTCTAACAGATCATGATTTTCGGAAGCTCTATAATCATTTACAATGTTATAGGAAGACATGATGCACCACGGCTTTGCTTCCTTTACAATACGCTCAAATGTCTTTAAATAAATCTGTCTTGCTGCACGCTCTGATACTCTTGAGTTTGAATCCTTACGGTTCGTTTCTTTGTTATTCAGTGCAAAATGCTTTACTGTTGCAGCAATGTGCTGAGACTGAATACCGCGTACCATTGCGCCTGCCTGCTTTGCAACAAGATACGGATCCTCTGAGTAATACTCAAAGTTTCTTCCGCACATCGGTGTACGATGAATATTGATTGCCGGTGTAAGCCATACTGCGATATTATTTTCCTTTACTTCCTTTGCACCAGCTGCACCTACCTCATAGACAATCTCTGGATTCCAGGTGCATGCAAGAAGTGTTGCACATGGCCATGCTGTTGTGCAAACACCGCACTCTGGCAAAATACGAAGTCCTGCCGGTCCATCAGCTGTCATAAAGTTTGGAATACCACACTCTGGCAGATTACCAAAGCCAAATGTATTGGCAACACCTGTATTTGGCTGACCGCCTAAAAGATGAGCTAACTCCTCGTCGCTTAACTGTGCCACAAATTCATCAAGCGTTACGCTGCCTTCTGCAACTTGCTCAAACTGCATGCGGCGCTCATTATTGTTCCAAAGATGCTCGCCCTTTGAAAAACGTACATCTGGTGCAACACCATCGATTACTTCCTTTTCCTTCTTTGTAAGAAGTCCTTCGCTGTCCGGATCGTGTGCTGGTCTTACAGGAAGTTCTTCAAAGCTTCCATCTGCACGCATGCGCTTTGGAAGTGATGTCGGTGCTAAGCACTCTGTCAGCTGCTCTACCACTCTTGTAGACTCTTCTGTATGTATAAACCCAAGCTCCTCTGTATTTCTAACTGAATTTCCAAGATAGAAATGGTACTCTCCCTGCTCCATCACATATGCAGATTTATGCAGAACGCCAAGATCATCATATGAAGCCAGATCATTTACGTTTCCAACTAAAGTTACAAGCTGATTTTCTCCAGGCTGCAACAGCTTTGTCTTTGCATATGAAAGCAAAATTTTTGACGGTTTATCAATGACTCCTGCTGGTGCACTGCCATACAGCTGAAGTACTTCTTTTCCTTCATGATTTCCAGTATTTGTTACCTCTACGCGAACTGTAAGTGTGCCATCCTCTGCCTCGTCTACGCGCTCAAGCTCCCACTTGAATGTCGTATAGGAAAGTCCATATCCAAATGGATACACAACCTTTTTGTCTGCGCCTGGAATAGTCTCGAAATAACGATATCCTACATAAATATCATCTGTATAATCTACGTAATCCTGTGACTCATGGAAGTTGTAGGATGATGGATAATCCTCAAGCGTCTTTGCAAATGTATCTGCTAATTTTCCTGACGGACTTCCAATACCGCAAAGAAGTTCGGCTGCTGCTGCACCGCCTTCGATACCGCCCTGCCATGCCATTAAAACAGACTGAATCTTAGGATCCTCTGCAAACCACATGGAATCTACAACGCCGCCTACATTTAATACAACAACAACCTTCGGGAATGCAGCCTTTACTGTCTCTACCATGCGCTGTTCTGCATCAGACAGATAGAAATCTCCTCGTTCAAATACCTTCTGAGACTCCTTCCACATCGGCTCGCCTGACTCTACGCCATTGTCGTAGCTGCTTGTTCTATCCCATCCCTCGCCTGAGAAACGGCAAATCGTAATAAGTGCTGTATCAGTATAAGCTCTTGCCTTCTTTAAAAGTTCAGTTGGAACTTCTGGCTCAACAGTCATGCCTGGAGCCACGCCTCTTTCATACTGGTCACGCACGTTCTTATTATAAAATGACGATAGACCTTCATATACACTTACATAATCGCTAAGTGCCCTTAAACCTGCATCAAGACTTACCGTATATGAAACAGTAACATCGCCGCTTCCGCCGCCGCCCTTTACATAATCTGCACTTGCCTTTCCGAATACGGCAAGTCTTGTGCCCTTCTCAAATGGAAGAAGACTGTTCTCATTCTTTAATAATACCATACCTTCCTTTGCTGCCTGCTTGGAAAGCTCAGTATGTGCCTTGCTTGCTGTTACCTTCTGGCCGTTTGCACCAAGTGGTGTGTTCGGCTGATATTTAACTCTCTGCCACTTCATTTTTTTAATCCTTTCACATCTTGTATTTTCAGATTACTGAATTTGAATTTTGTGCTTTTATTCTACCACACAATGCTTCGACAAAACAACTCTAGTTTTGTTTTTTCTTATACTTGCAGCATAGCCCTGTTACGTATCCGCTTCGTGAAAACCATTCACCTTCGGGCTTTGCCGTAAATATTGGTTTGTCCGTGAACTGCAGCATCTTCAACTGCTTGACAACGATATTGATATATTCTATGATTTCTCTATAAAAGGAAAGGAATAAAAAGATATGATGAATACATTTATTAGTGGAGAACGTCAGTATGACTTTGTCTCCAAATTTAATTATGTGCGTGAAGCTGGTACGTGTGGTGAGCAAAGAGCTGCTGAAACGATTTTACAGGAATTAAAAAAAGAAAAACACGATGCGCAGATTCGCACTGAGGAGTTTTCTTTTTTTGCACCGCAGATTAAGCGTTCTTTCTTTGAGGTGACAGCACCTTACCATAAGGTATATGAGGCTTGCACTTTTGGTTTTTGTGCCAACACAGATGAAAATGGACTTGAAGCTGATTTTGTTTATCTGGAAAATGCTGATGATATTAATCTGAAGCAGGCAAATGGAAAGATTGTTATGGTGAATAACTATATGAGCCGTACAATGCTTGAAAAACTTGTAAAGGCTGGTGCGCTTGGCTTTGTATCTTTCTCTGGCACTCCAATTGACACTGGAAAGAAAAGACTGCCTGCAGCCAAAAATCTTGGTCAATCTAAAACGCTGGCTGAAATTCCTGGCACTTGCATTCATTTTGTGGACGCAGCAGAGATTGTTGAAAAAGGTGCTTTACGCGTGCGCATGATCTGTGAGCAGACACTTGTTGAAAAAACATCACAAAATATTTGTGCCCGCATTGAGGGAAGAGATAAAAGCGATGATATTTTAACTGTGACTGCTCATTATGACTCTGTTCCTCAAGGCCCTGGCGCCTACGATAACATGGCAGGCTGTGCAATCGTTATGGAGCTGTTTTTATATTTTTGTGAACACAAGCCACGCCGCACTATTGATTTTGTATTTTTTGGTGCAGAAGAAAAGGGGCTTTTAGGAAGCCGCGCCTATGTTAAGGCACATGAGTCTGAATTGTCACATCACCTCTTTAACATGAATATTGATCTTGCCGGACAGGCACTTGGCGGCACTGTAATAGGTGTTACGGGCGATTCTTCAATCTGCCGCCAGTTTGAAGCTCTCGCTGAAAAATGCGGTATTGGAATGACGACAAGATCATCTGTCTGGAGCAGTGATTCTAACACATTTGCATGGAAACGAGTTCCTTCTATGACCTTAAACCGTGATGGATACGGCATGCATACAGAGTATGACACTATTGATTTAATCTCTGCCTGGTCACTTCGCCGCAGTGCATTGCTTCTTTGCACTATAGCAGATTATTTGGCAAATGAAGAAGTATTTCCACTGTGTCGACAAATTCCACAGGAATTTTTAGCACAATTAGATGCGTCATTTTCCGCTGAAAAATAAAAATACTTAAAAAGGCGCTGCGTCCAATATGCGCAGCGCCCATTTCGTACATTAATACAGATTTTTATTTCTCACTGCTTTTTCCATAGGAAGTCCAGTGTCATAGTCAAGCTGTCTTGGCTCATATTCTTCGTTTTCTCTCTGTCTTGTATAGCCACCATTATTCCAATCTGGTGTGACATTTTTTCTCCATGGTCTCATTTTCCACTGATATCCGCGGTACAGATCTCTTGTATCATCCATATGCGCCAGAAGCTTATCATGCAACTCGTTACGGACAGCTTCATATGCTTCATCGTTGATTCTATTTTCTACCTCATATGGATCTGTTTCAAGATCATAAAACTCATCTGTATCAAGCAAATGAATAACTAACTTGTAGCGTTTTGTGGTGATTGCACGCATCATCTGCAGACCGCCAAAACCATCATGATCCACTTCATATCTTGTAAACTCTGTAAATACCGCATCATTTATCTTAAGACTCGGATCATAAATCTGTGCTAGCATACTCTTTCCTTCCATTGTTTTTGGAACTGGCAGTTCAAAATAATCCATAATTGTTGGTGCAATATCAATGTGAGATGCCATCTCATGCACTACCTGACCCTTTGCACCGCCCTTAATAATTAAAGGAATATTAGCTACTTCCTTGTATGCTGCTGCATTCTTTGATGACAGACGATGAGCACCAAGCATATCACCATGGTCTGATGTATAAATTACCATTGCATCTGGTGCAAGCTTGTAAATTGCATCCAATACTCTTCCCATTTCATAATCTGCAAATGAATTACAGCCTAAGAACAATGACAGTTTTTTTGACGCCTTATTTATCTCTGATTCTGGTGCATGTAAATTCTTTCCTGCCCAAAGCTGCTGCAGCATTGGTTTCTTTGACAGGTCGTCCTGGAAGCTAGGTGAACTTTCAAAACAGAAGTCATCATACATATGATTAAATGGAGCCGGACAAAGAGATGGTCCATGCGGCTCATCATATGAAACAGTCAAAAAGAAATCCTGATCCTTAAATTCATTCAAATATGCAATTGCCCTGTCGGAGCAGCGATGCGCATATGTAAATTCTTCTGAAAAGCCCTCTGTGTATGATGTCTGTGAATCTCTAGAGCGAAGTTTATCCTCATCGCTCAACTCACTAAGATAAGTTCTCATATCATACCAATATTTTGGGTTCCATCCATCTGGGCATATACCATTTCCAAAATAATCAGATCCATCAAGGTGCCATTTTCCGATATAGCCGCATTCAATCTTGTTATCGTGCAAACGCTGTCCGATTGTTTTTACATTATCTCCCATTCCGATACTGTTTGTGACAACTCCATTGGTGTGCGGAAATGCTCCAGTAAAAATTGCACCTCGTGCCGGGCCGCATACAGGCTGACAAGTATAAGCATTCTCATAACGAATGCCCTCCTGTGCCAATCGGTCAAGATTCGGTGTCTTCATCTTTTCATTTCCATAACAGCCAACCATATCTTTTCTTGTTGTGTCTGTCATAAGTACTACAATCTGCTTTTTCATTCATGTTCTCCTTTCCATTCCCATGGATAATGTTTCTTATTTATCTTTGCACCAGTTTTCCCAACTGCATCAGCGTATCATACCATTTTTCAAAGAAGATTTTATATCCTTCACAAAAATTGTTCCTTGTTTGTTCTGTCTGCATCCCATTTCCCCTGTTTCGCCGGCATCCACCTCTGCATAATAAAAAATAAGGACAGCTTATGCACGCTTCCTCAACCTGAGAAGACTGCTCGATAAATCGAATTTCACTTCGTTTTTGATCCATCTGATCAAACGAATCTGTATTAAAATTGCCAATCTGGTACTCATCCATCACGTAAAAATCACACGGATAGACGCTTCCATCTGCTTCCACTGCATACTGTACTCCGCAGCATCCCCTTTGCTCACAAGATTCTGCCATATATCCTGCGGCCAATCCCACATAATTTTCAAACTGTCTAATATATGGCTGACTTGCGCCTTGTAAATCATGATACCACAATTCAAACAAATTTGAAAGAAATTTTCCATACTGTTTTGACGAAAGAGAGTACGGCTTTGTTCCCGGTTTTTCACCAAATGGCTCCAGGCAGGCAATATATTGCTGATAATTCCATCCGCATTTTTTATAAAACGGATATATCTCCTTAATACGCTCTGCTACCTGTGATGTTACAACAGTGAGTATATTATAATCAACCTGATATTGGTCAAGAAGATCTGCAGCCTGCTTTACTCTAAAAAAACTTTTTGACCCATCCTTTCCCCGTCTAAGCAAATCATGAATTTCTGGTAAGCCATCTATTGATAACCCGACCAGAAATTGATTTCTTTTAAAAAATTTTGCCCACTGTCTGTCTAGCTCATATCCGTTAGTCTGGAAGGAATTCATTATATGAAGATTGTTTCGCTGATATTGCTGTTTATATTTCTTTTGAAGTGCTACTGCTTTTTCAAAGAAATCTATTCCCCGAAGTGTAGGTTCTCCCCCTTGCCAGGTAAAGCTCGCTACAGCACCTGCCTCTCTTATTGTTTTTTCTATAATAGTTTCAAGTGTTTTTTCATTCATCATCCCATATACATGCTGTGTTCTTTTTTTTGCTTCATCACAATAAAAGCAATAATCACACGTCATGTTGCATATTCCTGAAACCGGTTTTATCAGCAAACTTATATTTCTCATAGTAACATTTCTCCAAGAGCCATTGTGGGACAGGTACGGTGCCACCGTACCTGTCCCTATGGCTCAATTCACAATCGACATTGCGATATCTTCTGGTGTAATAGGCAATTCTCTGTGCCATACTCCTGTTGCGCGGTAAATTGCATGAGCAATGGCCGGTGCCGGCGTATTGATTACAATCTCGCCTATTGACTTCGCACCAAACGGTCCCGTCGGTTCATAGCTGTGTTCAAATTCTACCTTCAGCTTGCCCATATCAAGACGTGTCGGAATCTTGTACTGCATAAAGGTAGACTCAATTGGACGGCCAGACTTGTCGTAGGTGACATTCTCCATCAAAGTATGACCGATACCCTGCACAATTCCACCCTCTGCCTGGATTCTTGCCAGTGCCGGATTGATCGGAATACCACAGTCCACAACAGCCATAAAGTCAAGCACCTTAACCTCACCTGTCAGCTTATCGAGTTCTATCTCTGCCATTCCAACCATATACGGCGGCGGTGATACAGGTGAAAAATGAGACGCTGTTGCCTCTGCATTGCTGTTACTTGCCAGCTGTGTCTTATATGCAATCTCTGACAATGACACTGTCTGTCCAGTTGAAATACAGCGCACGCGACTGCTCTCAAATGCAACATCTTCCTTCTCGCAGTTCATCATCTGTGCTGCAATCTCACAGATCTTTTTCTTTAAGTCAGCACATGCCTTTTCTACTGCCTTTCCTGTGATATAAGTAGTTGATGATGCATATGAACCAGAATCATACGGTGAAGCATCTGTATCTGCTCCAAATACTGCAATATCATCTACGCTGCAGTCCATGCATTCTGCTGCCATCTGTGCAAGAATAGTATCACATCCAGTACCCATATCGGCAGCGCCTATAAGCAAATTGTAGCCGCCATCCTCATTTAGCTTTAATGTTGCAGAGCCAACGTCTAAGTTTGAAATACAGCTTCCCTGCATTGCCATACCAACACCAGCTGCACGCACTTTGCCGTTGCCCATGTCACGAACAGGATACTTTTCATCCCAGTTAAACATCTTCTTGCAGTGCTCCATACAGCGGTCAAGCGCACATGCATTTGCTGTCTCTCCGTAGTAAGCTGGCATAACCATGCCTTCTCTTACCATATTTCTATCACGAAGAATAGTTGGATCCATGCCAAGCTTATCAGCTAACTCATTGACAGCAGATTCTAGCGCAAAGATTCCCTGCGTTGCTCCATAACCACGATATGCACCTGCTGCCTGATGATTTGTGTACACAACATCATACGAAAAACGAAATGCTTCAAGTGATCCTGTATAAAGTGGAATTGATTTGTGTCCGGACAGACCAACTGTTGTCGGACCATGCTCACCGTAGGCTCCTGAGTTTGATAAAGTGTACAGATCTAACACACGAATCTTTCCATCCTTGTTTGCACCAAGGCGCACGCGCACTTCCATCTCATGGCGCGGAGAACCAGCAATCTGTGCTTCTGTTCTTGTGTAATTGATCTTTGCCGGACGGCCTGTCTTCATAGTGACAAAAGCCGGATACACATCACAAACTGCTGTCTGCTTTGCACCAAAACCTCCGCCAATACGAGGCTTCTCCACGCGAATGCGACTCTTTGGAATGCCGAGCGCATTGGAAAGAATACGTCGTGTATGGAATACAATCTGTGTTGAGGATACAACGTGAAGTCTGCCATAACGGTCAAGACTTGTATAGCAGATAAATGGCTCCATCATTGCCTGATTATATGCCTTCATATGATAAGTATGATCAATGGTGATATCACAGTCTGCCATAATGCCTTCTACATCACCATCAAAGTCACATCCGCTTGCGACAAGATTTCTCTTGTTATCACCTCCGACAGGACACGGAGGAAACCAGTCCTCTTCTGGGTGAACAAGCACAGAATTGTCCTTTGCTGTATGGAAATCAAGAACAGGTTCAAGCACCTCATATTTTACTTTGATTAACTTCATTGCCTTAATGGCTGCCTTCTCATTTTCAGCTGCGATAAGCGCCACCGCATCTCCTGAAAAGCGCACATGACGATCCAAAATTAAGCGGTCATATGGCGATGGCTCAGGAAAGGTCTGACCTGCAATCGCAAAACGATTCTTCGGCACATCTTCCCAAGTATAGATATCGACAACGCCTGGAACTAACTTTGCTGCCTTTGTATTAATCTCCTGCACAATGGCATTTGCATGAGGAGAGCGAAGAATCTTAACCACAAGTGCATCGCTTGGTGTTACATCATCTGTATAAACAGGCTTTCCGGTAAGCAGCTGCATCGCATCCTTTTTCCGGACAGATTTATTTATTGATTTATATTCTTTCTGCATAAAATAGTCCTTTTCTATTTATATGAGCTTTTAGCTCTACTTTGTCAGTTGCTATTTTTCTCGTCTGCACAAGCTTTGCGGCTGTCAAGAAAGTTACGGATTCCGCGAAGCTGGCCTTCGTAGCCAGAACAGCGGCAAAGATTTCCGGCAAGAAATGCGCGGATTTCATCATCCGTTGGATCTTGATTTTCGCGAAGAAGTGCAATTGTATTCATAACAAAACCTGGATTGCAAAAACCACACTGGTCTGCTCCCTGATCTGCGATAAATCCTACAAATTCTAATGCTTCTTCCTGAAGACCTTCAAGTGTCTTAATCTCATGACCATCTGCCTGCACAGCAAGCTTTGAACATGATAAAATCGGCTTATTATCCATAAATACCGTGCACAGACCGCAGTTTGATGTGTCACATCCGCGCTTAACGCTAAGGCATCCCTTTTCACGAAGCCAGTCTAACAGCACTGTATCTGCTTCCACATTGCCGATTACATTTTTTCCATTTAATTTAACCTTGATTTCCATTCATTTCCCTTTCTATTTTGGGCCGTTTATTTATTGCTGATTGTAAAGCTGTGCCACACAGCGTTCTGTCAATACATGAATCAAATGTGTACGGTAATTACTGCTGCCGCGCAAATTGCTGTCAGTTGGCACCTGTTCTGCGACATATGAAGCAAATGCAGCGGCAACTTCCTTCGTGACACCATTTGCCATTATGCCATTCTCATCACTAACAAGTTTTGCTCTTTTCGGACGAGCGCCAATTACAGCGCGATACGTTCCATCCAGTTTTGATACACAACAAGTCAGCACTGGAAAATCGGTGCTCTGGTTTCTAACAGCCATATATGCAATCTGACAGGCACGCTTTTTTACAATCACACGAATCAAAATATCATTATCCATTTTCATTGAAACAAAATCTGCCATTGAAACAATTCCGCCCTTATAAAGCTCCACATAGCTGTCCATAGCCAGAAAAACAGTCAGCACATCTGAAAATCCAAAGCGTCCCCAGATACTTCCGCCGATTGTCGCCATATTTCTAAACTGGACACCGACAATATCCTTTACTGCATTTTTCACAGCGTCATGCGTATATGTATTCAATCCTACATGCTGCTCTAACTCACGAAGCGTCACGCGTGCGCCAATGGAAAATTCCTCATCTGTCTCTTCAATTGTGTCAAGTCCAAGATCACACAAATCAATCGCTGTACTTATAGTACCATTTCCAAGACGCATCCACAGCATACCGCCAAGAATCCTATTCTTTTTGCCTTGATTAAGCTTCCATGCTTCCTCAAGACTCTGCGCCTTAACATATTTTTGTATCGTTACCATCCTCTCATCTCCTTATGTCGTTTTAACAAACTGCCATTATCATTTGTCACAGCATTTTTCCTATGCTGTAAGCATCACTTTTATTATACCAATCCAATTTGATTTTGAAAAGCAGTTTTGATATACTTTTCTTATTAGTTCATGCTCACGGTTACAGTTCACGCGTCATGCAATAAAAGCCCTTCGGTGCAATGGTTTCGTCGCCGGACCAAACTCCGCAGGTTCCTTTTATGTTCTTTCTTATCATACATTACTTTGAAAGACCTGCTCCAAGTGTCCGGCTCGTGAAATCCATTCACCTTCGGGCTTTGCTATAAATATTAGCTTATCCGTGAACTGTACCTAAAAAAATAACCTAACCTAAAAATGGAGAATATACTATGCAGATTACCCCTACTACCCCACATCTTGGCTGTGTCATTATGGCGTCTGGGCTTGGAAAGCGTTTTGGCGGCAACAAGCTGATGGCTGATTTTGATGGGCAGCCCCTGATATGTCGCGCACTTACTGTTACAGATGGTCTTTTTTCACACCGCGTTGTTGTGACACGCCATGCAGATGTTGCTTCGCTGTGCCATGCTCAAAATGTTCCTGTTATTTTGCATGATGAGCCCTTTAGAAATGATACCATACGTATGGGCTTGGACGAGGTTACGCGTAATGGTGATATAAGCGGATGCCTGTTTTGTCCTGGCGATCAGCCGCTTCTTAGCCGCGAAACTATAATTAATCTTATTGATGCTTTTTTAGCTGACAACAAAAAAATTATTCGCCCTGCCTTTCAAAACACTCCTGGTGCCCCTGTTCTTTTTCCAAGCTGGGCATTTTCTGAACTTTTTTCTCTGCCTGAGGGAAGGGGCGGCGGTTTTGTTGCAAAAAAATATCCTGAACGGATACAATTAGTACCCGTTCAGGATGAATATGAACTAAAAGATGTTGATACACAAAAAGATTTGCTTATACTTCTTAATCGCTTCAAATATCAGCTTATGTGATCTTTGCTTACGCTGCTGCATCCTCTTTCTTTTCCTTAGGAAGAAGAATATTTAATACAATAGCAACAAGTGCTGCCGGAACGATTCCTGAACCGCCAAAGATCAGCTGAACTGCCTGTGGTGCCTGATTTAAGATGCTTGCATTGGCACCCATACCATAGCCAACACCAAGAGCAACAGAAACGATAGAAAGATTTCTTGCTGTCAATGGCTCCTTTGTGATCAGCTGAATACCGCTAATTACAATTGAGGAGAACATCATAACTGCTGCACCGCCTAAAACTGACTGCGGCATAATTGAAACGATTGCACCAAGCTTTGGACAGAGTCCGCAAAGAATCAGGAAAATAGCACCTGTTGACAATGCAAAACGGTTTACAATCTTTGTCATGCTTACAAGACCAACGTTCTGTGAGAAGGAGGTATTCGGAAGCACACCAAACAGTGCTGCAAAGGAAGATCCAAGACCATCACACATAACACCGCCTGAAAGCTCTGTATCGGTAGCTTCACGTCCAAGACCACCTTCCATAACGCCAGAGATATCACCAACAGTCTCAACTGCCGTTACGACAAACATAATCAATACTGGGAGGATCGCACGCAGATCAAATACTGGCTTTACCGGCATCAATGTCGGAATTGCAAACCAAGACGCGTCTGCTACCTTCTGCCAATTTAATACCCATGCCTTTGTATACTCAACACCATCTGCCGTAACACCTGTTGTCGGAAGTACAAAACCCATGATAAATGCTGCTACATAACCACAGATAATTCCAAGTAAAATTGCAGAAAAGCTTGCAAAGCCCTTTGTCGCATGCTTGAAAACAAGAATCATTACAAGAACAAACAATGCTAAAAGCAGATTTTCCATGGAACCAAAGTCTTTTGCTGTATTTCCGCCGCCAAAAGAATTGATGCCGACTGAAATCAAGCTAAGACCGATGGACATAACAACTGTACCTGTCACTACGGATGGGAAGAATTTACGAAGTGGCTTTAAGAATAAACCAAGAACAGTCTCAAACAAACCACCGATTATGGATGCTCCCATAATGGCACCATAGGCAAGAACGCCTCCGCCCATAGTTGCGGCAACTGAGTTAAATACTCCGATAAAACCAGAAGATGTACCCATAATAATCGGAACCTTTCCTCCGACCGGTCCGATAGCGAACAGCTGAACTAAAGTAACAATTCCTGCTACCAGCATTGCATTCTGTAAAAGCTGCAGCTGTAAATCTGCAAACTCACCGCCTGCAATTCCACATGCGCCGGTGATGATCAAAAGCGGCGTTAAGTTTCCCACAAACATAGCCAGCACATGCTGTAAGCCAAGCGGGATTGCCTGCTTCAGCGGCATTTTTCCATCAAGGCGGAAAGCTGCCTCTGATAATCTGTATGATGTTTTCACAACAGATACCTCCCTTTTCTTTTTTCAAGAAAAGTATATCATTCGCAGGCTAATCTGTAAATTGAGTAATATATAGAAGTTTTCCGTGTAAAAATAGGAATATCTGTCAAAAGGACAAATCTGTCATGCCTTAACCATTGAAATGCTGCAGATCCTTGTCCTTTCCAATGACATACATCTGCATATCTTTTTGTAGTTTTTCATCTGGTGAAAACTGCAAATTCATGTGGTTATTAATGCGAATACCTGCAATGTTCATTCCATATTTATTTCTAAGATCAAGTTCACGAAGAGTCTTTCCTACCCACGCTGATGGAATTGCCATCTCGACCATACTGTAATCATTTGACAGATTAATCCAGTCTGAAAAATCACGTGCCGTAAGATATTTTCCAACTCGCGCACCCATCTCCACTTCTGGAAATACGACTCTTGTGACACCAAGCTTTTTCAAGACCTTTCCATGCACTTCGTTTTTTCCAGTTGCAATAATTTGTGGAATGTTATACTCCTTACATTTCATTGCAATCACAATGCTTGCTTCCATGTTGCTAGCAACAGCAATGACTGCACCATCCATATGCTCCATTCCAAGACCGCTCATGGCATCCTCATCGGCCACATCAACCTGCACTGCATAGCTGACATCATCAGCGATCTGTGCCACGCGGTCTGCATCCTGATCCACTGCCACTACCTCATTTCCAGCTGCTGCAAGTGTTCTCGCTACACTTGTGCCAAAACGATTTAAACCAAATACAATATACTGCTGTTTTTTCATGACTTTCCCTTCTGCTTTTCAAAGCTCGCATTTAAAATAATCTTATCCTACCATGATATGTTCCTCTGGCAGTCTTCTCTTTTCATTTCTTCTCTTTATACTTCCTGCAATCATAAGAGGAATTGTAATAGGTCCAATTCGACCCATATACATCAGCGCAATAATAATAAATTTTCCAGCAATGTGAAGTTTCGGCGTAAGACCTGCTGTCAGACCTACTGTCGCCGTTGCAGAGACCACCTCATATGTAGCCTGCATAATTGTTGCCTCTGGCTCTGCAACCATTAATGCAAGGGTGCCTACTAGTACCAACAATAAACCTCCAATGCAAACTGACAATGCTGTTCGAACAATATTCATTGGAATACAACGCCTGAAGCACTCTGTATCTTCATGACCTGCCAGAATAGAACCACAGCTAAGCAGCACAACAGCTACTGTAACTGTTTTCACACCTCCTGCTGTTCCTACAGGAGAGCCTCCAATATACATCAAAAAACAGCTAAACAGCCTCGAAACCTCTCTAAGCTGATCCTGCGGCACAGTAAAAAATCCTGCAGTTCTTGTTGTCACTGACTGAAAGAATGATGCCATCAGCTTTTGGAAAAAGCCCATAGATCCTAATGTATTTGGATTATTATATTCTACAATGAAGAAAAATAAAGTTCCGCCCAATAACAAACTGATTGTCATTAAAAGCACTAACTTTGTATGAAGAGATAGCTTTCTCAGACCCTGTCTGATTCCTGTCTCCTTCTTAGCTGCCTTTTTTATAAAAGCAACCAATTCCCTCCATACCATAAAGCCAATTCCGCCTGCTATAATTAAAAAAGCTGTAACTGTATTTATCAGTACATCATCTGCATACATCGCAAAACTAGAATCGCCTAGTAAATCTACTCCTGCATTACAAAAGGCTGATATTGAGTGAAAAACTGCATACCATATGCCGCGAAGCAGTCCAAACTGTGGAATAAAGCGGCATGCATATCCTAACGCACCAATGCCTTCTACCACAAGTGATCCCTTTACGACATACTGCAGTATTCCGACAAGACCACGCATACTGTCGCGGTTAAAATAATTTTGCAGCATCACGCGTTCCTGAATGGTGAGTTTGACTTTCATAAGAACAAGCACATACGTCACACAGACAATAACGCCCCAGCCTCCGACTTGAATTAAAAACAGCATGACCAACTTTCCCAGAAATGTAAACTGAAATGCCGGGACAACAGTTACTAGTCCTGTCACACAGACACAGGTACATGATGTAAACAGTGCATCTGGAAAATTGAGCCACTTTCCATTGGCATTGCATATCGGCAGCATTAAAATGCATGCACCTACAAGTATCAGCGCCAGAAAGCCAAATACCATAACCTGTGTAAATGACCATTTCTTTATACTTTTCATGTCTTCCTCTACTTTCTTTATGTATTTTCCCTCATTATAGCGATTTAGGTGTTGATATGCAACTGGAAAATATTACTCTAATAATTTACGATGATGTGACACGTAAATTTCGCAAGGGCGCATAAGCGCCCTGATTAAATTACAAAAACTCCTTCATCCTTCCCATAAAATCTTCTTCAGTGTGTATCAAACCTTCTGCAATTTGTCTGGCTTCCCGGCTTGCATCACTACACTCATTCTGACACTTTGCAATGCTTTGAATCCCCATGTTGCATCCATTCATCATCAGCTTTGCTACCTGATGACAATCTCCCTTCATCATAAGCCGCATCTCTGTTGTAATCCATGAAGATGCAGATGCCACAGGACTTGGATCCTTCTCTGATACACCCGCCTCCATTAAAAGACGCGATGTTTCCTTCTCTACTCGCTCATGCTCTCTGCGATAATCTTCTACGGCGCGCTCTAGCTCACTGTCCTCAAGATAATCTTCTACCTGTGTCATACTTTGAAGCGCCATCTTGCAGCCTACATTACACTCCTTTAAAAGCTTTTTTGTCTGATCATCCATCAGTTTGTTTTCCTCCTGTAAATAACGGATAGTTTCAAAAAGCTTCGCTAAAAAGCTTCTCTCTTCCACAGTATCTATCAAGAAACAAGATTTTATACACAATCCCTAAGATACAAAAATCCCCCGAAACGATGTTTATACACCATTTCGAGGGGAAAATTTTTACTATTATTTTTCGTAAAATTCACGAGTAGGATCTCATTACTTACCGGATTGAATTATTACTTATCTCTGTACACGAGCTCCAGCTCCGCCCATGATAGCCTCTACTTCCTTCTTGCTTGCCATAGTGGTATCACCAGGAGTTGTCATAGCCAGTGCGCCGTGAGCTGCACCATAGTTAACAGCCATCTCAGCATTCTCAGTAGTCATTAAACCGTAGATCAGGCCAGATGCGAAGGAATCGCCGCCGCCTACACGGTCCATGATCTCAAGACCGTTGTAATCCTTAGCCTTGTAGATCTCACCATCTGCCCAGCAGATTGCGCTCCAATCGTTAACAGTTGCAGTCTTAACCTGACGAAGAGTTGTAGCTACAGCCTTGAAGTTCGGGTAAGTCTTAGCAGCCTCATTGATCATCTTCTTGTATCCGTCAAGATTCAGAGTCTTTAAGTTTGCATCGTTTCCTTCGATCTCGAAGCCAAGGCAAGCGGTGAAGTCTTCCTCGTTACCGATCATAACGTCAACGTACTTAGCGATCTCCTTGTTTACTTCCTGAGCCTTAGCCTGTCCGCCGATAGCGCTCCACATAGATGGACGATAGTTTAAGTCGTAGGATACGATAGTTCCATACTTCTTAGCGGTCTTGATTGCAGCTAAAACAGTCTCGCAAGACTGCTCAGACAGTGCAGCGTAGATACCGCCGGTATGCAGCCAACGAACACCTAATGTTCCGAAGATGTACTCAAAATCAAAATCATCTGGAGTAGCCTTAGAAATAGCAGTGTTTGCACGGTCAGAGCAACCTACAGCACCACGGATTCCAAATCCTCTCTCAGTGAAGTTTAAACCGTTACGGCAGATACGGCCAATACCGTCAGTCTTCATCCACTTGATAAGGGAAGTATCTACACCACCCTGGCAAATGAAATCTTCCATCAGCATACCAACTTCGTTATCAGCAAATGCAGTGATAACAGCGGTATTCATCTTGAAGCACTTTCTTAAACCACGGATAACATTGTACTCTCCGCCGCCTTCCCATGCGCGGAAGGATCTTGCAGTACGGATTCTGCCCTCGCCCGGATCAAGACGAAGCATAACCTCGCCCAGAGATACTGCATCAAATTTGCACTCACTTGCTGGTCTTAAATTTAAATTCATTTTTTCTAAACCATACCTTTCTTTTTTCTACATTATATATATTTAATGCTTACGAATTGCTCCGTTGCTCTGTGACCCTAGCATTACACTTAGCCGCGGATTTCCTTAACCTTTGCAACTGCTTCCTTGGTCATAGCAGTGATCTTATCGAACTCACCAGCCTTGATCATGTCGCCCTTTACCATCCAGCTTCCGCCGCAGCAAAGAATCTTATCACAGCTTAAGTAGTCTGCCAGGTTCTTGGTGTTTATTCCACCAGTCGGCATAAACTTAACCATGGTATACGGAGCTGCCATAGCCTTGATCATAGCAATTCCACCAGCCTGCTCTGCCGGGAAGAACTTAACAACCTTCAGTCCACGCTTAACAGCCTGTGCAACCTCTGATGGAGTGATGCAGCCTGGCAGTACCGGAATGTTGTTCTCTAAACAATAGTCAACGATCTCTGGATCAAATCCCGGGCTAACGATGAACTTAGCACCTGCCTTAACAGCACGGTTTACCTGATCGATTGTCAGAACGGTACCTGCACCAACTAACATCTCCGGATAAGCCTCGCTCATAAGACGAATGGACTCCTCTGCTGCATCAGTACGGAATGTAACCTCTGCACAAGCAAGACCACCCTCTACTAAAGCCTTTGCTAACGGCAGTGCATCCTTTGCATCGTTCAGTACTACAACTGGAACAACACCATACTCTTTAAACTGCTCATTAATTGTCATTTCTTTATTCCTCCTTTTGCCCTATCCCTAAAAAGGGCATACTATGGGCGTGTTTACAGTACATCGTTCTACGTGATGTTACATATCTTTATACTACCATTTTTTTGCGTATTCGCCAATAGTAGACATATATTTCTGCGTTTTGCCCAACTTTACATTAGTAAACGCCTCATATTTTTGTTGAGATTTATTTTTGTCACAGTCGTTTTTCAAAGTTACCTGACATGACAGAAACACCTTCGTCAGCAATTACGAACGCTTTCGGGTCAATACTGTGAATAATTTCGACAAACTCTGCTGTCTCAAATTTATTGATACAGCAAATCATGATTTTTGTCTCTTCCTTTGTGTAGGCACCCACACCATTCCATTCTGTTACACCGCGTCCTGTCTGCTTTAAAATCTTCTGATCAATTCCTTCCTGCTTTGTAAAAATCATCAGTCGAACAGTGATATTTTGATAATGAACCCTATCCATCATAAGTGTGAAGCATACCATATAGATAAGAGAATAAATAACAATTTCAATATCAAACATCAAAAGAAGACTTGCATATACAACCACGTTAACATACAGTGAAATCTTTCCAACAGATGCATTCTTAAATTTTCTAGCTGCCCACACACCAATGATATCTACACCGCCGCCACTTCCGCCTGCAACAAGTAGCAAGCCTACACCAAAACCATTGATAATACCTGCGATTAGAACAGATGCAACAACAGAGTCAACGATTGGCGTTTTCGGAATCGGAATAATGCTTGCAAATATACTGATCGCTGCTGAGCCTATCAGTGTCTTAATAAGAAAGCTCTTTCCAATTCCCTTCCACGCCAAAACAAGAAGCGGAATATTAATCAAAAAGTAAACAATACCATACACATTTTTGCCGCCAAAATCTATAACCTTTCCAAGCAAATATGTAATAACCTGTGCAATTCCAATACCGCCTCCACTGTAAAGACCATACGGAATCAAAAAATAATTCATACCAAAGGTGTATAAAAATGAACCTGCAATAATAACAGCGAGCTTTGACCACCTTGAATTAATCTTTTCCATAATATTCTCCCCGATTATATTTTTTTGCTTAAAGCGCCTTCTTGATCGCTGCCATCAATTCATCATATGTCTCAAATGCCGGCAGATCAGGATTTTCCTTTTTGATTGCATCAGTACTGCAAAATAAAAATCCCACTTTGCTCGCACGAATCATGCCAAGATCATTATAGCTGTCACCACTTGCGATTGTATCAAAGCCAATAGACTGCAGTGCTTTTACTGTTGTCAGCTTAGACTGCTCAATTCTCATCTTAAAGCCTGTAATTTCTCCATCCTCTGCGACCTCAAGAGTGTTGCAGAAGATTGTTGGCCACCCAAGCTTTTTCATAAGCGGTGCTGCAAACTGTGTAAATGTATCACTGATAATGATTACCTGTGTCATGCTTCTTAACTCATCAAGAAATTCCTTAGCACCAGGCATTGGATCAATCTGTGCTATAGTCTGCTGAATCTCCTTTAAGCCAAGACCATGTTCTTTTAAGATGCCCAGTCTCCACTTCATCAGCTTATCATAATCCGGCTCATCCCTTGTTGTTCTTTTCAGTTCTGGGATGTTGCTTGCCTTAGCAAATGCAATCCAGATCTCCGGTACCAATACACCTTCTAAATCCAAACACACAATATTCATTGTTTTCTCCTGCCTTTCTCAATTTATTTATTTGCTACTCCTCTACCTCAATGTCAAGTCCAAGCTCCTTCGGCAGAAAACGCGGACATACATTGTCTGTTGTAATGATAACAGATGCAGCAAGACGTGTACCGATTTCAACTGCTTCCTTTAATTCTTTGCCATATGTCATGCCAATGGCAACACCTGCAAAGAAGGCATCTCCTGCTCCTGTTGTATCGCGCACTACTACCTTGCGCGCCGGATAAATACCTTTATTTCCCTTACAGTCTGCATACACGGCGCCTTCACCGCCCATCGTAACAACAATTGATGGAATCTGAGCGCTCACAACATTTGCTGAAATAATCTCGCAAAGTTCCTGCGGTGTCTTTCCCTCATAGTCCTCTGCAAAGAAAATACCTGCCTCAATCTGATTGCATACAAAGCAGTCAAAATGCTTTAAGTAATCACGTCGTTCCACGGCAATGCTCATATTTGTGACAACACCATACACCCTCTTATTATACTTTTGTGCAAGCTGGAATGTCTTTTTTATGATTTCCTTATCAATGTCCATTTCCAGTACGATTGAATCTGCCTTAGAAATGATCTCATCTCCCTTTTCCTCAAGAGTATACAAAATCGGATACAAGTTTGGTCTTTGTGAGATAGACCCTGCCAAATCACCCTTGTTGTCAAATACAGCTAGCCATGTTCCCATTCCACCCGGAACACTCTTCACATAGCTTGTATCTACCTTATGTCTTTTTAATTTGCGTACAACATCTTCACCCAGCGCAGATGTATCTACGATGCTTACATATGTAGGCCTAAGCTCAACATTTGCAATGTCCTCCACGACATTTCGCGTTACGCCTCCGTGTATGTATTCAATCCGTCCCGCATTGCGGCCCTCCGGCACATATACATCCTCAGGAAAGCCTTTGATATCTACAAATACGGCGCCGATTACTACAATTCCCATGGTTTGTCCCCCAGTATATTACAATCTTGGAGTCATCGACTTCCCCGGTGACTCCTCTTCTTTATTGTACAAAACATTCCACAAAAAGCAAGCATCATTTTCGTTTTGTACATTGCTTTTTTTGCATAATATAGTAAAATATAACTATCTCAAAAACTTGACAAGAATAAAAAGGAAGGTTGGTATAGCATATGAAATTTTTTGAAATAAAGGATGGTGCACTTTTCTTTAAGCGCCGCCAGGAAATTATGGAAATTTGTCCATGGGGTGCCGGACTTCGTGTTCGCGCTACACAAAATCGAAGTTTTTCTGATAAGGATTGGGCACTCGATGTTCCTGCAAAGGCAGACGGAAAAATTGAGCTTTTTGACGATCATGCAATCGTGAGAAATGGCAGTATCTACGCTGTTGTTACAGACTTTGGCCGTATCAGTTTCTATAATGAAAAGGATGAACTTTTACTAAAGGAATATTATCGCAGTTGGGATTATGGAACAAAGGATTGGAAAGATCTTGATACAATCATTATGCAGCGTGCTGCTGCAAGAACATACCGTGCTGTCGGAGGCGACAACTATGCATTAAGTGTACGTTTTGAGGCAGATGATAACGAAAAACTCTTTGGCATGGGCCAATATCAGCAGCCACAGTTTGATTTAAAGGGCTGTACACTTGAGCTTGCTCAGAAAAATACTCAGGCAAGCGTTCCTTATCTTGTATCTAGCAAGGGCTATGGTCTTTTGTGGAATAATCCTGCAATTGGACGCGCAACGCTTGGTGCTAACGTAACAGAGTTTACTGCTGAATCTACACGCCAGATTGATTACTGGATTAATGCAGCTGATACACCTGCAGCACTTGTAGAGCAATACACAGAGCTGACTGGACGTGTCCCGATGATGCCTGAATGGGCTATGGGCTTTTGGCAGTGTAAGCTTCGCTATCAGACACAAGATGAAGTATTAACTATTGCGCGCAGATATAAGGAATTAAATATTCCGCTGTCTGTTATTGTTATCGACTTCTTCCACTGGACACAGCAGGGCGACTGGCGCTTTGACCCGGAATATTTCCCAGATCCAAAGGCAATGATCGATGAACTTCATGAGATGGGTGTTCGCGTAATGATTTCCATCTGGCCGACTGTTGACCGTACAAGCGTTAACTATGAGGAAATGAGTGAGCGTGATCTTTTAATCCGTACAGACCGCGGCTTAAATGTTACAATGGAATGCTGGGGAATGCAGTGCTTCATTGACCCTACAAATCCTGAAACACGTGAATTTGTATGGCAAAAGGCAATGGAAAATTACCGCTCACACGGTGTTGATCTGTTCTGGTTAGATGAAGCAGAGCCAGAGTATACTGCTCAGGACTTTGATCTTTACCGCTACTATGATGGTCCGGCATTAGAGTGTGCAAATGAATATCCAGTTCGCTACTCTCAGACCTTCTTTGACGGTATGAAGAAGGAAGGAATTGAAAACCCTCTGAATCTTGTTCGTTGTGCATGGGCTGGTTCCCAGCGCTATGGTGCACTTGTCTGGTCAGGTGACGTTCCTTCTACATTTACTTATCTTCGCTATCAGCTGACAGCTGGCTTAAACATGGGTCTTGCCGGAATTGCATGGTGGACTGCTGATATCGGCGGCTTCCATGGCGGAAATGTACACGATCCAGCCTTCCATGAGCTTTTGATGCGCTGGTTCCAGTTTGGTGCATTCTGCCCTGTTATGCGTCTGCACGGCGACCGTGATCCTCACTACAAGCCACTTGGCACAACAGGTGGCGGTAAGGTTGCTTCTGGTGCCGACAATGAAATCTGGAGCTACACACCTGAGATTCAGGATATGATGAGTTACTATATCCTGCTTCGTGAATCCATGAAGGGTTATATGACAACTGTTATGGAAGAAGCTCATGAAAAGGGAACACCTGTTATGAAGCCGCTGTTCTACGATTATCCAGCAGACAAAACTTGCTGGGAGATTGCAGACGAATTTCTCTTTGGTCATGATCTTCTTGTTGCTCCAGTTCTTTATGCTGGTGAGCGCACACGTACTTTGTATCTGCCAGAGGGACGCTGGTGTGAATATGAGACAGGTAAGGTTTATGATGGCGGCTGCACAATTACTGTGGATGCTCCGCTTAACCGCGTTCCATTGTTTGTAAAGGAAGGCAAAACAGTTTTTGTAAAATAAATATATAAGGATTTTTAAATGAAAAAAGAAGGCTACTATTCTTCTGGACAGTTCGCAGGGATGGCTCATGTCACCCTGCGGACCATCCGCTATTATGACAAGCAGGGTATTTTAAAGCCCTCTTTTGTAAATGAATCTGGTGCACGCTTTTACACTGATGAAGATTTTGCGCGTCTCCAGCAAATTTTATTATTAAAATATCTTGGCTTCTCACTTGATGATATTCGTGAAATGATCGTAGACACAAAAGATCTTCACTACATGCAAAATTCCCTCAACATACAATTAAATCTTGTGCGCGACCGCATTGAGCAAATGCAGCTTGTAGAAAAAGCGATCCTTGAAACATCAGATGCCATAAACAAGCAGCACAGCATTGACTGGAGCCGCATGTTAAATTTGATCCATCTGACTGGCATGGAGGAAAGCTTAAAAAAGCAGTATCAAAATGCCTCGAATATCTCTGCCCGCATCAATCTTCACCGCCTTTATTCCCAAAATAAACAGGGATGGTTTCCATGGATTCTGGAAAATTGCCATCTGGCGCCAGGAATGAATATTTTGGAAACTGGCTGCGGTGACGGCACGCTCTGGTGTGAGGCAAAGAAACAGTTTTCCCAGAATAATTGTCCAGATCACACCAAAGCTCATAATCAGCAGCCAGATCTTCTTAAAACTTGCTCAATTATGCTGACTGATATCTCAGAGGGAATGCTTCGTGATGCAAGACGTGCAATAGGCGATGGCGATGAATTTTCATTTCGTGAATGCTTCTGTGAGGCACTTCCGTTTGCAGATGAATCATTTGACCTTGTTTTGGCAAACCATGTTCTTTTTTACTGCAGTGATGTGACACAGGCGTGCCGCGAGGCCGCTAGAGTATTAAAGCCCGGCGGACGATTCTTATGCAGCACATATGGTGCAGACCACATGAAAGAAATCAGTCGTCTCGTGTCTGACTTTGACTCGCGCATTGTACTGTCGGCAGATTGTCTTTACGAGCGATTCGGGCGCGAAAATGGAGCCGAGATTCTAGCGCCATATTTTAATGATGTGAAATGGCTCTCCTACGAGGACTCACTTCTCGTTCCAGATGCCGAACCGCTGATTCTCTATATTCTCTCCTGCCACGGCAACCAGAATCAATATTTGCTTGACCACTTTGCAGAATTTCGAAGCTTCGTCAAGAAAAAAACAGATGCTGGATTCTCGGTCACAAAGGATGCTGGAGTGTTTTGCTGCACGAAATAGCTGCCGTGGAACCACCGACCTTTGTGCACTTTTCACAAACTTTGATTTTCCCACAAAAAGCGCTTGAAGGTGACGTAACGTCACCTTATATACTATGCGTGTCAAAGAAAAAATGTTTTGACACGCGACATCATGTATATACGAAATTTGATTTTATTTTTGAACCACTAGGGACAGATAAAAAGCCATCATCCCTGTCCCCATTAGAAAGGAGTTTATTATGACCATTATCGTTACCGGCGGAGCCGGATTTATCGGAAGCAACTTTATTTTCCATATGTTAAATACTTACCCGGATTACCGCATTGTATGTTTAGACTGCCTGACCTACGCTGGAAATCTTTCCACTCTGGCACCGGTTATGGACAATCCGAATTTCCGTTTTGTTAAGGAAAGCATCACTGACCGCGAGGCTGTTTACAAGCTGTTCGAGGAGGAGCACCCAGACATCGTTGTTAACTTCGCAGCTGAGAGTCATGTTGACCGTTCCATCGAGAATCCGGAAGTTTTCTTAAACACCAACATCCTTGGAACTGCTGTTTTAATGGACGCTTGCCGTAAGTATGGCATTAAGCGTTATCATCAGGTTTCCACCGATGAGGTTTACGGTGATCTGCCGCTTGACCGCCCGGATCTGTTCTTCACTGAGGAGACTCCAATTCACACAAGCAGCCCGTACAGCTCTTCTAAGGCTGGCGCTGACTTATTAGTTCTTGCTTATCACAGAACTTATGGCCTGCCTGTTACCATCAGCCGTTGCTCAAACAACTACGGTCCATATCACTTCCCAGAGAAGCTAATTCCGCTTATGATCGCTAACGCATTAAACGACAAGCCTCTTCCAGTTTATGGTACTGGTGAGAATGTTCGTGACTGGCTGTACGTTGAGGATCACTGCCGTGCAATTGATCTGATCATCCACAAAGGACGCGTTGGTGAGGTTTACAACGTTGGTGGACACAACGAGATGAAGAACATCGACATCGTTAAGATCATCTGCAAGGAGCTTGGAAAGCCAGAGAGCTTGATCACTTTCGTAGGCGACCGTAAGGGTCATGACATGCGCTACGCTATTGATCCAACCAAGATCCACAATGAGTTAGGCTGGCTGCCAGAGACTAAGTTTGCTGACGGTATCAAGAAGACCATTCAGTGGTACTTAGACAATAAGGAGTGGTGGGAGACCATCATCTCTGGTGAGTATCAGAACTACTACGAGAAGATGTACGCAAACCGCTAATGGAGGTCGTTATGAAAGTATTTGTTACTGGAGTTGCCGGTCAGCTCGGACATGATGTAATGAATGAACTGGCTAAGCGCGGCTATGAGGGAATCGGAACTGATATTGCACCAGAGTATTCTGGCGTTGCTGACGGTACTGCTGTTGTTTCTATGCCATATGTTTCTTTAGATATCACTGATGCTGATGCTGTTGATCGTGTTATCTGCGAGATGAAGCCGGATGTTGTCGTTCACTGCGCTGCATGGACAGCTGTTGATCTGGCTGAGGATGAGGACAAAAAGGATAAGGTGCACGCAATCAATGCGGATGGTACTGCAAACATCGCAAAGGCCTGCAAGAAGACTGGCAGCAAGATGGTTTACATCAGCACCGACTATGTATTTGACGGTCAGGGTACTACTCCATGGACACCAGATTGCAAGGATTATAAGCCACTTAATGTTTATGGTCAGTCTAAGCTTGACGGTGAGCTTGCTGTTTCTAGTACTCTTGACAACTACTTTATCGTGCGTATCGCATGGGTATTTGGCAAGAACGGAAAGAACTTTATCAAGACAATGTTAAACGTTGCCAAGACACACAGTACCTTAAAGGTAGTTAATGACCAGATCGGTACGCCGACATATACCTTTGATTTAGCAAGACTGCTCGTTGATATGATTGAAACCAACAAATACGGCTACTATCATGTAACAAATGAGGGCGGCTACATCAGCTGGTATGATTTCACAAAGGAAATCTTCCGTCAGGCTACCCTTCTTGGACGCACTGAGTACAGCGAGGATAACGTTACTGTTCTTCCTGTTACTACTGCTGAGTATGGTCTTTCAAAGGCTGCAAGACCATTCAACAGCCGTCTGGATAAGTCCAAGCTTGTTGAGAACGGTTTTACTCCACTTCCGACATGGCAGGATGCAGTTGCAAGATATTTAAAAGAAATTGAATTTTAATAAAGAACAGGAAATGGGATGGAGTTTTGTGGCTCCATCCCATACTTCATATTCAAAGCTCATCAAATCTCTGTGATGAGTTTATTTTCCAAACAATAATAATACACTCCGTCCTCTTCCACTGACTTGCATACGACATCTGCTCTTTCCTTTACTTCATATTTTGCATTTCCCATTGCTACACCAGTACCAACAGCTTCCAGCATTTCAATATCATTTTGACCATCACCAAAAGCAATTGCTTCTTCTTTTGAAAAGCCATAATATTTAAGTACCGCATTTACTGCATTACCTTTTCCGCCATTCGCCGGAATAATATCAACTGCCTTGTCCCACCATGCTGCGACCTGAGCATTCTTTGTACCTTGCAATATTTTCTCATATTCTTCTTTCCTGCCAGCACACATAATCTGATAAATATCGTTTTGTGATAACTTGTCAAAATCATCCGAAATTATCATAGTTTCATTCCCAATTGCAAAGTACTGTGCCAAATCTTCATCTGTACCATTTGTGACAATAAAGTTTTCATTACTAATGGCAATCGCTCTCTTCATATTTTTTAAATTCTGAATAATCTGGTTCTTATCTTCATTGTGTAATGGATTTTTAAAAATAATCTTTTCCCCAGACTTCACATAAGAACCATTAAATGTTAACAGAACATCGAAATCAATCCCTTGAAAATGAGGAATCGTTGGATAACTTCTTCCCGTAGCCATACACAAAAGAACATTATTTTGACGCAGCTTAGTTAACGCTTTCTCTGTTTTATCAGATAACTCTTTTGTTCCCAACTTGATCAAAGTTCCGTCAACATCAAAAAAAGCAATTTTTATCATAGATACCTCCAACTTGTAATTAAAGTTTAATTCGCTATAAAAATTTCAAGCAAACTAAATGGCACGCTACATTCACAACTCACTTCGCAGTTGAACCACGTTCGACAATATCAACTCCCATAATCACCTTCTCAATTGGAGCCTTTGGATTTGCAATTCGATATAGAAGACGCTTTGTTACATTCTGCCCCATTAACTTTCTTTTAACATGAACAGTTGTTAAACTCGGTGTCACCATTTTTGCTGGTTCTATATCATCAAATCCTGCAATTGCAACGTCTTCTGGAACCATATATCCGTGTTCCTGCAGTACTTTCATCAATAAAATTGCCAATTCATCATTTGAACAAATCAGCGCATCTGGTTTTTCTGGTATCTCCATAAACTTTTTATATAGATTTTCTTTATTTTGGTGAATTACCATATCTTCTATTTCTGTAAGAATTGAATATTTTTGAATATACTCTATGCTTTCACTGGTTATTCCTAAACCAAAGCAGTTCTGAATTGCTTCCTGATATCCATAAAAACGTTCTCTCGTACTAGGTGAATATGACAGATCTCCCACGTACCCTATTTTTCTAAACCCTTTTTTATATAGATAGGACGCCATTCTATAACTACCTAATTTATTATCAGACATTAAGCAATCTACTGTCTCCTCAAGTGAGTTATAATCTGCTAATACAATCGGAACACCATATTCCTTTAAACGTCGAAGAAATGAATCTCCTATCTTTCCAACTGCAATAATTCCTACAACCTTCCGACTTTCCACGCATGTCGGAATATCTTCCGTTTCAAACGAGCTGAAAAAGACATCATACCCCGCCTTCTTTGCTTCTTCTTCTATTCCCAACAAGACTCTCCCGTAAAATCTAAAATCTCTGAAAAAACGATTTTTTAAGAGAACACAAATATTTTTATTAGAATAGTTTTGCATATACTTTACAGACTGATCCAGATATCCCATTTCTTCTGCAGTATTTAAAATCAAACGTTTTGTTTCTTCTCCAACTCCCGTTTTATCGTTCAAAGCCAACGATACTGCATTTATAGAAAGATTAAGCCTATCTGCAATATCTTTCATGGTTACGCGTTTTCTTGTCATTTATTTACCTGCCTTGTATGCATATTTCTTAATGCTCTTATTATAACATACCAAGATGCCCGGGTCAAAATTTTTTGATCCGGGCATTATTTTTTCAAACATCAAAATATTCCATTGCTGCAAACAGATCATCCAACTCAAAATCCGCTCTACAGATCTTATCATCTGCTGCACCATAATATATAATTACCTTGTTATCATTTACTAAGCAACCACATGAAAAAACAACATTTCCAAAAAATCCATTAGTTTCATATTTCTCCTGTGGTTCAAGAATAGGATCTTTTGTCTTTGCTAATACAATTGATGGATCTTTTTCATCAAGAAGAAATGCGCCTAAACAATATCTGTCATTTCGATCTGCTGCATGGTAAATCTTCACCCAGCCCTTATCTGTTAAGAACGGTACTGCTCCGCCTCCAATTCTGCCATCATCCCAGCTTTCTGTATCAGACGAAATTCCACAAAAATGTCTTTGCTCCCCCCAATGAATTAAATCTGGTGATTTCGCTATCCACATTTGAGGATTACCAATTCCACCTGGCACTGGTCTATTGAATGCAACATACTTTCCGTTTATTTTCTGTGGAAAAATTGTTACATCCTTATTTTCCGGTGCAAAAATAATTCCGTGGCGTTCAAACGTGCAAAAATCTTTTGTACTGATCAGCGATGTTCCTGCTCCATTCTCCGTAACAGACGTATAATTGATATAATATCTATCATCAATTTTTGTAATTCGAGGATCCTCCATCCCCCAACTTTCCTCTTCTGCTAATGGAAAAATTGCTGGATGCTCATCTATTTCAAAATGAATTCCATCTTTACTTCTTGCAATTCTCAAGTGCGATAGAGATGTCAAATTTAAAATATCAGATTTTTTTTCTCCTCGCTTAGATACATGACGTGTATCTGAAAAGTCAAGTTGCGGACATTCTGATTTTCGATACGTAATTACCTGAATTTCGTCTTTACCATCCACTTTTTTCACTACCGGAATACATACCTCATCTTCATTTTTACAAATTACAGATTCTGCTACTCTGCATAGCAGAATAACTTCATCCTTATACTCTGTTACTCCACAGTTAAATACACCATCAATTTTAAAATCCTGACGACTTGGTTTTACATCTGCCGGCGTAAGTAATGGATTATAGACACAGCGTTCTATCTTCATATGTTACCTCACTTCACTGATTTTTATTTCAGCATAAAGCTGATTCCTTCCTTAAAATACTTTGAAAAACAAAGAAACAGAATTATAATTGGCAATGTTAAAATTACCGATGCGGCATACATTGGACCTGGAAATGCTCCCATTGGTTTAAATTGAGTAGAAATCAATACATTTAATGTCTGCATTTCTATACTTGGCGATATTAACATATCCCACATTAATTCACTCCATCGCTGCATAAATATTGACAGAAAAACAATTGTTGTTACAGATTTCGTTATAGGGAAAGCAATCGTCGCAATAATTCTCATATTACTAGCTCCATCAATTCTTGCTGCTTCAAAAACTGCATCTGGAAGCGTTCTAAAATAATTAATGTACATAAAAATCGCCCATACTGAAATACTAAGTGGAATAATCATTCCAACATACTTATTGGCCATAGGCTTTGCTATCATATATCTAGGCACCAGTAAAATAATTGCTGGAAAAAACATTTGAAACAGCAATGTATTCATAATAAATTTTTTACCGCCAAATCTAAGCTTAGTAACCGAATATCCAATTCCTAATCCAACTGCTACAGAAATTAATGCTGTTGGTAATGATACAATAAAAGAATTTACCAACGCCCTAACCCACATCATTGAATTAGAAGCTCCGCCTTTACTAATCAAATATTCATAGCTACGTAGTGTAAAACCCTGCGGTATTAACACTTTATCCACCATATCCCACTGAGTAAATGATTGTACCACCATATAATAGAAAGGAAACAGTGATACACCAAGAAGGAGCAACGTTATGACGGTTAATATTCTTGTTTTTATCCGTAACTTCCTTTTCATAGTTCTTCCTCCCCTAAAATCCAAAACGTTTATTCAACTTATCAGTACCGAAATTAATCACTCGCAGAGTTATAAATATCTGAACTGCTGCAGCAATCGCCATTGCAGCACCATAACCTGATTGAAATCGTGTAAATGACGTATTATAAATTTCAAGCTGCCATGATGTTGTCGAAAGATTAGGACCGCCTCCTGTAAGCAAAAATGGCTCTGTAAATATTCCAAATGCAAGACCGGTTGCCAACACAATTACTGTCGACAGCGTAGGCATAATCATAGGGAGTGTCACATGAATTAACTTATGGAATCCATGAGATCCATCTAACGCACATGCCTCATTTACATCAGCGCCAATGCTTTCAATTCCAGAGAGAATAAATAATGCATAATAACCAGACATCTTCCATACTACAATTCCCACCATAATAGAAAATGCAAAACGTTGATCTGTCAACCAATTTATATTTAACTGAAAATGATCTCTTAGAAAAACATTCAATACGGAATTATAATTAAATAAATACTTTACAAAAACCGATGTTGCAACACCAGAAGTTAAATAGGGTATAAAAAAAAGGACTGCTACAAAACCTTTTATTTTTTCTGGCAGCTGTGATACCAATAACGCAACAATTAAACCACATATGAAGCAAATGATAACAATTGGAACCAGATAACGATATGAATTAATAAATGCTGCTTTTACCTTGCGATCAGTAAGTAGCTTAGCAAAATTATCAATTCCAACAAAATTCTTTTGTTTTGACATCAAATTCCATTCCATTGTTGACAACCAAGCCGCCCATATCAATGGAATTAAAAAAAACACAAGTGAATACACGAGATATGGTGCATTTAGAAGCCACCCAACAACACCTCTTTTTCTTGCTGCTGGAGTTAATTTTTTCTTCATACCCCAATACCCTCCTTTCTCCATTCTACTCTACTATTTTTTCATAACCTTCCTAAAAACAGGCCACGTGCCTATTTGTCACGTGGCCTTAACAGTTCATTACTTAAGACCTGCTGCTTCCTCCATTGCGTCCATTGCATCTTCAATGTAACTCGTTGCATCTGGCGCATTGCATGGCTCTGCTGCTGTTACTTCATTCATGTATGGTGCCATTCCAACTTCTGTAAATGCAGTCCAAATATCAGCATCCTTATCTGTTGCTAATCCTGGAATTGCATATGGTACCCATTCTGCAAGCGCTGCAAGTGCTGGATTTTCTTTCATTGAGTCCGCAAATACTTCGTTATCATTTAAATCTCCTCTTACAGGAAGCATCGTTGTTGCATTCAACCAATCTAAATCGCTCTGTGCAGAATTGTCCTTATTATAAACCCACTTTACGAATTCAACAGCACCTTCATGCTGATCCTCAGAAACATTATCTGTTTTGTAGAATGTCAGTCCCTTTGAATCCGCATAATTATAAGGAATATCGCCTTCTTCTTTTACAAGCGATGGTCCATATACATAATCCTCACCATAGACCTTATTATTTTCCTCATATAATGAAATTTCCCACGGTGCATTAATTGATACAAGAATTGATGGCTGTTCCTCAATCCATATACTAGATAACTCTCCTTGTTGGATTGAATTTCCAAATGTTCCAATTACTTCCATTGCTTCAATTGCGCTATCTTTATCCATTACCAATTCATCATTTTCCAGAATCGGCATTCCCTGTGATAATCCATTATAAATCATCATAAAGTCAAACCAACGATCCCAATACTGGTCTGGTCTAGTTAATGATGGACGATAAAAAGTATGAGTTACTCCAATCTCTTTTAATTCATCCTTCTTCTCTGAAAAAGCGGCAATAACAGCATTAAATTCATCTACTGTTTCAGGGGCTTTTTCAAATCCAAGAACATCAAGAGCTGGTTTATTCCATTGCCATACCATTGGATTTACATAAACAGGCAATACATACTGTTTTTCATCAATTGCCCAATTTTCCATTGCATCACCCATTGCTCTGGCTTCAATAACATCTTGGAACCAATCTTCTTCAGATAAGTCATATACCACTTCAGATGCTGCTAAAGTTGCGGCAAAACCTCTATTAATATTCTCTGAAACTGCTGGCGCAGTTCCTGTGGCAATCGCATTTTGAATACCAGCCTCTGAGGATGGTGTTTCTGGCATCTGCTGTACCTTCACCTCTACAATTTTTCCATTTACCTCAGTTTTGGTTTCATTAAATGCCTGAGCCTTTTCTTCCCAGTAATTATACTGCACCTGCTGCGGTGCTGTCCAAAAATCGACGGTAATAACATCATCTGCCATCGCTGGTACCGCGGAAAACAATGTTGCAGCAGTCATTAAACCTGCCATTGCCAATGCATTTTTCTGTGTTCTTTTCATTATAAAACCCTCCTTAAAAATTTATGTGTTTGTTTGTAATTACTTTTACTATTCAAATGGATCATCAATTTCAATTCGATGTCCTTGTGCATCACTTACTCCACAATAAAGCATTGCCTTTTTATTCTTATTTCGCTCTAAACCTCCACTAAAAATTACATCTGTCAAATCTGGTCTTTTTGCATCTCCTAATGCAAAATTGTCTCTTACTGCAATTAGTTTCATAGGTGTATGTTCACCTGTCTGTGGATTCATACAAAATGCTGATGAATAATAATGTCTATTTCCTGCCTCATCAAATCTAGCAATATGAGATAGGATTCCAACATTTCCATCATCTAACATAAATAGCTGATTGCAACCACCCCATTCTTCCGAAATGAACTGATCATCAAAAATTGTTGCATCAAGAATTGCTTCGGGTGTCAATTCATCTAAAGAATGTATAATCATGTAACCTATTTTCCCGCGGCCAGCTTCATAACATTTACCATTTGCAAAAATACTTCCTTGCGGTCTTGTCATGACAAGAATCTGATTTTTTTCTAATTGCAGCAGTCTGATATCTTTCATTCGATCTGGTCCCTTTGCAAACAGCGTCAAGCTTCGCAAAGAATTTCCTCGATAAAAGTTCGTTCTGTAGTTTAACATTCCTGGATTTTCAACATCATCAAATACTTCCACACCACCAACAATAAATTCACCATTCACTTGTGTTACAAATGGATCTTGAAGTGGTAATGACGGAATTGAATTATCTGCAATCCACTTTTCATTTTCCTCCATAAAGAAAACAACGCGAGACCATTCCTCTGTTCGTTTCTCCACTCTTCCCGCCAAATATCGTTTTCCTTCAAATAGAAATGGTGCAGTAATATTATAAACATCCTCATTTTCTATTCCATCAAACAACAATTTACTTGAAATATCTCTATTTTTCAAGTTTTTAAATTCAAGTAACATCTCTTTGCATGTTCGAACATTACTCTTTGTTTTATCCATTTCTAACATTTATTTCCTCCTTTTCCTTCTATTTTTTTGTATTATTTCTTTTGATAGCTACACTATATCACTGTAGTTACTTGAATAAAAGTGTTTTTTACTTGAATTTCAAAGTTTTCTTATAAAATTCTAATGCAACACGCAATAGAGACAGGGTAAACATTCTCCCTGTCCCTAATATTTCAAACTATTCTCTTATTTAATTCATAATCCTTTGCGCATCTTTCTAGCCCGTCAATTACGCTGCTAAATTCCACGCCATACTTTCTTGCTTTGCTGCAGTCCATCCACAAATTGTGTCTTGCGGGTGCATCCTTGACAATAATCTTTTTTCCAAGCATATCAAGAAACTTGTTTGTCACCTCATATATTGACTGTGTTGTTTCGCTGCCAAAATTATACGCACCACCTGGAAGTAAAATTACCTTGTCCATATTTTCAGCAACTTCCTTTAAATAAGTAATGCCACGAAATTGCTTTGAGCTGAAAGAAACACTATCTTGTGTATGAATTGCATTTAATATCATCATCAAATAGTTGGATCTTTTTTCATAATAATCATACATCCACTCTGCTCTTAACATGACTGCCGACGGCAGAATATCAAGCACACGTTTTTCCATCTCAAGCTTATGAACAGCGTATGTATTTCCTGGCTTCACATTTTCTTCTGTATATGGTCCATCATCCTCACACGCACTATACACCTGATCTGAGCTGAAGCATATCAGCTTTCTATTACTATCTTTACACGCATTCGCCAGATACATAGGAATCTGCACATTTGCAAAATACGACGCTTCTGGATCTGCCTCGCAAGTGCCTATATCAGAAATTGCTGCTGTGTGGACAACAACATCGGCATTGCTTTCTTCAATCATACGATTCACCATTTCCTGTGTCACGTTCCGAAGAGACGGTGACGCTGCTGTATCCTTGCATAGCTCCATGAGCTTATGCCCCACAAATCCATTTGCCCCTGTAATTAAAATCATTTGCCCCTCCCTGATATTTAAGCTGTAACTGCTAAAAGCAGCGTTCCTGCCGTAATAAGTAAAACACCGGCTGCCGACTTCTTTGTCAGTTTTTCGTGAAATACAATCCATGAGAATGCAATCGTTACCAACATACTAAGCTTATCAATCGGCACTACTACACTTGCTGGTCCTTCTTGTAACGCCCGATAATAAAAGAGCCACGACGCTCCAGTTGCCAGCCCTGACAAACAAATAAAGCATAATTCTTTCTTCTCTATCTTATTTATTTCTTTCTGTTTTTGTGTAACAAACACCATGAGCCATGCCATAAGCAGCACTACTGTGGTGCGGATTGCTGTGCCGAGATTAGAATCAATACCTTCAATTCCAATCTTCCCCAAAATAGAAGTCAGACTTGCAAATATTGCTGACAGCACCGCATAGATCAGCCATCCTCCACTCTTTTTTTCAGAATCTGTTTTTATGTCTTTTTTGGTAATCATCATCATGGTTCCTATTCCAATAAGCAGCACAAATATTATCTTTTTCCCAGAAATACCTTCATGAAGGAAAATGAATGCCAGAAGAATAGACAACACGGTACTTGATTTATCAATGGGAACAACCTTGTTGATATCCCCTTTTTGAAGGGCATGAAAATAGCATAACCACGATGCACCTGTAGCTAATCCTGATAAAATCAGAAATAGAAGCGTCCTGCCGTCAATCTGTCTTATTCCTCCCCATGTTCCTGTAATCAATACCATGAGCCATGAAAACAACAATACAACTACAGTTCGTATTGCTGTTGCCACATTCGAATCTGTCTTTTTAATTCCGCATTTTGCAAGGATCGCTGTTATTCCTGCAAAAAATGAAGATCCTATTGCATAAAATATCCACATTTCCTTAATCCCCCTTCTGCTAAGGTTATTGGAGTTAAAAGTCACTCTTTATTTGCCTCATTATACTGTTTTTCACCACGCATGTCCACCAGTTTTTGTAAAGCCAGCGAGGACAGGAAAAAGCCACATTCCCTGTCCCAACTGGGTTACGCCGAAGGTGTGAAGCTTTTTGTGTTCCAAAAAGCGAAACTGTCTTCGGCAGAGAAAAAGTCTCCTTATCTGAATTTTTCTTGCTTGACATTTTGATTATACTTCATAGTCAAACATATAAAAATTCAAAATAAGGAAACTATTGATTCTGGTTACGACTTAAAGCCTATTTATTGCATTCACTGCCAGTGTATATCTTTCTACTTTTTTCACTATCTGGTGTTTTTCACTAATATCGCCATCAATTCATTCACGTCGATTGGCTTTGCTATATGACCATTCATCCCAGCTGCAATAGCCTCTCTCTTATCTTCTTCAAAGGCACTTGCTGTCATTGCAACGATAGGTATACATGCCTTATCTTTATCTGGCAGGTGTCTAATTTCTTGTGTTGCTTTATAGCCATCCATTTTAGGCATCTGAATATCCATTAGTATCATATCGTATGTGCCCACTGGCATTTTCTCTACTTTGTTTACACACTGGATGCCATCCTCCACACGTTCTATTTTTAGACCAACACGCTCAAGTATTGCTTCTGCAATCTCAGCATTTAAATCATTGTCCTCTGCTAAAAGGATATGTCTGCCATTAAGAATTTCGCTGCCTGTCCCCAGCTCTTCATCGTGCTTTTTTGCATAGCAGCTTTCATCCACTATCCTATGCTTTAATGTAAATGAAAAAGTGCTGCCCTTTCCTAGCTCACTCTCTACATTTATTGTTCCACCAAGCAGCTCAACATATTTCTTTACTATCGACATTCCAAGTCCGGTTCCTGCTATTTTGCTCTTTGTGGTGTTCTGCTCACGTGTGAATGCATCGAAAATTTTTGTCAAATATTCCTGACTCATGCCTATTCCCGTATCGCTAACACTAGTCCTCACCATCATATATCCAGGCTCATTGCATGGCAATTCATCTACATTTACCATAACAGAACCGCCAGCTGGCGTATATTTTATGGCATTACTAAGGATATTTACAAAGATTTCTTTTACCTTGGTAATATCTATCAGTACATGATCATGCTCTACATTCATCTTGTAATTAAATGCAATATTCTTTTTCTTTGCTTCATCATCAAATATTTCAAACAAATCTTGCAGAATATATTCAATCTGAGTATAGCTCTCATCAATCTCCATCCTTCCACTCTCAATCCGAGCCATATCAAGTACATTATTTATGATTGACAAAAGAAGGTTTCCAGATTGCTGCAGTTTTTCCAGATGTTCTAATGTTTCAGGCATCCCTTTTCCTTTTAGTTCATCCTTCATGAGCTGTGCATAGCCTAGAACTGCATTCATAGGTGTACGGATGTCATGCGACATATTGTGAAGGAAACTTGTCTTTGAAAGACTTGCATCCTCTGCTTTTTTCAGAGCGACTTCCAGCTTGTCATTGAGTTTTTGTGTATCTTTCGCTGCAACCTTTGCAGCTGCCTCTGCCTTCCTTGCCTTTCTTAAAAGTACAAGAATGATGCCAATTATTCCAAGTGCAAAAAGACTTGTCGTGACAAAAACAGTAAGCAAATTATCTTTTATAAAGTCCAAAAAAGTCACTTTATCTGCTGTGCTGTCATAAATAGCAAGTGCGCTGGTAAGCATATCAGACGGCATGGTCTTCAACGTTTTATTCAGTATTGACAAAAGATTTCCCTCTCCGCGTCTTACTGCAAAGCACGCCTCCATTGTTTTTGTAAGTGGAATACTCTTGAAATCTTTATTATTATCATATTTTATCACCTGACTTGTTCCCATGATAAAACAGTCTGCATTTTCTTTAATGACCATATCTGCTGCATCATTAAATGAGTCGTAATCTACAAGCTTCCATTGTGGATAATTGAAAGCAATATGCTGTTTTAAGGCTTCTTTTTCCTTTGGCACAGCTACTGTATGTACTTCATTCTCATTAAAATACTTCTCATCAGTTACCGCCATCAAGCTATATGTCCAAGCCGTATTTGTAAATGCGTAGCCGTTTTCTTCTGCAAAATTAGGATTTCTTCCAGCATAAAAAATCATGTCAATTTCACAATCCTGCAATGCCTGAATCATTTCGTCATAGTCATCATATGACTGAATATTGAATTTCAGTATCTGATTTCCCAGACAGTCTTTAGCATAGGCGATATACTCCGCCATCATACCAGTAATTTTTCCAGTCTCTTCGTCCATGAAAAAGACAGCAGGATCATCATTCAAAAAACCTATCCGGATAGTTCCCTGTTCTTCCATCCATGACTTTTCTTGACCTGTAAGAATCTGACTATAATCAAGAGTAAAATATTTCTTATACAGATCTGCCTTAAAAAACGGACTGTCTTTGTCCAACTGGCGCATAGCAAAGTCTAGCTCCTCTTTGATATCGCTGCGCTCTTTGTTTATTGCAAAATATATACCTGATTTACCAATACTGGTAACAGATGATATTCCCAGTTCAGACCAGATAGCTTCCTCCAGAGATACAAAACAGTCTATCTCATTATCAGCTAATTTCTTTTTGACATCGTCATTATCATATACATTTACATGCTCTGTATGTATGCCATTCTTCTTCTCCCATTCTGTCAGCATACTTTCAGGCTCTGTACCTAGAAGCACACCTACACGTTTCCCGTCCATAGACGTAAAATCAGACGTCCCTATGTCCGTATTCGACATATCTGCATAAAGAATATATTTTTCCTCACCCATCGGTTCCTCTGAAAAAAGCATCTCTTGTGTGCGCTCGTCTGTGTAAGAGATGTCACCAATGACATCAATCTCACCGTTTTCAAGCTTATCAAAGCAGTTGGACCAGTCACATTTTACGTACTCGAATTTCCATCCAGCATAGCCGGCAAGAGCCTGCATGAGTTCGTAGCCAAATCCTCGTCTGACACCATTTTCATCGACATAATTGAAAGTATCCTCAAAAGAACCGACACGGATGACCTTACATTCATTCGTCTGCGTGCCTGACTTTTTTGTTTCCTGTTTCGTTGAATCATTTGATATGTTATCTGTCATAACAATATCATCATCTATTGTCTCTGCATTCACTGGAACACAAAATGATAACGGCTGGCATAGTATAAACATGCTCAGACATAAACAGCTAATTATCTTTATGATATGATTCGTCTTGTTGAATGCCTTCTGAGATATACCTTTTAGTTCTCGATCAGCTTTTGTTTTCATATGTATTTACCCCCAACTACGAAAACTTTATTTTTAAGTTTCCCGTTTTATTTTTAGCTTATAACAGACTTATAATAGTTCCCAAAATCAGCCAATGCATCAATGATTGGCATCATTTCCTCGCCCAGCTCCGTTAATCCGTATTCCACTCTTGGAGGCATTTCATGATAATCGTGCCGATAAGCAAGCCCATCGTCAATCATCTGTCTAAGGCTGTCTGTAAGCACCTTTTGCGATATACCTTCTAAGTCTCTTTGAAGTTCGTTAAATCTCCATGGCCGTATTTTCAGATTTCGTAAAATGAGCAGTTTCCATTTTCCTCCAATCAATGCTACTGCTGTTGCAACAGGACATTCAGGAAGCTCTTCCTTTGTTTTCATTTTGCTTCACCTCCAAGCTCAGTTTAACACATTCTTTTTTATATGTACAGTTACAAAAAAGTGCGTACTTGTTTTTAAATGTGTCATTCCGTATTCTATAAACAGGCAATACAAAATTGCAAATATAAATCGGAGGTATCTATCATGGCAAATTATGCAAAAACAAACATTGGAAACGAAGGAAGAGTCGAGCTTCACGAAAAACTTTCTTTAACTGGAGCTGAAATCAGCATTAACCAACTTCCAGCCGGAGCAAGCGTTCCGTTTGTTCACTCTCACAAGAACAACGAAGAAATCTATGGCATTCTCTCTGGAAAAGGAAAAGCTGTCATCGACAATGAGACAATTGAGCTCACAGCTGGTGATTGGCTGAGAATTTCTCCGGCTGCTAAACGTCAGTTTTTTGCTTCTCAAGAGTCCGACATAACCTATGTCTGCATCCAGGTTAAGGAAAATTCTCTCGGTGGTTTCACCGCTGATGATGCGGTGCTGCACTAAATTTATATTGCACCATCTTGATACAATGGGGACAGGTAAAAAGTCATTTCAATGTCATTAAGATAAGACATTGAAATGACTTTTTTACTGTCCCCTTGGTTTTATCCTATAATTAAAACATATGGATCAAATAACTGCTCATGAAGCTCATCCATTGCAGCATCGGGCATCGTGATGTCTGAGAGCCAAAGCGAATAATCGTACTGGCAGAAACCAGAAAGATCCATTTTAAAATTCGTTTCCCAGTTATTATTCATAATCCAGGAATATAGCGGTCGCGCATTGTTTTCTGCATTTTTGTCACAGAGCTTGATTGGATGATGATTCATACTGCCCATGTAGACAAGCGGTACATCGCGCGCGGCAATAAGTACGCTGTTTTGCGCATTAACACTAGCCACACCATCGTCTGACATGTAAAATTCCATGCAAGATCCCGGCAGCTGATCCACGCCTGGCCTAAATGCTTCACTCCCACCCTTACGAAGCACAGTATCACTTCCGGCGCGGTTCAAATTGAATGACATAAATACGCTTTCCACATCTTCTGAAATTGTTTTGCCAAGTTCGAGCGTGAAATCAATACGCGGAATATCCTCATACAGTTTAATAAGTACATCAGCCTTGACCGTACCCTCTAGTTTATATTTCAGCCGCAGTTGAGTAAATACTGGACCATGCTCCATACAGCTTACTTCCATTAGCTGACCTATGTATGTTTCAGCATGTTTGCCACGTATGTTTCGTCCTAAAGCGCGACGTTCCTCATACGAAGCAAACTGGGTATCTGTATGCAATGGTGTGCGCTGATAAACAGGCGTAAAAAATGGGATTGATTTTTTGACCATCTCGGTGCCGGTGCGCTTATCAACAAACGATGTAATGCCTACACCTGGTTGATAACCGATATGGAAAAACTTCGTGTCTACCTCATATGGCAATCGGTAAGTAACTGGGTCATACTCATTTACTATGTCGCGCACTTTCTCTGCGCCCACATAACATTTACGGCTGTTCAACTTATCGCTTGGCTTTTGCACAGCTGTGTAGGTATACTCCTTTTCTTCGCCGTAAACCAGCGTATCAATAAAGCTGATTTTTTTACCGCGTGGGTGTGGTGACACCTGACATGTATATTCGCGGCCTGTCGCATCCAACACCTTGATGGCATCTAGCGAAATGGTTTCGACATAAAATTCAACAAGCTGTGGCTGCTTTGTATGACTTACTCCAATAGCACGCACGATACCTGTAGTATTGTAGTAACGCATCAAATCTCCTTTTTGTTCTGCAATCAAACAAAGCATGAGTGATGCGGCCTCATGTGCCTTTGACGCGTAGCTGTTCTTGCGCATGTCAAGATTTAAAACCATTGTATCATAAGGATTTGTGATCGTTGATGAATGCCCCCAGGTGTGCTCAGCATATAGAAGCAGGTTATCCTGAGCTGTCTTAATCAGCTCTGGATAATTGATATCAGCATTGGCATCTAACCGCTTAGCCAACTGGTAGCGGTGATCGGCATCCTTATAGTGCTTGACAGCGTACGGCGTGCTGCCTACACCGTTAGCCCACCAGTCAGTCCAGTCTCCGCGATATACAGGTACATTTGTAAGCTTTGGCGCTATTGAAGCATAAAGTTCCTGCAAAGAAACCATTTCTATGCGAACTTTTTCGCCATACTTATTGTTGTAAGCGCGAATAGTCTCAATAATTTCTGCTGATGGCGGTGCATTATCACTGAAAACACCAGATACGGCCGTTACGATAAAGTCATATGGATACCCTTCGCTCTCACACTCACTCAGGTAGCTGTTCAAGTTGTCGTGCAGTTGCTCTACAAAAGCAGATGATACTTCGATGTTATCACCCAAACGATTGCGCATCATCCAGTTAACTGCATGGTTTGGCTGGATACCCAGCACGTTGCCGAGGTTATAATGCTCGCCATTCCATACCAGCAAACGTTTTCCAGCATCATTTTCCCAGAAAAAAGCATTCTGGTTTTGATATAATGGATACATGCCATGGTGACAATGGACATTTGTGAATAAGAACTCAACTCCATTTTCCAACATTGCATCACGATATCCCATAGAGAATCCGTTCACATCAGCAGCCATCGCCGTACATATCGGAAGATGATGTTCCCACTCAGCCAGACGCTCGCTGTAGATCTTGGTGTCAACCAGATCATTAAAATTTAGATAATTGGCAGAAATTCCAATTTTGCCTTCTTTAACAAATTTAGCAAAATCAGCGCGATCCTCCTCACTGGCATAGTGCCAAAATTCTTCAACGCAATAAAGCGTCTCACAATTCCAGCGAAAGTCATCATACTCAGGCTTTCGCATCATATCCAGCACAGTTTTTATGTAATTAACCTGAATAGCGATAACTCGTTCCTGCAGATCGGTATATCCGATGTCCGTATGTGAATGGTGAATGACATATACGGTTTTAATTGAAGATTTCATATTTGTTTTCCTCCTTTTTAATTGCGGACGCAGGCCATAATGACCTTGATTTCATCTCCGTCCGGACTTGTAATTTCGTATTCACCTGCCGCTTGTGGAACTATGCAAGTCTCAGCATAGTGCAGCTGCATCGGTTCAAAGCTTTCATTTTTACTTCGCAACACAGCGCAGGCTCCATCGACCAAATTTAGCATATGCACGCTTCCATTGCGCTGCACAGTCAAAGCAGATGAGGTAGTGAATCTGAAAGTATCAAGAAATTCTCTATCATGCAGACCAGTGCGCACTACTGTGCCATTCTCTCCTGCATAAATTTCATGCTGCTTGTTAATAAGATTCTTATACACCCACTCAGTATCTCGATCCCACTGAATATTAGCCGCACCGTGTTTTAAATGGATTGGACGTGGCTTGCCATCAAGATCAACTCGCCCCCAGTCCCATAACTTGAATGTGAAAATATACGGCGTAGCACTGATTTCCAGTACCATCGTATCAGCACCAGAACAATGCACCGTACCGCTAGGAATCAGCACATGATCATGCTTTTTTACTGGAACGCGATTAACAAATTTATCTGCTTGGAAAGCCTCACCGCCTTCCTGAGCCATCTGCAGCGCGTCTAACATTTCTTCCGGCTTCGTACCAGTCTTGATACCAAGATAAACACAGGGATCATTCCCCGCAACATCTAGGAAGTAGTAGCTCTCATCCTGAGTATAATGCATATGGAAATGGCTCTGAATGTACTCAGTCAGTGGGTGCACCTGCAAAGACAAATTTTGCCCGTGCATTGTATCCAACATATCAAACCGTATAGGAAATTCTTTTCCAAACCTCGCATGAACACGATCACCCAAAAGTTCTCGTGGGTGAGTATAGACAAGATTCAGCGCAGGCGTCTCAACTATACAGCCTCCGAAATCCAAAAGGATACTATTTTCCTCTGGTACACCATCAAAGCTCCATGCGTAGTTGCTGCCATTCTCAGGCAAAGAAAAATGACTCTTCATCCAGTCACCTCCCCATACACCAGGGTCAAAATAAGGCACCATTCGAAATGGCTGCACTGCTGCTTTTGCTAACGCTTTGCGGTAGTCGTCGCCTGATACAATAGCAGGTTCTCCCTGCGTCGACGCATCAATATAATAGTCAAAATCACTTAAAAGCTCATCTTTAACCTGATCTCCCCAGCGCCATTCAGCAAAATAACCACGTTTGTATTTAGCTCGCTGCGGCAAACCATGGCGTGCTGTGTGCCAGTTGTCCTGACCTTTACGGAAACGCAGTTGCACCTCCCACCTAGTCAGGTCGGCATATATCAGCACATCACCACGAGTTACAAGTGATGCACCAACACCATATACAATAACAAGTCCGCTTTCGACAGCGTTTATTTTTTTCTGCGCAGCACACAGAGCTTCGCTTGGGTAAAAATCCAAAAGCCGCCAGGTCGTCATGATACCAAATACATTGTCATCCGTCAGCTCATGCTCGATTTTCGCGTCCAGCTCTGCTGGAGCTATAGCTAGCTCATCAGCATGAATAATAAGCGCGGCTTTGGGGAAGAGTGACAAGATTTCAGCATCATTGACACCTGGATAGCACTCAATTGTAATGATGCTCTTATCACGTTCTAAACACAAGTCATGCAACTTATTCTTTACAGCGTCAGTTCCTCGCACAGCCCTAGAAGTAGACTCGGCCTGTATTGTTGGGAAACGACGGTAAGGATATAAATTTTTCGACATAGAATACACCTGCTTTCTGTTTTCTCTATGCTCAGAATACACGCGGCAAAACGATTTGTCAATACATATTTTAATAATATTAAAATTAGTCATTACATATTTACAAAACTATAACATCGTGCTATACTACTAACAACAAATTCATGCATGGAGGACCTACATTCTATGACACAGCCATTGTATTTACAAATTGCCCAACATCTGCGAGAGCATATCATAAACGGAGACTACCCACTGAATACTCGCATTCCAACTGAGAAGGAACTAGCCGCCGCGCTTGATGTCAGCCGCCCAACTGTGCGGCAGGCTTTAACTTTGCTTGAGCAGGAGGGTCGTCTAATCCGTGTAAAGGGCAGCGGCACTTTCGTAACTGAGCCAAAAATCTTGCACGAATCAACGCACTTTATCATCGGCTACAAAGAGGAAAGCCGCGAACACAATTATCGTCTGCGTACACGCGTGCTTGAATTGCAAAAAGAAAAGCCAGACCAAATTCCTTTTAAGGCTCTTGGTCTGGCAGAAGGCGAGCGTGTGACTCGCATGACACGTTTGCGCTGGCTAGAAGGGCAGTATAACGATAAACCTATAATGTACACAACAGTTTATGTGCCAGTGCGACTCTTTCCTGAAATGGATGAACAAAATTTTACTGATACATCATTTTATGAAATGTTGGACAGCCGCGGGCTGACTGTCATGCGAACATCCAAGCAGCTTGACGTGATAATGCCGCCTTCCGATATCGCAGTTGAACTTGAAATTTCCCCATTTGAGCCTACAATTCGCATTGCATCAACAGGCTACACACAAAATGGCATGGCAGTCGAATACAGTGAAAGCTATTACCCTGCCAGCCGCAGCAGCTTTAAAATTGAGATAAACCGCTAAAGGAGTTAACAATGCACGAAGTATATTTATGTCTGGATGTAGGCGGAACAGAGATAAAGGCAGCACCGCTAGATGCCAACGGAAAAATGCTTTCAAAAATACAATATTTTCCTGCAATGGCTTGTGCTGATAAGAAGACTCTGCTTGAACACTTTGCACATATTTTTGCATCCATCTGTCCTGCAGACAAAGTACCAATTGAAATTGATCTGGCATTTCCAGGACCGTTTGACTATGAGAACGGCATCTGCCTGCTTCAAGGACTTGAAAAATACGATGCACTTTATGGCTGTAACCTGCGCCATGCTTTTGCCGCTTTAAGCGGATTGCCGCAAAAGCGCATCCAATTTATCAATGATGCGGCAGCTTTTGCGCTTGGCGAATTGACATTTGGCAGTTCACGGCAGGCGCACAAAACACTGTTTACAGTTATTGGCACTGGCTGCGGCAGTGCCTTCGGAGTGGACGGATTTTTAGCAACAAAAGGGACACTCGGTGTACCTCCTCACGGCTATTTTTATAGTGCACCGTTTATGGACAGCTGTGTTGATGACTATATCTCTCGCCGTGGGCTGGAAAAGCTTACAAAGGATCTGCTCGGTACGCCACTAGATGGCCGCGCTCTGGCAGCTCGCGTTGCCGCAGGTGATACACAGGCTGCTTCATGCTTTTTGCAATTCGGTGTGCTGCTTCGCGATGCGCTATCCCCACAGATAGAAGCGTTTAATCCAGATATGATTTGTCTGGGAGGACAAATTATGCGCAGTGCACCACTTTTCTTATCACCGCTTGAAGCACTCTGCAATGAGAAAAATATTAAGTTATCTGTAACACAAGATACCTCAATGCGCACGATGCAAGGCCTGACCCGTGCAAATAGCAGATACAATGTGGACAGGTAATGAGCCGACCCCCAAGAGTTAGACCAAGAATCTAACACTTGGGAGGTTGGCTTTTATGATTAAATATAGTT
>OGCM01000331.1_pt1 | contig 76360 bp, 78 predicted proteins | sample 1570151 | NCBI WGS metagenome assembly OGCM01 (sample SAMEA4370582, study PRJEB24528) | human gut metagenome
GGACTAAGCACCAAAGTACTTTTTTTCTTGTGTCCGTTTTACAGGGTCCATTTTAAATAATAAATCTAATAAAATTTCTTTTTAAAACAAAAGGATAGAAAATTAACTCTCTATCCTTATAAATTTTCTTTAATCATTTGGAAAAATAACTCGAGCATCTATTCTTGCCTTTGTTTGGACATCGCATACAGCAATACTCTTTTCTAACTGTTCATAACAATAATTTAAATCATTACTATTAATTGCTCGAATAAATTCTTTAAATTCTGGTATTAATCTTTCCAGCTATTATCAAATTTTTCTTCAATTCCATCATTTAAATGAAGAATAACTTCACCAACTATATTAGGTGGTAATGTTGATTTAATATACCCTTTTGTACCTTGAATCATACCACCATACATACCATGACTATCCTTTACCCCAACGCAACAAGCAATAAATGATGGATATTTTAAAACTAAAAGTCCACTTGTATCAATATTTTTTCGATGTTACTATAATATTTTGCTTCTACCAGTTTACCAAATAATCCCATTACATAATGCAAATTATAAAGACTCAAATCCATTAAAGCACCACCTACTTTTAATAAATCTTGACGAGTTTGGTAAATATCATCTACAAGGAGTGAAAAATGAGAATAACCAATTCTTTGATTAAAAGCAACATGTTACCTTCTTAGCTTTGAAAAAATTCTATAAACTGATTAAGCGCTAATTAAATATAAATAATGGTTATCTTTTCTAGTTTCTAGATTAATTTCAGCAAGTTCTTTCATTCTTATAGAAGAAGGAATTGCAGTTTTTCACGTAAATCTGCTTTCCCTTTTAATAATGAGTTTTTTGACTAATGATGATCCCAGTTATACCATATAGCAATTATGCATACACAATTCATCATACAATCATCAAACATAAAATCATAGCCATCATAAACTTTAACATGAGATTTATCTTAAAAAGTTCACTTTTCCATTTGTAAGTGCAGCAGTTGTATAAAGTTGATCTTCTTTACAATAAAATAATTCTTTTATAAAACGATAATCTACATTAACAGTATCCAATAATTCCTCATTTTATAAAAACAAAACCATTAAAAGAATTATACCAAACAATAAAAATGAATAATAATGAGAAAATTTAGTTGGTATAATTCTTTAACCCTTCTATTTTTGTTTTTCTTCAATCTCTTTTAACATATCAATACGTACTTGATGTCTTCCACCTTCGTATTCACCTGATAGCCATGCATCAACAATCATTTTTGCAAGTTCAATTCCTACGACTCTTGCTCCAAAAGCTAACATATTTGTATTGTTATGTTGTCTTGATAGAAGTGCACTATAAGGTTCACTACAAGTTACACAACGAATACCATTGACCTTATTAGCTGCTAATGAAATTCCTACACCTGTTCCACAAATAACAATCCCTTTATCAACTTCTCCACTGACAACTGCATTTGCTACCGCTTCACCAGATATAGGATAATTAAATCTTTCTGTGCTATCAGTTCCATAGTTAATTACTTCATAGCCATATTTTTCTTCGATATATTTTTTGATTTCTTTTTTGTATTCTACTGCTACATGATCATTTCCAATTCCAATTTTCATTTTTATAATCCTCGCAATTCATTAATAATTTCTTGATAACTTTTATCTTTTCCAAATAAAGCACTTGTTCCTAGAATAAATCCTTTAACACCCATTTTTGATAACATTTCAATTTTTTCTGGAGAACATGCCCCATCAATCATGACATCATATCCACCATAATTCTTTGCTTCATCAACAAACTTTTTGAATTTTGGTGTAACAAAATCTAAATACTTTTGCCCTGCAAATCCTGGATTGACACTCATCAACATGACATAGTCACATAGATGTAATAAGTCTTTGACTGTTTCAAAAGATGTTCCTGGATTGATGGCAATTCCTGCTTTAGCTCCTGCATCCTTGATCATTTGTAAAGTTCTACAAGCATGTGGATCAATTTCAGGATGAATATAGATAATTTTTGCTCCTAAACTTGCAAATTTCTCAACATATTTAGATGGATTTTCAATCATCAAATGAACATCGCATGGTTTTATTGCTGTCTTACAGATATATTCGATATCTTGTAATCCCATTCCAAAGTTAGGAACGAAGCTTCCATCCATAACATCTAGATGGAAGATATCGATTCCTCCTTCTTCTAAATCTTTTATTTCTTTTTTTAGTGATGCAAAATTTGCACACATCATACTTGGACATAATAATTTTTCCATATTAGCTCAAATCTTCTCCGTTACTTTCTATGACTTTTTTATACCAATAAAATGAGTCTTTTTTATAACGATTAAACGTACCATTTCCTTCATCATCCATATCTACATAGATAAAACCGTATCGTTTAGTAATTTGACCACTTGATGCAGAAACAAGATCAATAGCGCTCCAAGTAGTATATCCAATCACATTTACTCCTTCAGTAATTGCTTGTTTCATAGAATTTATATGTTGTCTTAAATAATCAATACGATAGACATCATGAATTTTATAGTCATTGGTCAATACGTCTGTTGCGCCCAATCCATTTTCAATAATTAATAGAGGCATTTGATAGCGCCCATATAACTCATGTAATACATATTTTAAACCATCTGGATCCATTGCCCAATCCCATTCGCTATATTGTAAATATGGATTCCTATTGCCAATTGATAAGTTACCTTTTGCCATATCTTCATCAACTTTATGAACTGTTATACAGTTACTCATATAATAAGAAAAAGCAATAAAATCAACCTTTCCGTCCAATAAGTCTCTTTCATCTTGTTGTTTTATATCTAAAGTAATACCCAACTTATTCCAAATATTTTGAGCATAGTATGGATATTGACCACGAACTTGAACATCTGTTGTGTAGTAACACATATTTCTAAATGTTTCCTGACTTATTAAAACATCCTTAGGATCACATGTTAAAGGATAATATGCCAACGAACTAAACATACATCCTACTTGATTTAAAGAATTAATCTCATGTGCAAGTTTTACAACTTTTGCACTTGCAACTAATTGGTAATGCAATTGACTAAAATTATTTTGTGATACTTCTCTTGGCAAATCATATGGTAAAAATGAAGGTATTGCTAAAGAATTAATTTCATTAAATGTCACCCAATATCTGACCAAATCTTTATATTCTTTAAAACACACCTTTGCAAATTGATAGAATTCCTCAATCATTTGACGATTACTCCATCCACCAAATTTTTCTTCTAAATAAACAGGGATATCATATTTATGTAAAGTTACTAAAGGTTCAATATCATACTTTTTACATTCTTTTAATACGTTATAATAGAATTCAACGCCCTTTTTATTAACCCCATTTTCATATCCTTTAGGAAATATCCTTGCCCATGAAATAGATAAATTCAATGTTTTTAATCCCATTTCACCAAATAAGGCAATATCTTCTTTGTATCGATGATAAAAATCTACAGCATTATGGTTAATATAATAATAATTATCATGCATATCATAATGGTAATTAGATGGTAATGTAGCAAAAAAAGGATATAATCCCTGATTTCCATTATCATCCACATATGTTTTCATGCGCATCCCAGATTGCGAACCAACAGTTCCATAATCTGATGCAATAGGGGTTTTTCCATCTAGATTCCACCCGCCCTCACATTGAGAAGCAGCGATATCTGAGCCCCATAAAAATTCTTTGGGAAATTTCATATTAATATCTCCTAACTATTTTCTAAATTTTTTTCTCCATATAAAATAAATGTAACAACAAATGCAACTATGCAACCAACAATAGTACCTGGAAATGAACGTACCAAGTTATTAACTCCACCGGATAATAGCGCAGTCCAACCAATAAAATTTGATGATGATAGAGCATATACACCTACGTTAAGCATACGATGTATTCCTCCTGCTATTGCCATACCTAAACATGGAGCTAACATCAATTTGAAATTTTTCATATATATACCAAATATACTTGGTTCCATTACTCCACCAACAATGGCAGAAATTGCACATTCTCTACAAGTTAATTTTGTTTTTTTATTTTTTGACTTAAAAGAAATCGCTAAATCTGTTACTGCAACAATCAAAAATTGACTAGCAAATTGAGCAGGAAGTAACGAATAGTTTACACCCGCTGTAAAAAGATCCATAACAAAAATTGCGCCTAATGCTTGATGTAATCCAAATGCAACAAATAATTCATATAATCCAGAAACAATAAATGCTACAAGTACTGGAGATACAGATTCTAACATTTGAATAGGTGAAGCAATAACATATCCTAATGAAGTTCCTAACGGTGTAATAACGTATAAACAAATCGGTAAACAAATTAACAATTCTAAAATTCCTACAAAAACAAATTTGAACATATCAGGAATAAATCTATTTAATATCTTTTCAATTTTTGACAATAGCCAAATTTCGATAATAACAGGAATAATTTGAGTATTTAATGTAATTGCCATTGGAGCTGCTCCAAATATATTTAAAGTTCCTTCACTTACTCCTGTCATCCAATCAGAACTTAACTGAATACAAATTAGTACTAATGCAAATATTGGTGAACATCCAAATTTTTTTGACGAAGTATAAGCAATAAGTACTGGAACGAAAAATGTGATAGCATTTTGTGCAATTGTTAAATAATTGTAAATACTTGATTTTGTACTAACCAAATTTAAACAAGTAGGTCCAATTATCGAAGTAATTGCAGCGAACATCCCCATTGCAATAAACGCTCCTAAACAAGGAACAATACACTCTGTCATAGTTGTTAAAATATTTTTAAAAACGTCTTTAATATTCTTTTTTTTCTTAGGTACATCTAAATTTTCATTAATAGCATCACTAGCAATAAAATTTCCTTGTTTACAAACTTCGTCATAAACTCCATTTACTGCTGTACCAATAATAATTTGCAATTGTTCTCCAACCCACAATCTTCCATTAGTACCATCTAATTCATTTAATTCTTCATCTCTGACCAAACTTCGATCTTTGACATTAAAACGCAAACGTGTCATACAATGTTCACAAAACGAAATATTCTCTGCACCACCGACTAACATTAAAATGTTTGCAGCTAGTCCTGCATAATCTTTTTTTGTCATAATTTTTCCTCTCTCTTTCTTTTTTTATTTTATCAACATATTCGCACGATTCTATGTTGTTAAAATCCATTAAAAAACCTCAGGCATTAAAAATTCTACAATAGCAAAATTTTATATACCTGAGGTCACGCCCACTACGCAAGGTAACGCCCTCTATCGATTGCTTAGACAATCTTCTCTTGTACACAATCTATTAACATGCAATATCAAATATATCTTTTCATCATCTGTTAAAACACATTTCATTGCATCTTCTAAATAAATAGTTATTTTTTCGACTATTCTATTAGTTTTTGGATAACATTTTATCAAAGTATCATACATTTCTGAGTTCTTTGAAAATATATATTTTCCTTTTTTTCCTCTTTTAAATAAATAATTCATATGTGAAACAAAACGTGAATAATTAAATCCATTCTTATCAATATTTATTTTTAAATATTGTTCTATAATTTTTATGATATCCTGTATCATATCTTCATTTCGTTTTTCTTCATTTCTACCAACAGATATTTCTGCATTAATGATATGCAAAGCTATCATTCCTGCTTCAACTTCTGGTAAAGATACGCTTAACATTTTATTAATTGTATGCAATCCAAACAGTCCTACAGCATATTCATTTTCATACAAGTGTTCTACATCTTTAAATATTGGTAAACTAATATCTATATTCTCTTCATACCTTTTTATTGCAAAATTAATATGATCTGCCAAAGTAAAAATAACATTAGGATTTATTGTTTTTTTCAAATGGCTTCTACAATAATCAATTATTTTGATAGAAACATCTAAAATGTCTTGAGAAATATGAGCTATCATATCTACATATTCAGTTTTAACTTTATAGTAAGTCCTATCTATTTTTGATAATTCAATTATATCATTATTTTTTTTCTTAAATCCTATTCCTTTTCCAAAAGCAACTACTTCATTTTCATTGTTATCTAAACATATAACAACATTATTATTAATGGTTCTGAGTACTCTCATAATATTACCTCTTTTATTAATTCTTTGTACATTCCATTATTACTGAGTCAGTCGTCACATCTGTTATATTACTTTTGAAAACTTTATATTCTGAATTAGTAACAACTATTGGTGTTGTTAAATCTATATTCCTTTCTTTCATAAATTGTCTATTTATTTTTAAAACTGGTGTTCCATGTTTTACCCTATCGCCTTCTTTTATTAAAAGTTCAAATCCCTTTCCTTCAAGTGATACAGTATCTAATCCTATATGCATTAAAATTTCTGCTTTATTATTTGCTTCAAATCCAATCGCATGTTTAGTCGAGGCAACCAATTTAACTTTCCCATCTAATGGCGCAAACAAAGTATCTCCTTCAAATATTAATCCTACTCCTTCACCCATCATTTTCTTTGAAAAAACAGGATCTGGAACTTTTGATAAGTCTACAACTTTTCCATTTGCCGGTGCATATATTACACATTTTTTCTTTTTTAATACGTTAATCATATTCTTTCTCCTTATTATATAAATAAAAAACTCTTCAAAGGCAACATAATAAAGTATAAAAATACTTTTATTAGGTCAAGCCTCCAAAGAGTTACATTCCTAAATCACAAAGAAATACTAACATTCTATGATGTTTTTGTCAATATTTTGTTAAAATTTATATTAACTTTATATTTATATTATTCTCATTTTTTATTCAATATTTTAAATCATCACTAAATCTAATAAATGAATCCCATTTCCCTTTCCAAGTAAAATACCTTTTAAACAACGATTACATGTACATATTACTTGAATACCTTGAAATTGTTGTACATAATCATACATATATTTTTCTTGTATCTCTTTAGAATAATGAGATAAATGGTTATCTTTCAATTCTTTATTTTCATAGTGGAGCGTTCCACAATAGATAGAATTTTCTTTATTCTTTTCAATTTCAAGTACCTCAATATTCATTTTTTTTAAAAGACTTCTTACTGCTTGATGTATTTCTGGATGATTTCTATCTCTCCAACAATCTTGTAAATACATCTTTTGACCATGATAATCAGGAAATTTAAAATCATCTAATTGATCTAAATATTGCCATAAAGACATTGTATTAACTTGATTTTCTATTTGACCTCTACACGCTTGACAAACATAAATACCAATATCTTCTTCATTAAATTTTCTTTGATCAATTTTACAACATTTTGCAATATCCATCTTTTCTTTTAAATATTCTCTTACTTTTTTTGCTGTTTGTGGACTTGAAATAGCAAAATTACAACTTGGATAATAAATATACATTCTCTTTCCTCCTATATCATTTGAATAACAACCTCACTGATTCCTGCAAGAACCATAACTAAAATTGGATTCATTTTATATTTTCTAAGTAATATTAAACAAAGGATAAAAACAATAATTGCATGGTATCTTATATAAGAAATACCAATTAATGAATCTTTAAAAAATGAAGAAATCAAAATACTGATTCCACTAATCGCAATCATCGAAACAACCGCTGGTCTTAAATAAGAAAGAATTGTTTTCATTACTTTCATATCTTTATATTTTACATAAAAATAAGCAAGTAATGAAACAAGGATACATGAAGGTAAAATACAACCAAAAGTAGCAATAAGAGCACCAGGTAAATGAGCTACATATTGTCCAACAAATGTTGAAGAATTGACCGCAATGGGTCCTGGTGTCATTTGGGAAATCGTAATAAGATCCGTAAATGTATTCTGACTGATCCAATGATAGGTGGAGATTACTTGTTGACTAATAAGGGGTAATGCAGCATAACCACCCCCAAAGCTAAAGAGTCCTATTTGGAAAAATGCCCAAAATAATTGTAAATAAATCATGCTCTTTCCCTCCTTATAAATAGCTCAACAAATGCAAGTAAAATACATCCTAAAATAATGTACATAATGTTCACATTTAAAAAGTAATTTAAAACAAAAGCTCCTATCATAATTAAAATATTTCTTTCTTTATGTTCATCCATGACACTTAAGGCCATATCATAAACCACACTTACGATAATCGCTCCAATTCCAGCACGCATCCCAAGAAGAATTGCACTGATGATTTTATTGGTAATAAATATTTTATAAAAATAAGCAATCACACTAATAATAACGATTGGTGGAATGATTGTGCCAATCACACAAACAATAATCCCTAAAATTCCTGCCATTTTATATCCTAAAACAATCGCTCCATTAACAGCTATTGCTCCTGGAGCACTTTGTGCAATCGCTACTAAATCCAACATTTCTTTTTCATCAATATAATGAAGTTGATCCACAAATCTTTCTTTTAATAAAGAAACAATCACATAACCTCCACCAAAAGTAAATGCTGATAAATAAAGTGTAGAGGTAAACAATTCCATTAATAATTTTCTTTTTTCCTTCATTTCTATCACCTATTTCATCTTAATACACATTGATTCATCTGTAAAATATTATATAATAATATTATACATAGGTATTTACCTATATAAGGAGGCATTATGACATTTAGACATCTAGAAATCTTTATGAGTGTTTATCAAAATCGAAGTATTACTAAAGCATCCAAAGAATTACACATTAGCCAACCTTCTGTTTCATTAGCTATTAAAGAATTAGAAGAAAAATATCAAACACCCTTATTTGATCGTATGAACCGTCAAATTTATCCTACAAAAAAAGCTCATCTTTTATATAATCATTCATTACAGATTCTTTCATCTCTTGAAAATATGGAAAATGAAATGTATGAAGATCATGTAGAAAATATTTCTTTTGGTTGTAGTGTCACTATGGCACAAGTTTTTTTACCTCAATTATTAAAAAAATTAAAAATGATTTATCCAACTATTCATTTTCATATTATCGTTAATAATCTTGAATATATAGAAAATTTACTTTTAAAAAATGAACTTGATTTTGCTTTAATTGAAACAACACCGCTTCATCAATTAAAAAAAATAGCCTTCTATCAAGATGAACTTGTTATTATTGTTCATCCAAAACATCCTTTATTAAAAGTAAAAGATTTAAAAGAACTAGAACATTATGATTATTATTCACGTGAAAAAGGAAGTTCTATTTATGAACTTGTTCATAGTTATTTTATAAGTCATGATTTAGATATTGTGCCAACTATTGAATGTACAAATCCTCATGCTTTAATTGAACTCGTTAAACAAAATGATGGCTTTTCGATACTTCCTTATTCTTTAGTTAAAGAATCAAAAGAAATAACTTATTTAAAAAATAATGATTTTCAAATACAAAGAACGTATCATATTGTCATGCACAAAGACAAAAAACTCCTTCCTCTCTATCAAGAAATATTTGAGCTTATTAAAAAGGAATAATGACCAAAAATCATTATTCCTTTTATTATTTAGCTTTAATTGCCCAACGCATTTTTGTTGATTTAGCTCTTGAATTTCGATGACATTCTTCTTTAGTAGGTCGTATTACATTTCGACATACATCTTCATAAACACCACTATTTTTCATTTCTTTAAAAGTCTTTTTAACAATACGATCTTCACCTGAATGGAAAGTTAAAATAGCTACTCTTCCTCCTGGTTTTAAAATATGAGGTAGTTTTTCAACAAATTCATATAAAACTTCAAATTCTTGATTGACTTCTATTCTTAAAGCTTGAAAAACTCGAGCTGCTGTTTTATTAACAATATCTTTTCTATTTTTATCTTCAATAAAATTTAATGTCTTATCAATGATTTTATAAAGTTGACGTGTTGTTTCTACTTCCATTCCTGAACGAATAAAAGAATATATGTTTTTAGCTAAAATATCAGCATAAGGTTCATCAGAGTTTTCTAATAAAATATTTTCTAAATCTTCTCTAGATAACTCTTTTAATATCTGAGAAGCGAGTCTTCCAGCTTTAGGATTTAATCTTAAATCTAAAGGTCCATCTTTTTTATAAGAAAAACCTCTTTCTGGATTATCAATTTGCATTGATGATACACCTAAATCTGCTAAAACAAAATCAAATTGTCCATATTTTTCGCTTACTTCGTCAATATTTCTAAAGTTCGTTAAAATAGATGTAAAAAGATTTTCATCAAATCCTTTATTTCTAAGTCTTTGTGTTGTTTTTTCAATTTCAATTGAATCAATATCTAATCCATAAACGTGACCTTGACCTTCTAATTTTTCTAACATTTTAGAAGTATGACCACCATAACCTAATGTACAATCTAAACCAACTTGTCCTGGTTGAATATCTAAAAACTCTAATATTTCATCTACCATAATAGAAATATGCATTCCTGCAGGTGTACTTCCTTTAGAAATTACTTTTTCAATCGTTTCAGGATACATTTCTGGATCTAATTCTTTATATTTTTCTTCAAAATTTCTAGGATGTGTTCCTTTATATCTTTTTCTTCTTTTATGTATTTGTTCACTCATAATTATTCCTCATCTCTTTACTCTTTATAATATAACGAATAATCTTTTAAGAAACAATAGAAAGATAACAGACTTATTATTAGCAGTAGTAAAAATATTTTTTCTATTTTGGATATATAAAAAATAAATTTTTATTCTATTGGTTGTTGATAAAAACCGCCATAAAAATTTTCAGTTTTTATAACATTAACTATTAAATCAGGATCCACATCTTTCATTAAGTCTATAATATCTTGGACTTCATAACTTGAAACCACTGTATGTAATAAATTCATTGGCTGTTTTGAATATCCTCCAATAGCCTCAACACAAGAAATACCATGACGATAATATTGGATATAGGCCTCTACAATTTCTTTTGATTTTTTTGTTGTTATTTGTAATGTTACACGTTCATAACGATGGTAAAAAGAATCGATTGTTTTTGTTGAAATAAATTGAAATAAAATAGAATACCCTGCATGGATCCAACCAAACATTGATCCAAATATCATAAGAATTAGAGTATTAAAAACAAAAACATATTCCCATATAGATTTACCCTTTTTATTAGAAATATAGAGAGCAATAAAATCTGTCCCTCCAGTGGAAGCATTTCCTCTAAGTACAAGAACTGCCATTAATCCATAGGAAACTCCCCCAAAAGTAATATTTAATAAAATATCATTAAATAAAGGTTGAAATTGACACACTTTTAAAAACAAACTCGCTAAAAATACTTGTAGTAATGAAAAAAGTGTAAATCTAGGGCTAATATTTTTATAGCATAAAATAGCAACCGGTACATTTAAAACAATCATGCCTAATGATGTTGAAAACGAAAAGCCAAAATAAGTAGAAGTAATTTTCTCAATAAGAATAGCTACCCCTGTAAATCCACTTGATAATAAATTTGCAGGTTGAATAAAGACTTGAATGACATACGCTTGACTTAACGCAGAAATCAAAACACAAAGAAACGTTACCAATGTTCTTGCTTTTTTATTTTTATTTAGTTTTTTTATCATATACTTTTCACAATTTTTTCAACTAATTCCTTAGAGACAACATCATAATCATTTTCATGAGGAACAGGGGCATAAGCATAAGAGACCTCATGTCTGTGTGTTGTTGCATCATTGATCCAGTCTTTACAAGAACTATGAACTTGATAAATTCCTGTATACTTCATCATTTCTTTGGCGTTACTTGCATTCATGCCACTTCCTGCAAGTATTTCAATTTGACTTCCATATTTTTCTTGTAAATTTTTAATTAAATCTTTTCCATCCATTGCTTTAGGTTTTAATCCACTGGTAAGAATACGATCCACCCCTAATTCAATTAATAATTCTATAGAAGCATAAGGATCTTCAACACAATCAAAAGCACGATGAAAAACCACTTCTCCTTGATAACTTTTAATAATTTCAATCATTTCTTTGGTTTGTTTAAGACAAATAGAACCATCTTTATTTAAACAACCAAAAGCAATTCCATCGGCTCCATTTTCTAATAAAGATTTTGCATCTTCTTTCATCACTTCAAATTCAATCTCGTTATAACAAAATCCTGCACCTCTTGGTCTTACCATTGTGATTACTTTTAAATTTGTATTCTTTTTTGTAAGTTTTAAAGATGCTAGAGATGGTGTTAAACCACCTAAATGCAAAGCACTATTAAGTTCAATGCGTTTTGCCCCACCATGATAAGCATTTAAAGCATCTTCATAACTTCCACAACATATTTCGATTATTCTTTCCATACTCTCTCCTATAACATTCCTAAATAGTAAATTCCTAATGCATATATTTTTGCATTTGTATTCAAATCCTCAATTTTCATCCATTCATTTGGTTGATGTCCAATACCTTTTTGACCCGGAAAACTTGGACCAAAAGGAACAATATTAGGCATTAATTTAGCGTAAGTTCCTCCTGTAGTGGTAACAGGTGTTCCATCTAAATGCGTTATTTTTTCATAAGCCTTAGACAACAAAGAAACCATTGGGCAATCTTTTTCAAATTTTACAGGAAAATAATGTTGAACACATGTTACTTCCATGTTTTTTGCTTTTTCTCTAATTGTTTCAACAATTGTTTCTAGCGTCATATTTGCAGGATAAGAAAATGTGACCGAAAAAACAAGTTTACTTTTTTCATGTTTCAATACAAAATTACGCATTTCATTTATACCAAATTCTTCATCTTTAAAATCTAAACCGAGTTTTTCTGCATTCGTATTAGCATTTAAAAAATAGTTATTAATAAACAAAAAAAATTCATCAACTTGTTTTTCTTTAGCACTTATTTCAATAACAGCTCTTCCTCTTTCTGCATAAACCACAGGATACTTACAGTCCGGTGTCCACCCCATGACTGGCGGCTTTTCATGTTTTAAATAATACTCTAAATCTTTAAATCCAGTTTCTTCATCACAGCCAAAAATAATTCTTACAGGCTTATGAAGTTTAATATTTAGTTCTTTAATCGCATATAATGCATACAAGCATGTCATAATTGGACCCTTATTATCTAATATTCCTCGTGAATAAATATATCCATCTTCTTCATACGCACTAAATGGGGGATGTTTCCAACCTAAACCTGTAGGTACAACATCTAAATGTCCAATAATGCCAATATAATCTTCACCTTTACCATATTGTGCATATCCTATATAATGATCTAAATTTTTTGTTTCAAACCCTAAAGATTGAGCAATTTCTAAAACCTTGTCAAGTGTTAAAGCAATATCTTTACCAAAAGGTGCCCCTTGTTGAAAAGTTCCTTCAACACTTGGCATTTTTACAATCGTTTTAATATCCTCAATCATTCTTAAAGAAAGCATATCTATTTTTTTTATAATTTCTTCTTCCATACTATTTTTCCTCTAAAGGTGCCATCCTTGTTTTCATATAATGATCAAGCCATTCTTGACTTGCAACTTCATGAATACATTTTCCATCTTTATTTTTTGTAAGATAAACAATTGGTTCTTGATTTTCCGTTGCCACCGCAAATGAAAATCCTTCAATATTAGTTGCAACTCCCCATTCTCCTTTATTATTCATTGCAATTAACGATAGATCCCCTGCATGACCTCTTCTTTCTTTTAAACGATGATCAAGTTGATTAACTGCTTTTTCACAAGCTGCTTGAGGGTGCATACCTTCTGCCATTAAGCGAACGATTTCATAAGAAATACATCCTTTCATTAGATCTTCTCCCAATCCAGTTGCTGAAGCTCCACCTACACTTGAATCAACATAAAATCCTGAACCCGCTATTGGTGAATCTCCAACACGTCCTTTTTTCTTCATAAATAAACCACTTGTTGAAGTTGCTGATGTCATTTTCCCTTGTTGGTCAAGACATACCATACCAACTGTATCATGTCCTGCATAAGGTTTTATTTCTTGTTCACGGACTTCTTTCACTCTATTTCTATAATGAATTTTAGCGCGGTCTGTAAGCATATTTTTACGTTCAAAGCCTTCTTTATGAGCAAATTTTTCAGCCCCTTCTCCAACTAAAATATTATTTACTTTTTCTTTAGATAAGCGTCTAGCAATTGATACCGGATTTGCAAAATCTTTAATAGCCGCAACTGCTCCAATACTTAATGTATTTCCATCCATATAAGCTGCATCTAACTCTACTTCCATTTCTTCATTAGGAAGTCCTCCATAACCAACTGATTTATAATAAGGAAAATCTTCAACTGCTTTTATTGCTGTTTCTATTGCATCTCCTGCATCTCCTTTTTCTTGTAAAATATGGCTTGCTTCACTAATTCCTTCAACAGCCATACGCCATGTTGCTATTATTCCCCACATTTTCTTTCCTCCTAGTAGAAAGGATGCTAAACAGCATCCTAAAAACAAAATTTTTCTTTAATTTCTTCAATTTCTTTTTCTTGGTAAAGAGCCTTTGCAAGAACACACATTCCCTCTAAAGACTCATTTAAACCTATACCACCCTTTTTAGGTGTTTTAATAATACATAATTTATCTTTATATTCGTTAATCGTTTCTTGATTATCATCTGACATGGCCGCAATTGCTTTAGAAGATGTATTTTGATTAATATCGTAAGCAATTCTTGCTGCCATTTTTCCATAATTCAAATAATTAAAACAAGGACCACACATTACAACATCAGGTTTTAATTTATTCACCATTGCGCATAATTTTCGACTTACTTCGTCAGGATTTTTTAGATACGTCCCGTCTCCACAATAAAGACATGCCACGACTTTTCCATCTACTTTCTTTAAAAATGGTTCCATCATAACTGCCGGACCAACAGCTTCCTTTTTTGCTCCTAAAGGAATATCATGATCGTCTTTAATACCAGCACCTGATTGAATTTGGTCATAAATCATGATTATTTTCATAAATTTTCATCTCCTACAAATCATCAAATGAAAGATCATCTAATGAAATATCATCCTCTTCTTCTTCATCATTTTGCATATTATTTTCTTCTTCAAGATATTGTTTATCCATTATTTTAATAAATGGCATATAGATAAAGATTCCTAAAATTAATAACAACACTTGTAAAAGAGCTCCTGCCCAATTTGTTGCAAGGAAACCAGAAATAACAATTGGTGTTGTCCAAGGAATATTAATTCCAGAACAAATTGGTACTAAATTCATAGCCATTGCAAAATATGAAATAACAATATTCACTGTTGGAACTAATACAAAAGGTATTAATAATGTTGGATTCAATACAATTGGTAATCCAAAAACAATTGGTTCATTAATTCCAAAAATACCAGGAACAAAAGAGAGTTTACCTAAATTTGTAATACGTTTTGATTTACAGAATAAAAGCATCGCAATAACTAATGATAAAGTAGATCCTGCTCCACCAAAAGTAGCAAATAAATCTTGGAATTGTTGGCAAATAATATGATGTTCACCAGCAATATTTCCTGCTGATAATGTTTGTAAAATTGGATTGAATACGGCACCAACAACCGAACCACCATTTACTCCAAAGAACCAAAATAAATGTAAGAAAATATAAGCAACAACCATTGCTCCTAATGTATCTCCTAAATTTAATAATGGTGTTTGTAAAAATTCAAAAATAATTTGGAATACATTTGTACCTAAAAAACCAAATAATAAGTTAATTGTAAAGAATACGATCATTACCATCGCCGCTGGAATTAATGCAGCAAATGATTCTTCAACTGTAGGTGGAACACCTGCTGGCATTTTAATTGTCCAACCTTTACGTTCCACATATGTATAAATATGGACTGATAAAAAAGCACACATAATTCCGACAAAAATACCCTTTGATCCTACCCAACCTAAAGGAATACCACTTAAACTTACATCAACTGCTTTACCTGCCACATCAACACTACCGCTAACTGAATATGGCATAATTAAAAACCATGAAACAACGGCAACGGCTGCACCAAATATCTTATTTGTATTCATTTTTCCAGCAAAGGAATACGCTATACCAATTACAGCAAAGATTGCCATAATATCAAAAGTAGCCCCTGCTGGTTTTGAAATAAAAGATGCTAATGTCTGTCCTGTTGAAGAATTAACCACAGTTGTTTCTAAAAAATTAATCCAACCTTGAATTGGAAAGTTCGCTATCAATAAGAAGATAGAACCTCCAATTAATAATGGAGTTGAAACAAGAAAACCATCACGAATTGACATGAGGTACTTATTTCTCCCAATCGCCTCCGCTAGAGGCATTAGTATTTTTTCAAGTTTTTTCATCATAAGACTTGTCCTCTTTCTATTTTTTATTTGATTTAATCAGTTTAATTGCTGATTTTAACACTTTTTCACCATTCATCATACCGTAATCCGCTTGATCAATGACCGCAATAGGAATACCTGTATTTCCAAATTGTTCAACTGTTTCTTCATACATATATTTCACTTGTGGACCTAGTAAAATACAATCAGGGGTATCTTTTTCTATAATTTCTTCAAGTTTATTGTGTGAAAAAGCTGCCACTTTAATAGGCAAATTGTGTGCATTAGCGACACTTTGCATATTACTCGCTAACATACTTGTTGACATTCCTGCACTACAAAATAAATAAATTTTTTTCATTCTCCTTCTCCCTTCTTATTTTTCTAACGAATAAAGACGTTGGTTCAATTTTATAATTTCAAGAGCCATCATTTTAATTGTTTCAGCAGACATAAGTTGATCTTCTGCATGCATCAATAAAATATTTGGTACAACTTTTTCACCATTTGCTTCTTTTTGTATCAAACCTGCATGTGCTTCATGTCCTTTTACAAATTCCTGATCTCCCTCTTTTATTTTTGCTTTAGCTAAATCAAAATCACCTTTTTCAGCAATTTTCATTGCTTCAATATAAGATGATTTTGCTACACCTACCGCAGAAATAATTTGAAAACTAACTAACTCTAAATTGTCCATTTTTGTTCCTCCAATATCTTTACATCTATTATTATAAATATTTCTTTATCTTTAGGCTGATAGAGACGTTTCCTAGCAATAGGAAATCAAACACTTACAACCTTTGTATTTCCTATATAGTCATGTATTGCACGATGTTCCTTGGTAAAAATAATCATCAACGTACTTATTCCTCCCACAACAAACCCAACATACATCATCATTGAAACAATATTTACGTGTATGCATAAAGAAACAAGTTGATGCCACAATGCACTTGCACTCACAAAAACACCTTCAATTACAATCATTCCTAAACCTTGTCTTAAAACCAATGATTTTAACGATACTTCTTGATTATTATTTTGAATAATTTTAACTTTACATATTCGTTTTCCTACAGTCTGTCCTTTATAAATAAAGAAAGGAATATAAATGTAGTAAAACAAGGCAAAAATTACTCCTATAATCCCCGCAATAAATCCATAAGGTTGTTGAATTTTTAATAAATTTTGTTTTAACATTGTTCCATACAATTTTTGTGAAACCACAGCAATTGGAAAAGCAGCACAAAGTGCTCCTAAATACCAATCAATAAAATAACTAAGCACTCTTCTTGTTAAAGGTGCATTTATATATATATTTCTTTTTGTCATCTTCATTAGCTCCTAAGCGATAATTTCTTTCATAAATTCTTCATAATTATTTACTTCTAATAATTGTTCAAATTTCTTTGAATTAGCGACAATACTTGATAACCAATCAAAAAATATTTTTAATAAATGATTATCTGTTTCTCTAATTCCCAATAAAATAATAAATTTCACATCAAATTCTCCCCATTTCACACTTCTATCTAAAATCAATACAGAAATACATGATTTTTTGGTAGATACTTCTATAGAATGTGGAACAGCAAAACCATACATAAATGAGGTTGCTGAGACTGCTTCTCTTTTAAAAACATCTTCTTTGTATGCTTTTGTAGCTAAATCATTATCTATCAATTCATCACATAAATAATTTAAAATTTCTGTTGTATCATGAAATGTTTGATGAACATGAAATAAATTTTCTTTAATAAGTTTTTTTAACATCTTCACCACATCATTGTGATAAAGCTTATTATCTAATTCATTAAGAAGCTGAAATACTTTACTTTCATCTTCGTTATTTACAAATAAAGTTATTTGAAGAGTTGGTATGTCAAGTTGATGTTTTAAGGGAACTGTTGTTAAAATGAAATCTGGTTGACATTGTTCAACCTGCAATTCTTCAAAAAAATGAAATATCTCAAGAATTTCCATTCTCTCCCCAAATCTATTTTTTAATTTTTCTACACAAGGAATAGATAACATTTGATTGTGAGGAATGATGACTATTCCCCGATGACGATACATACTTTGGCTTCTTTCATAAGCTGCTCCCAAATGCAAAGCAAGAAATGCCAGTTCGTTTTCGTTAATAGTGTATCCTGTGCATTCAGTAATAACCTCACCAGAATGTACTGCCATTTCAAAAACCAAAGGGTATTTTCTTTTAATTTCCTTTAAATAAAGGTTTGTAACTTTAACATTGTTCACTTGTCTTTCCAATAAAGACTGTAAATGTGTAATTAATCCAAGTTTTAAATCATAATCATTTGAAAGATCTATACCAAAATATTCCTTTATTTTATCTATAATTGTATAAAAAATATATTTCAAATTTTCACTTTCTTTTCTATTTCTATTATAGAATTTTCCACTTTTCCCCAATAAAAGATACGAAAATAAAACCACTTCATCTTCAATAACGGGTATATGTATCACTTGCGAAACTTTTGAAAAAAAATCTTTCGCCACCTTATATTCTAAACTATCCTTCAGTTTTTCATTATAAGTTTTATCTTCAATATAGTTATGATTAATAATTCTTTCTATTGAAACACCTGCATGTATCATAATCATAGGAAAACTCACATCTCTAATATAGTAATCATTCATTTCACAAACTTCTTCTAATATATCTTTAACTTCTAATAAATCAAAATTTTCCCATAAATCAGCAATAGAATTTAAATTCATAAAATTCACTTTAGTTTCTTCTGTCAGCAAATCTTTGTAAAGTTTTCTTTTATCTGCTTCATCTCCTACTAGATAAATTGTATTTTTATTACGAACAATTTTTAAACTTGAATAACTACTAATCATTCTTCTAATTTTCTTTAAATCATTATCTATCGAATATCCACTAATAAAAACTCGATCTTGCAATTGAATTAAGTTAATTTCACTTTCTTTAAACAATAATTCCTGTATTAACCAAACACATCTTTCATGTGATGTTTGTGGAATAATTTCCTTGGGTTCAATATCTTGTTTTGATAAAAGTGTTTGATCAATATGATAACCTTTCCTTTTATCAGCACTAATTAACAAACAATCGTAAAATTGATTAATATGCTCTATATCATTACGTATTGTACGATCTGTAACATTTAGAATATGCGCCATCTCTTTTCCAGTAATCCATTTTTTATCATTCAATAGATCAATTACATGCATTTGTCGATCATTTAACATATCTTTTTTCCTCCATTTATTATCATTATAACAGTAATTTTTTTTACACAACATTAATTGTGTTTCCTAATTGTTAGGAAATAAAAAAACAAGGTTTCCCTTGTTAATCTTTAAAAGTATATCCTACACCTACTTCTGTGACAATAAAACGAGGATGATTCGTATCTTTTTCTATTTTTCGACGAAGAGTAGCCATAAATACTCTTAATGCATTTTGATTAGAATGATCTTGATAACCCCAGATTTCTTTTTGAATGTAATTATGTGTTAATACTTTACCACGATGTTCAATTAAAAGCTTTAAAAGATTAAATTCAATCGGTGTTAAATGAATTTCCTCTTGATCTATTAATACCTTTCTAGAAATAAAATCAACCTCTAAATAATCCTTTTGATATTTCTTTATTTCTTCATCTTCTTTTTTAGATAATCTTTTAGCTACTCTAATTCTAGCTAAAAGCTCTCCCATATAAAATGGTTTTACAACATAATCATTTGCTCCTAAATCAAGTGCTTTGATTTTTTCTTGTTCTTCTAATCGTGCAGAAACAACAATAATAGGTTTTGAAGAAATTTTTCTAATTTCTTGAATTACTTCAAGACCATCAATATCTGGTAAACCTAAATCTAAAATAACAATATCAGGTTGATGACTATAAAAAAGACTTAATGCTTCATGACCCTTTGTTGTCATTAATATACGATATCCTTCTTGTTCAAAAGACATTTGCAGAAAATGGGAAATATATGGATCATCTTCTACAATCATAATTAAATCATTCATTATACATTCAACTCCTTATCACTAGGAATAGTAAAAATAAAACATGCTCCATCTTTTTCATCCTTAGCCCAAATTTTTCCACCATGAGCTTGAATAATTGCTTTACAAATAGCTAATCCTAAACCAATTCCTTTTTGACTATCATTAGAAACATTGGTATCTGTTACAAATTCTTCAAAAATATGATCTAAAATATTTTTAGAAATTCCAGATCCTGTATCTTTAATCATAAATTGTACTTCATTTTCTAATTTCTTTACATGAATCGTAATTTGATCTTTTTCTTTTGTATACTTGATTGCATTATTTAAAATATTAATAAATACTTGAACCATTAATTTACCATCTACATTAATAAATAATAAATCTTGAGGTACATCTACAACCACATTTCTTTTTTCTAATTCAGGTAAATGTTGTATTGCTTCATAAATCAAATCATCTACAACTTCTAAATTTTTATGTAAGACTAAATTTCCACTTTCTATTTTAGACATGTTTAAAATATTTTCAACGATTTGAGTAAGCCAATGTGCTTGATCATGTATGTCTTTTGCAAGTGAATAAACATCCTCATTTGTAAGATGATCTTGATTCATCATGAGTTGACTTGCTCCAACGATTCCTGTAAGTGGTGTTCTTAAATCATGTGAGATACTTCTTAACATACTGTTAAGCATATGTTCTCTTTCCATCGCTACCTTTATTTTTTCTTGTTCTAAATAAGTAAGTTCTCTTTCTAAAGCATTTCCTAATTGATTAGCAGCTGCTTTAATGATAATCATTTGATCTTCATTGAGTCCTTGATGACTTAATATTTCAATACTTCCTAAAACTCGATTCATTCCTATAATAGGAATTACATTTTTACTTTCTTCTTTTATTTCCAAGGAAATATTTGTTTTTATTTGAATACTTTCTTCAATATATTGATTTCCTTTTAATAAAATATATTCGATTCCTGAAACGTTCAATAATCTTTCTGATAAGCTATATAATTGTTTAGAAATACCTTCATTCTTTTTAGAAATAATAATTTGTTTTTGAAAACGATCCGTTAAACTACAAGCAATAACTGAAGTCATCAAAAAGAAAAGAATAAGCATAAAATCATTAGGATCACTAATATGAAAATCATAGTTAGGGTCAATATATAAAAAGTTAAAACATAATACACTAACAATAGATGCTAATAAACCATAAAAATATCCTTTAGTAAATGTAGAAATTAATAAAACTCCTACAATAAATACCATTAAAATATTTTCTTTCCTAATTCCCATTGAATTTAAAGTAAGTGAACAAAATAATTCAATCGAAATAATAATACCAAAATAAACTAAATACCTTAATTTTTCTTTCATCAAATCACCAAGATCATCATGACATACATTTTAGAATCATATCAACATCTTTTTTCTTTCCTATAACTAAAAGATGATCTTCTACATTAAAAACATAATCTACCGAAGGTAAAAAATCTGTTTTATTATCTTTTTTGATTCCTATGATATAAATATGAAAAGCTGCTCGAATATTAATTTGTTTAATTGTTTTTCCTAACCATTGACGTAATGCAGGAATTTCATAAATAGAATATTCATTATCCAATTCAACATAATCATACAAATTATCATTACTTACACGCACTGCTAATTTTTCAGCACTGTCACGATTAGGATAAATAACCTCATCTGCCCCATTTTTTAATAAAAATTTAGCGTGTATATCTCTTGTTGCTTGAGAAATAACATACTTGGCTCCTAATTCTTTGAGTAAACTTGTAATTTCCAAACTACTTTGGAAATTTGTTCCAATACAAACAAAACAAATATCAAAATTAGCGACACCAAAACTTTGCAAAACATCTTCATTTGTACAGTCCCCTATTTTGATATTCGAAATCAATTTTGTTAGATCTTCTAAACGAGATTCATCTTTATCTACGATCATCACTTCATTTCCAAGTGAAATCATATTACTTGCTAGATGGTGACCAAAACGTCCCATTCCTATAATTAATACTGTTTTCATAACTCCTCCTACCCAATAGCTATTTTTTCTACTGGATTTTTACAATTTGAAATTTTCTTTTTTCTTGAAAGACTTAAAGCTAAAGTTAAACTTCCTACTCGACCACAATACATTAATAAAACAATCACAATTTTAGAAAGCATTGTCAGTTGTCTTGTAATCCCTGTTGAAATTCCTACTGTTCCAAGTGCTGAAAAGATTTCAAAAAAAACATCTTGCATTGGAAGTTGAGGTTGCATGTCAAAAAGTGCAATTGCACTTATAAAAATAAATATAAGATTTATTAAAAAAACCGAACATGCTTTTTTTATCGTTTTACTATCAAAACGACGATTAAAAGCATTGGCTTCACTTTTGTTGGTCATTGTAGCGTATACAAAAATAGTCAAAACTGCAAAAGTCGTTGTCTTAATACCTCCAGCTGTTGACCCAGGACTACCACCAACAAACATTAAAAACATCATTAATAAACTTGTTGAAGGTTTTAAATGAGAAACATCAACTGTATTAAAACCAGCTGTACGACAAGTCACAGATTGAAAAAATGAAGCTAAAATCATTTCTTCTTGAGACAAGGAAGAAAGTGAATTTTGACATTCAAATAAATAAAATAATACGGCTCCGCCAACAATTAAAATAATTGTCATTATTAAAACGATTTTTGTTTGTAAGAGATATTTTTTAAACTTAAACCCTTTTTCATAAATATCTTGCCAAACAATAAATCCTAGACCTCCTATAATAATCAATGCCATAATTGTTATATTAACAATTATATTAGAAGCATAAGGAGTTAATGAACCATAAGGTTCTATTGTTCCAAGTAAGTCAAATCCTGCATTACAAAAAGCAGAAATCGCATGAAAGATTCCTAAATAAATACCTTTTAATAAACCAAAATCTTCTATAAAAACAAGACTTAAAATAATTGCGCCAATTCCTTCAAATAAAAAAGTTCCTTTTATAATATGTTTAACAAGTTTGACCCCACCGGCTAATTTTAAAGAATTGACACTTTCTTCAATCAAGCCTCTCTGTCTTAAACTAATTTTTTTCTTAAGATAAGTGGCTAGAAAAACCCCAATCGTAATAAAACCTAAACCACCAATTTGAATTAAAAGTAAAATCACGATTTGTCCAAACAATGTCCAATGTGTTGCTGTATCATAAACAACTAAACCTGTTACACAAGTGGCACTTGTCGCTGTAAAAAGCGCATCTAAAAAATCCGTATGATCACTAGAAACAGGTAACAAAAGTAAAAACGTTCCAACTAAAATAACAATTGCAAATCCTAATGCAATGATTTCAACATTTGTTCTTCTTTTGATCATATAAATGTTTTATTAACCTTTCTATGTCTTCTATTGTTTGTAATAATTCAATATTTTCTTGATATAATTCTTCATACTTTTGTTTTCCAATTAAAGAATAAACTTGGACATCTAACATATCTCTATGAATGCGATAATTCATTAATAAGTTATAATAATCATCTTCACAGCATAAAATGACATATTGATAACTTTGTTCAAAGTGATATATTTCTTGTTTTGGTATACATTTGATTGTATCATTTTCATATTTTTTTGCTATTTGATATTGATCATCATAAATGATAAGAATTGTTGGGTATTCTATACTTTCTATAAGCTCATCAAAACAACTCATTTGTTTATATACCATAAACAAAACAATTATCAAAATAATCACTAATATAAAATTCACCATAATACTCCCCTCATTATTCCTATTATAAAATGGGAGGTATTAAGATAGTGTTAAGATACTTTGTATATACATTAATAAAACATAAATAAAAAGGATCAAGATAATTCTTGACCCTACCAATAATCTCGTTGTTGATCTGTAACTTCCAAAGTTTTTGTATTCACTAAATAAAAATCAATAAGATTTTGTGTGCTACTTTTTTTGATATACTTTTCTAAAACAATTTCATAATCTTCATCATTATTTTTATATTTATTAAATACAAGAGATAATGTATATTCATCATTTGTACTTACAACTGCATAAGGATAACCTTTAGCGTCATATTGATAATCGAAACAAGGGTTGTCTAATTTATTTTGTGCTATTAAAAGGTCATACACTTTTCCAAAATAAACTCTTTCTGGATCATTTTCTAAATCAGTCGTATCACTTTCTTGTGCTGTTGTTTCTTGATTTGCTTCCTCTGTTTGATTTTGTGACTCACTTTCATTTGTATCCTCATTACTTGTTTGAGAGTTAGACATTTCAAAAGGGTCTGGAGCAAAGTAAAATTTTAAATCTCGATCATTAGAAAGCTCATAAACTCTGATATCTTTTTGTTTTTCTAAAATACAAATAAAGTAATAATCTTTTTTATATTTAAAATAAAGCATATGATTATTGATTCTATGCAATTTCACTATTTTAGGTGAACTATTTTTTTCAAAATAAGCTTTATCATCTCCAATAGTTAAAGTATAGTGTGTTGAAATATACGTTTCTAAATAAGTTTGATTTTTAATTTTAGAAACGAATTTATCATTTTTAGCTTCATTTTCTAAAGAAATTACTTCTATTTTTTGATTTTCTAAAATATAGAGCACACTTTGATAATTTCCCACTTCTGCCTTATTTGAAACATTCGTTATTTGTCTTTCAAATTTTCCATAACCTTTTTTATACCGACTATAAAGTGTAAGCTTTTGATTTTGTCGTGTATAAGCCATGTCATTATCTAAACGATGAATATCATTACCCATAATAAAAGGTAAGGCAATATAAAGTACAATCAATAATAAACTCACATAAAGACCTATCCCTTTTTTAAACTTCTTCGCTACAAAAAAGATAAGAGCGACTCCTAGTATAATACTTGTTATTTGAATAATAGGTATAAGAATCGTTGAAAGTGAAATCATTTCAACATGATTTATATAACTATAAATACTCCCTAATACAAGATTACCTAAACTTAATGAGAAAAATACAAAAAGAAGTGCAAAACAGCTAACAAATAATCTCTGTTTTTTTCCATTAATTGGTCTTTTATTCTTCACAAATTGATTTAAATAATCATAAAGATTTTCATCTTTTTCTATCACAATAGAATAATCTATAAAATTCAAAGTTATAGTTTCTTTTGAAAGAACATAATTTTCTAGATCTTTCATTTCAATGAATAGATTGTTATAAAAGAAACGATTATTTTCATCAATATAAACAAGATCAAAGCCTAATACTTTCTTCCTTTTTCTTTCCATTCTTAATGCATACAGTAATAAAAAAGTTGAGGTAATAAATAAAATATAATACAAAAATTTAAAATTATAACCTATAGATTCGATTGCAAATGCCGATAAAAACATACATAAAATTAAAACAATTAATTGTTTATACATTTGTTGTTTGATTATATTTTGATACTCAAATTCTTTGATATGTAATTCCATATAAACCACCTTGTTTTCATTATACATATAAGATATGGATACTTTGTGTCTTTACTTATTTTTATTTAAAAAGGAGATGATTGTTTGATAAACATCTTCATTATAAAAAATACTTCTACCATGATCTGCATCATGTACTCTTCCAAAAGTTACATCATAATGATACTCTTTTAATTTTTCATAGAGTTCAATACTTTGAGTAATAGGAACAACATGATCTTTATCCCCATGCAAAATAAGGAAAGGTGGTAAATTCATATTTTCTTTAAGATAAGTTATAGGTGATACTTCTATTAAAAGTTGATTGTCTAAAGATCCTAGAAAGTCAATTGCATTTCTTTCTTCTTTCCAATCATATTTACTATACCAATCATTAAAAGTCATAAAATTTGTAACTCCATATAAATCAATAATACCTTTGAATTCATATTTCTTTTGTAAAGCTATTAATAAAGCAATATGTCCTCCAGAAGAATCTCCACTTAAAAAGATATTATTAAAATCAATTGGATAATTTTGATAATGATCTTTTAAAAATGCGATTGCCTTTTCTACATCACTTATCTGTGTAGGATATTTATATTCTGGTGCTCCATGATATTGGATAATAGCATAAGCATAGCCTGTTTTAACAATTGGCATAAAATCAAAAATATGATCATTCATATCTTGTTGATACCATCCTGAACCTTGAATATGAATGACTAGAGGATATTTTCTTGTTTCATCTAAAATTGTATTTGGAAAAAGAAAACGTATCATACATCCTTGTTGATATTCAACATCTAACATCCTACATCTAAGATTTTCTTTATTTCCTTTTAATTCTAAAGCACCTTCTATTTCTTTAGTATATCTAGGAAATGTTTCATACGAATAATTTTCTACTTTCATTTTTGAATACTCCTTACTATTTCTTCCACCAGTTCAATAGAAACAACATCATAATCATTTTCATGAGGAGCAGGTGCATAACTATAAGATACTTCATGTGTCTTTGTTGTTGGATCATTGATCCAATCTTTACAAGAACTATGCACTTGGTTGATTCCTGTATCATTCATCATTTCTCTGGCATTACTAGCATTTATACCACTTCCAGCTAGTATTTCTATGTGTTTCCCATATTTTGTTTGTAAATCCTTTATAAGTTCTTTTCCATCCATTGCTTTTGGTTTTAAGCCACTTGTTAGAATACGATCTACTCCTAATTGAATTAATAATTCAATAGAAACAAAAGGATCTTTTACACAATCAAAAGCTCTATGAAAAACAACTTCTCCTTGATATTCTTTAATTATATCAATCATTTCTTTTGTTTGTTTTTCATTAATTGAACCATCTTCATTTAAACATCCAAAAGCAATTCCATCTGCACCATTTTCCAACAAACATCTCGCATCTTCTTTCATCACTTCAAATTCAATATCATTATAATAAAATCCAGCACCTCTTGGTCTTACCATTGTAATGACCTTTAAATTTGTATTCTTCTTTGTAAGTTTTAAAGAAGCTAAACTAGGTGTCAATCCTCCTAAATAAAGTGCACTATTTAATTCAATACGTTTTGCCTTTCCCTTATAAGCATTTAAAGCATCTTCATAACTTCCACAACATATTTCAACTAATCTTTCCATAAATATCTCCTTATTTCATTATAACAAAAAAGAAGGTCAAAGTAACCTTCTATTTAAGATTCTTTAAATATTTCTCAATATCATTAAATGGTAAGATCACCTTAATGAAAAGGAACAACCTATTTTGATTGTTCCTTCATTAAATTTCTAGATTTCTCTAAACTGATATTTTCATTTATTACATTTCACATATTTTGAATTTAATGATTATATTTTCTTCTTTTTAAAACTATAAATCCTATACCAGCTAATAAAAGCATGCTCATCATTGTAACAAGTTGTGTATTATCTCCTGTTTTTGTTGATTTAACAACTTGACCAACAATTGTTTCTTGTCCACCATTTGAAGATGATAGTTGATTATCAGATGAAGAATCATTTGGTTTTGATACCGATGGAACATCCGGATTAGATGGTTCAACATCTGTTTTTACTTTCTTTACAATAACTTCTCTTGTAAATTCAACTTCATTACCAAGAGCATCTACTACACGATAAGTCACTTGATAAGTTCCTGCTTTATTTACATTAACATTATTACTTACAACTGTAAGTTTTTCTGTGATATTTGTACCATCAACATCATAAACTTTTACACCAGTTAATGGATCAAATTCATCACCTACTATAAATTCTTTTGCATCAACAACAAGTTTTGCTTTTTCAACAACTTTAATTTTAAATAGTTTAGTCGCTTCATTACCAGCTTGATCACTTACAGTCACTGTAATTATATAAATTCCAACTTGATGACAATCATAATCACCACTGATTGTTAATTTATCTGATAAATCACCATCAATATCATCAGTTGCTTTTAGTTCTAATAAATCTTTTATATCAGTTTCGTCACCCACACAAACAATAGCATCTTTACCAGTGATTTCTGGTTGTGTGACGTCTTGTTTACCTTTAAATGTTAATTGAACATGACGATAATTGAATCCATCAATATCATCATAAATACGGATGAATTGTTTACCAGCTTCTAATCTAATTTCAATTGTATCACTATCTTGATAATTAGCCCATCCACCAGTATTTTTTAAAGTAACTTCTCCTAATTGAGTTGTTGTATTACCATCAACTCTCATAGCTATAGCTTTTGTATCACTTGCACAATCATGACTATAATTAACTTTTAAATCATACAACCCTGCTGTTTTAACGTCAACATAATAGTCTTGATAAGTACCTGCTGATCCAAACCCAATATTTTTAGTTGAAGAACCTTCAATTGCCCAACCAATTTCTTTTGAACCATCAACAACTTGATCAGCAGAAATTGTTGTTTTTCCATCTTTTGTATCATTAACTTCTATTACATCTGTTAATTTTTTTATTTGTAAATCTGTTAATTCAAAACCTGGATTATTTACTTCAAATCTTAAAGTTTGTTCACCAGCTTTTAAGTTTAACATTTGTGCATATCCTTGAGCATTTCCCCAATATTTACCAAAAGAAACACTACCTAAGTTATCTGTTGCTAGTCCTAAACCACCACTTAATTTTAAACCATTTTCAACAGCTTCATTATCTTTAACTTTATAAGTTAAAACATAGTTTCCTTCTTCTTCTTCTATATTTAAGAAGAAATCTAAATAATCTCCTTTAGCACCATTTACTAAAGTACCTCTTTTACGATAAGCATCACTTTCATTTAATTTAACAGCTTCATCTTTTACATTAATGCTTTCTGGTAAACGATCTGTTTTTAATAATTTAATATTAGCAACTAAATCTATATCTCCTTCACTATAACCACTTGGTTTAACATTAATTGTTCCAACAAGATCATCATAATTTGTATTTGTACGTTCTAGTATAACAGATACTTCTGTACCATCTTTATTTACTTTAACTTCACTTACTTTAACATATTGAGCAATTTCTTCACTTAAAGTTAAATCACTTGTTTTTATATTTTGATTAAATTTACCACCTGTAATCTTTAAAACAAGTGTATTGCTATCAAAATCAAGATTACCAATATCTTCTAACATTTCTTTATCATCAACTGCTTCAATAACTGTTTGATCACTTAATAAGTAATCTTTATCTCCTACTTCTTTAGCATCAATTTCAACTTTTAAAGTACGATTATTATCATAATCTACAACTTCTTGTCCTTTTAAAGTAATTGTTGCTTTAGTATCACTCACTCTATCTAAATCAAAATCTACGCCTTGAGGTAAATCGATGTGCCAATTATCTCTATTGAATTGTTTATTAAATTTACCATCTTTTAATTGAACAGTAATCTTTTGACCATCTAATTTTTCTTCTTTTAATAAATCATTTTCTAATTTGATATATGAACCAAATGATAATGATTTTAAATTAAATCCACCAGTATTTTTAGGAACAAACATAATTTTATGACTACCTTTTGGTAAATCAATAGCAACTGTTCCTGTTTTATAAGTACTGAAACTTCCTGTTGTTTCTAAAGTACTTGACGCTGTTAAAACATTATCTACATAAATATCAAATTCAGCATCTTTTTCACCTTTAGCATATTCAAGTTTCATTTTATAATTGCCTGCTTTTTGAACATTGACTGTATATTCTAATTTATCATCATCATCAAAGAAGCCTACATTTTCATTATTTTCAGCTATAATATTTTCACCATAGCTATAATCTAATGCTTGAATATAACCTGGAACATTTAAAACATCTTTAGCTTTAGTAAATGTCAAAGTACAAACATCCATATTACCTTGTGGTAAAGCTAATGTAAGTCTTTGTACCCCTGCATTTAACTTCACTTGAATTTGAGCATTTCTTGTTGTGCTCCAAGCACCCCAACCACTAGACCAAGTATCAAAACGTTTAGTAACTGTATGCCCAACCTCTTCATTATCTACTTTCAAAATAATTTGCTTATTATCAATATTACTATCAACCGATGGTCCACTTGTTGGTCCAATAGTATGAGGAATTGAAACATTATATAGACCTGCTTCTTTAACATCAATTAAATAGTCTGCCCATGCACCATCTTGAATGTCTCCAAATCCAGAACCATCATCTTTAACTTTTAATTTATCATAGTTAATAGCATCTGTTGCTTTTAAAACACCTGGAATTTCATTTCCTTTAACTTCAGCTATAGATCCATCCCATACATAAGTTGCTACATTGCCAGCAGGTAAAACAGCATTAAATTGTGTACCATTCATCATCACTTTAAACTTTTGATCAGAACCACTACGATTTGCTACAATCATAACAATTTTTCCTGTTTCAGGATCTTTAAATGCAACATTTGTAACAGTTGAACTACTTCCATTATTTGTATCAATACGTACATATCCTGGTTTTACATATTTAGTAAATTGAGATATGATATATACTTCAGGTGTAGCCCAATATCTTTGAGGGTTATTTGCATCTTGTACAAATAATGTTGGATCAGGTGTTCCTACCCAATGATGAGTTGCAATATTACTATCTAACATTGTTACCCAACTATTATAGCTTTCAGAACCATTTCTTAACCAAGTGATAATATCATTAGCTCCACTTGTTCCCCAAACAGATCTTTCAGTTAAATTCATACTTAGCTGATCTTTGTAATCATCATAGAAAGATCCCATCGTTGAAGCATTTCCCCCATATGGATGGAAGGCAATACCATCAATATTATAATCATTTCCAGCTTCTTTAAAGAAATCTTTCATAAATTTATCAGCACCATCAAAGTTATGATCAAAAGCCCATAATTTAATATTCTTTTCTTGATCATTTAAAATTGTACTTTGTGCTAATTCTGATTTAATAGCTTTAGCAAGTTTAGCTTCTTGTGTTCCTGTCATTGCACAACTTGGATAGTTAATTTCAAGTAATGGTTCATTTTGAAGAGTCATTGCATAAATTGGAATACCTTGTTTTTTATATTCTTCAACAAAACGTACCATATATTTTGCTAAATCATTAATATAAGAATCATTTAATTTCCCACCTTTTAATAGTAAATTGTTATTTTCATATGATTTACTACTAGAAGTAGCTGTTTTCATCCATCCTGGTGGTGTCCAAGATGAAGCAAAGAATTTAAGATTATTTTCAACTCCTAATTCTTTAGCAATTGTCATCATTTCCTTAAGAACTTTAATAACACCATAATCTTGATCTTTTTGAATACTAAATCCTTTTCCTGTTACATTATTCCAGTCTGGTTTTCCATCTAATTCTTTACCAGTTCCATCATAATAAGTATAAAAATCTTGAGCTGTAAAATCAGATGTACCAATTGTAACCCTCATTAAAGACATTCCCATACCATTAACAGGATCTAATAATCTTCTTAAAAACGCTTGACGATTTTCATCACCCATTTTTAATAAATTATGAATTGTTGCTTCTTCAATAGAAGTTCCCATTCCTAAAACACTTTGATATGTTTTTTGATCATTAACAATAATTGTTGTTTGTGTAGAATCATCTGCTACACGTAAATCTAATGCATCTTTCGTAGCATTTTTATTTGAAATTTCAAATTCACCTTTATACCATGCCATACTTTGAGAATTTTCTGAAGAAGACATACTCACTTCAACAGCACCCTCTTGCAACATTGCTCCAGTTCCAACATTAGTCACTTCTTCAGGAACAACTGGTCCAATATAATCACCAGCTTTTTCAAATATATAATAATCAAAATTGAAATCTTTATCACGCGCTACAAGTTTAAGTTCATGAACACCTGCTTTTAAACTGACTAAAGCTTTCATCTCTTGAGCTGTAAATGTTGTCCAACTTCCAGTTGAAACAACAGATGTATTTTTCTTTTCTAAAACTAATTCATCATCTAAGTATAATTCAAATGCACCATCAATAGTTGATTCATATTGACGAGCTACTTGAACAGTTAATTTATATGCTGCTTTTTCAGGTACTTTTATTTTATAGGTCATATAACGTCCATCTTGTAAATAACCTACAGTTGTACCATTATTTTCTAATTGAATACTACTATGTGCATCTACAAAATCTTCTGCTTCTAATTTTCCATTTGTTTTTCCTAAATCAACAACATTTGGATCATCTATTGTTGTAAAATTACCTGTTTTTTCTACTTTCTTTAAACCATATCCTACTGGGTATAAAACTTTACTTGTATCTGTATATTTACTTGTAATATCTTGAGGATACCAAGTCCATGTAATTGGATTTGTTCCCACAAAATCTTTATCACCTAATAATACATCAGCAACACCTTCACCTTCACTACCTGGAAGCCATGCATTAACAATTCCTTTAATATGTTGATCATTAACATAGTCAGCAATAGCAATTGGACGTCCAGTTGTTAAAACTAAAATAATTGGTGTATCAGGATGACTATTTTCAATTTGTTTAATTGTACTGATATCACTTGCTGGTAATTTTAATTGACCAGCGCTTCTATCTCCACTACTTTCAGCATATGGATTTTCTCCTACAACAACAATTGCTGCGTCTACTTTTTTATCTGAATCTGTAAATACGCCATTAGCACTATAATTAACAGTACCACCCTTTTTATCCATAGCTGCCTTTAAACCACTGAAAATCGTTGTACCTTTTGTTGTATTTCCAGTTGCTCCTTGCCACGTAATTGTCCAACCACCACATTGTTTACCAATATCATCGCCAGCACTTCCTGCAACTATTAAATTATCCATATTTTGTAATGCTTGCATTATAGTTTGATTATCTTTAACTATATCATTTTTTAATAATACCAATGATTCACTTACTGCTTGTCTTGCAAGTGTACGATGTTCTTGACCACCAAATAATGCTTGTTCGGTTGTATTAGCATAAGCCTTTGAAGAATCATCTAAAAGTCCAATATTTTCTTTAGCTGTTAAAATACGTGCTGTAGCATCATTCAATCGTTCTTCGCTAATTTTATTTTCATTAACTGCTTCTACTAATGCATTATATAAATTTTTCCAACGAGGTGTATCACCATCTTTTTCAGCTACCATCAACATATCAACACCAGCATTGATACATGCAATCGCTTTATCTTTATAAGATGATTGATTTTCAATTTGATCTAAACCATTATAATCACTAATAACAATGCCTTCAAAACCTAATTTTTCTTTTAACAAAGAAGTAATAACGTCTTTATTTCCATGACATTTCTTACCATTAATACTATTATAAGAAACCATAATAGATTGAACACCTTGATCAATTGCTTTTTTATATGGAGTAAGAATTTCTTTAACAATTTTATTATCCATATTCGCATTAATTAAATCATTATAATCTCTTTCACTCAATTCAACATTACCTTGATTTGTACCATTTGTTGTTAAACCTTCACCTAAATAATGTTTAGCAGTTGAAAGTGTAGAACCATCTTTTTCAATACCTTTAATATAAGAATTTCCTAAAGATGTAACACGTTCTACATCATCACCAAAAGTTTCATAAGTACGTCCCCAACGTTCATTATGAGGAACTCCTAATGTTGGTGTAAATGTCCAATTAGCCCCCATTGCTCTTACTTCGCTGGTTGTCGCATTACCTATATTTTCAACTAATTGTTGATTATTAGCTGCTGCTAAACCAATATTATGAGGATAGATTGTTGCTCCATATAAATTATTATTTCCATGAACAGCATCTATTCCATAAAGCAATGGAATACCTCCACTATTAATAACTGCTTGTTGATAACTATTTGCTGAATCTGCCCAATTTTTTAATTGGTTCCCTGTTGATGGTGCAGCACCACCACCACTTAAAATTGAACCAATTTTGTATTCAGCCACTTCTTCCGGTGTAATCCAACGAGTATCAACTTGAATCATTTGTGCAACTTTATCTGTAGAGCTCATACTATTAATTATATTTTGAACCCTTTGTGATATCGTTGTCTTAGCATCGACTCTAACAATTGAAGCTACAACCATTAAAGCCACTAGTAATACTTTCAATATCCTTTTCATCATATCCCCCTCCAAATTTATTGGTACAAATTTATTATATTCCTACATTTATACATTGTAAAGCGCTTTCATGTAAAAAATGGAATCTTTCTAATTTATACCAATAAATTATCATTAATAAAAAACAAGGATATTGTGAAAAAAAAACATTATGTTATAATTATGCATGGGTGAGTACATGTTAAAATATGAAATGATCGTTAACGATCTTCAAAAGAGAATAATGAACGAAGAATTTGAAGAAAATCACAAATTACCTACTGAAGAAAAACTAATAGAAGAATATAAAGTTAGTCGTAATACAATTCGTAATGCAATTAAAATACTAACAAATTTAGGTATTGTTTATTCAGTTCAGGGAAATGGAATGTTTGTTCGTGCACCTAAAAAAAAGGGAACAGTCTATTTAAATTCAACACGAGGTGTTACAACAGATAATCCTGGTAATAAAATTATTAACAAGTTATTAGATATTCAAGTGATTGAAACCGATGAAAAGCTTAGTCAGCAAATGAATTGTAAGCTTGGAACTCCTGTTTATTATCTAAAAAGATTACGTATTGTCGATGGTGTTCCATATGCTTTAGAAAGAACTTATTATAATAAAGATATTGTTCCTTATTTAGGTAAGGAAATAGCTGAAGGATCTATTTTTAGATATTTAAAAGATGATTTAAAATTATCTTTTGGTTTTGCTGATAAATATTTAACTGCTATTAAATTGAGCAAAGAAGATGCTCAATTATTAAATCTTAATGAAAATGATCCAGCTATTATGATTAACGACAATATTCACTTATCTAATGGGCTCCTATTTAATACTTCAAATATTATTTATAATTACCAAACAACTAACTTCTATAGTGTTGCACAATAATTTTATACATTAAAAAAGGAAATAATCTCAACTGAGACTATTTCCTTTTTTTCTTTAAATATTCCTCAATCTCATTAAATGGTAATGGTTTACTAAAATAATATCCTTGAATATAATCACATCCCATTTCCAATATTTTATCTAATTCCTCTTGTGTCTCAATTCCTTCTATACACATTTTAACACCTACACTATGTGCCATATCAATCATATGTTTAAGTAACATATTTTCATATTGATTTGCTAATGCATTTTTCATTAATCCGCGATCAACTTTAATACAGTCAGGTTTTAAATTATATAAGTAATGAAAATTAGAATACCCTGTTCCAAAATCATCAAGTGCTAAAAGAATTCCATTTTCTTTTAAACGATTACAGAAACTTACAAAGAAACGATCAGATTCAATAAAACCACTTTCTGTAAGTTCAATAACTAATCTATTTTGATCTACATTATATTTTTTAATAATATTTAAAATATCTCTTAAAACAGCAGATTTAGATACTTGTATATAAGAAATATTGACATTTACTTTTAAACCAGGTGCCCACTTTTGTAAAGCTAAACAAGCTTGAATAGACTTTTCTAAAACCCATTTACCAACAGGGGTAATTAATCCACTTTTTTCAAGTAAAGGAATAAATTCTTGAGGAGAAACTTTTCCAAAATCAGAACATTCAAAACGTAATAAAGCTTCTAAATTTTCTACTTTATTTTCTTTTATATTAATAATTGGTTGAAAATAAACATCAAATCCTTCATAAGCGTGATCTATTGCTTGATGTAAATATCTTATTAATGAAGATTCTCTTTGAAATTTTTGATAATCTTCATCTAAAAAAATATTATATGTATTTTTTCCACTTTCTTTGGCTTTATTTAAAGCAAATTCAGTCCATTTCATGATTTCAGTATAGCTTGCTGTAGGATGACTACAAAAATCTAATATTCCTGCTGAAATTGTATAATAGATTTCATAATTCATAGATTCAATAAAATTGATTGTACTTTCTTGAATTTGTTGGTAAAGGCAAATTGCATCATCTTTTGTACCAAATAAATCTAAGATAATAAATTCATCAGAAACTATTCTATAAAGTGATTGATGTTCATTTAAAAATTCTTTTATATACTTACCTGTTTGTTTTAAAACTTCATCTCCAAATTTTAAACCATAATTTTCATTAATGTTTTTAAAATCATCTATTCCTAATCTTAAAACAAATCCCGTATGAAAATCATCATCTATAGGATAAATAATCGTCTTAAAACTTTCTTCCCCTAATAAACCACTTACATTATCAGCGTATTGTTTCTTACCTATTTCATTAATACACCCTATAATATATCTTACTTCATTATCTTCACAAATAACTGTACCTCTACAATTAATCCAAACAGGTATACTTTCTTTATTTAACCATCTATATTGCATATTATGAAAATCTTTTTCTTTAGATAAAATTTTATTTAAATCAGATAAAAGTAATTCATAATCTTTATAATAAACAATTTTTTTAAATTCATTTAATGGATTTTTAAAATAATAATTTTCCATTTTAAATCTTGTAGCTGCATGTGGCGAAATAAAATATTCATTTTTTTCAACATCTAGAATATATAAATAATCATTTACACAATAATCCAAAGAAACAATTATTTTTTTATAAATTTCTTTCTTTTCTTGAAAAGTCATATGTACCTACTCCCTATCATTATAATTTTAATACCCCCCCCCCGATAATTTCAACATTTTTTGACATTTATTGCAAATTTTTTATAATATTTTTTATAATAAATAAAAATTGTATGATAAATATACATACAATTTTTTTAATTATTCTATGATTTAAAATATTTTTCTATCTCTTTCACTTCATCTTCAGGTATATCTAAAAATTGAATAGCTTCTTTAAATGACATTTTTAGCTTTATCATTAGTTTTCTTATATTCTTAATTCTTTCATTTTGTGTTCCTTGTTCTATTCCTTTTTCAACACCAATTCCAATTCCTTTATTTAAATATTCTTTTTCTAGCATATTTGCATAATCACACACTTCCCTGACCTCCTTTTCTATTTCCTTAAATCCATATTCTTTCATGATTCTTATTTTTCCTTGATAATCTAATATATTATTCAAGAATACTACTAATGGTGTTAATATTTCATCATACTCTTGATACTTTTTACTAGTATCATGTTCTTTATCCAAGTATATCACGATTTGTTCTCTTTTGTCATAGGTTTCTACCTTTTCTAGTTGCTTTTCTTCATCTGTTTTACAAATACTTACTTGTCCATCTCTTTTTTTTGCAGCTTGTGGTAGTATCCATATTAAATAGACTTTTTTCATCCCATCATAGTTTTGATCATTATATTCCTTTCCCCATTGTGTTGTCTGTATTCTTGATAAATATGCATCTCCTCTTGTTATGAGAGAATATTTTGGATAGGCACCATTTTGTATTTCTACTTTAAATAAATTCTTTTGATAGTATGATCTAATTGTGGTAAATCAATACATCCAAAGAAATCAAACCTGCCTGTTCCATATCCTGGTATCGTATTTTCATTATTTAATCTTTGAAAACGATGCTCATCTTGTACAATTTCGATAATCTCTTCAATACTTAAATGTTTTGTTTCTTCAACAAACTCTTTGATGATTTTTGATAACATTTCTTCATGACTGATCATCAATTTACAATTTTGATCTAACATAATTTTATGCTGACTAAGTGTATCTTTTATTATAGTATCCATGGTTTTACCTCCACTATATATATCGTCATTTTTTTATCTTTTTTCTTCTTTTTTATTTAAAAAAGTTAAAAAAAAGAATCACATTTCGTGATTCTTTTAGCAGCAGTAATATTCAATTGTTTACTAATTTTCTTTTCTTCTTAGTTTAATAGCACCGTATGCTGCAGTCATAAATAACATTGCATATCCAGCTAATGAAGTATTATCTCCAGTTTTTACAGAAGAAATTTTATTAGATGTAGTAGTAGTTCCTGTTGTTTGATTTCCTTTTGATGTTTCATCTTTTTTAGCATCTTCAACAGCAGCTACTTTTGCTTGTTGTCCAAGCCATGTCCAAGCGTTAACACCATTTTCATCATAACATTCATTATTATCAAAATAAATCCATGACCAGTGTCCGCTATATTGATATGGGTTACCATCTTCATCTGTAAATCTTCCTGATGTATCATGAACATCTTCAAATTCTGAAACATGTACATTTTTAGCACCAGCAGCTAATAATCTCTTAATTGTTGGTTCTGAACATTTTGTTGGATCTACAGTAGGATCGTTTTTAGCATATGTGAACCAAATTCCCATATCTTTAATAGAATTAATTTGTTCATCAGTAATATATTGATCTTGGAAAGCTTCGCAAATTGGGAATGCAGCAGCAAAGTAATCAGGATTTGCTAAAATCATTTCCATAGTCATATATCCACCATTTGAACATCCACCAATGATAACTTTGTTTGGATCAATATCATCATTAGCAGCTACATAAGCTTTAATGAATTCCATTAAACTATCTTTATAACATGATCCTTTATCACCATTTTGATAAGCACCAGTTCCATCATCCATCCACATAGTTGGACATTGTGGAGTTACTACATAAGCATTATTTAATTCTTTTTGGAATTCTTCACCAACAAATGCTGTAACTTCGTTACCTAAAATGTCAATTGAAGGATCATTTACACCACTATTTCCACCTTCACCTGCACCATGTAACCAAATTACTAATGCATTTTTCTTATTATCTTTTGCAGGAGTAAATTCTCCATAAGAATAAACTGTTCCATCGCTAGTTGTATATGATTTTCCTGCATAATCAAATTGATCTAATTGAGGACAAATCTTACCATCACCAGCAACATCAATATCAGCAACAACATTTAATTCACTTACAATTTCATCATCAGCTTTTAATTGAGCACCTTTTGCAAGGCTTACATATAATCTATAAGTATCGCACCAACGGTTAAATCCACTAGCTAAACTATAAATAAATGGTGAACCTTCATTTGGTGAAACATACATTTCGATTGTTAAATAATTAGATGAACCAGATACTTGATTACCATTTTCATCAGAAGTATAAGCACCTGTAACTTTTCTATCAGCTTTTGCAAGGTATTCTTCACCAGTTGCCCAATTTGTTGAAGTCTTTTCTTCTACAACACTTAAATTATTAGCATCTACAGAATCAGCATCAATTGCTTTATCTAATTTGATTACTGTTTTTGTAACAGCTGGACCCCAATCTTCACCTACTACATAAGCTTTTTGAGTACCATTAGCAACTACAGTATCTTCTTTAGATTGTTTTGATATCCATTGCCATAAGTTAACACCATTTTCGTCATAGCATTCATTATTATCTACATAAATCCATGACCAATGTCCACTATATTGATATGGAGTACCATCAGCATTTTTAAATCTACCAGTTGTATCATGTACATCTTTAAAGAATGAAGTATGTACTTCCTTAGCACCAACTGCTTTTAATGAATCTAATGCAACTTTTGTTATAGTTTCATAAGGACAAGTTGGATCATTTAAAGCGATTGTATACCAAGTTGGTACGTCTTTAATTGTTTCTGCTTCTTCTTCTGTTAAAGATCTAGCAGGACAAATTGGGAATGTTGCAGCAAATAAATCTGGATATGCTAAAGATAATTGTAATGTAAACATACCACCTGCTGAACATCCACCTTCAATGATTCTATTAGGATCAATATCAGGATTTTCTTTTAATACTTTTTGGATAAGTTCATAAACAGTTTTTGTTGTTGTTTGTCCTTCACCATTTCTACGTTGAGGAACTAATACATATGCTCCATCCATAACTGATTGGAATTCTTCTCCAGCATAAGCAGTTACTTCATTTGCTAATAAATCAATTTGAACATCTGTACCATATTCTCCACCACCATGATTCCAAATAACTAAAGCATTTTTATGAGAATCTTTTTTAGGTGTATATAGTGCATAATTTGTTTTTCCACCTTCACTATCTGTGAAATCATTAATTTCAAATCCATCTAATTGTGGACAAACTTTTCCATCTTTTGCGACATCAATTTTTGATTCAACATCTAATTCACGAATTGTTTCACCGGCAGATGTAATATCTTGTCCATCTACAATACTTACATTTAATTCATATGGGTTAGCCCAACTATTTTTAAATGCACTTTGATTCCATGAAATAGGACTTCCTTCTGATGGAGAAATTGCCATTTCTACAGTAACAATGTTTGAGTCATCTGTTACTTTATTTCCTTTTGCATCTGATGTGTAAGCAGCTTTTATTGTTCTTTGTGATTTAGTTGTACCATTAACAACTTCTTCAACAGAGAAATCAGTAGCTGCAACTGATTTTGCATCAATTGTTTTGTCTAAAGTCATGATTGTTTTAGAAACACCACAACCCCAGTCGTCACCTGTGACATAAGCTTTTTGTGTTCCTGTTGCGATACCAGTACCTGCTGCGAAAACTGGTGTGCTTAATGATAAGATCATCATTGCACTTGTAACACAACTTAACGATTTTCCAAGTTTATTCATACTTTCCCTCCTCTATGGCTCATATTATAATATAAAAAGCGCTTACATTTAGGTTGAAAACTATCCAAATTTGTGTCATTTTCTATTATTTCACATATTTTTAACTTTTTTTAACCGTTTTTCTATATTTTGATGCTGTCATATTGCAAGCTTTTTCCATTTCTCTATTTAATGACTTTAAATTAGGAAAACCATTTGATATAGCTATATCAATTAAAGGTAAATCTGTTTCTAATAAATCTTTTTTTACGTATTTAATTCTTACTGATGTTAAATATGTTTTCACAGTAATGTTTAGATTCTCTTTAAAAAGCTTTGACAAATGATTATTAGATATTGAAAAATGGTTTGCTATATCTTGAATACATAAATCATCTTGATAATGTTGACCTATATAATTAACAATCTCTGTTATTCTTTTTTTATTTTTTTCACTTTTATTTTCTACACAGTTTTCTTTTGAACTTGTAGCATTCTCTAATAAATAAAATATAATCTCATATATTTTACTCATTATTAAGGCATTTTTATATTCACTTTGACATTGATATGTTTCATCTAATTCCCATATCATTTGTTTTACCTTTCTTGAAATTTGATGACCTGGATGTTGTATAAAATTAATTTGATCAATTTGAAAATAAACAGTTTTTAAAAAATCATAATTAATTTGTAATACATATCCATAATAAGGAATATCTTCTTTATAACTTTCAAATGAATGTATACTTTTTGAATTTACAATAAAAATATCATGTCCACCTTCATTTAAATTCATTCCTACATAATCATATGTTTTCCCATTAATCCAAGCACTCCCTTTACCAGAAAGAGGAACAACAATTTCAATACTATTATGCCAATGCTTTTCTATCGGTCCATTTAAATCATTTTATAAAACGAATAAGTTTAATTGGTAACTTACCATCACCTTCTATTTTTTCATATTTAACCATTGCTCTACTCCTTGCTAAAAATCTCCTATTATTTTAATTGAAATATTTTTTTATTTCTATTTTATTTCAAGAAATGAAAAAATTACGAAACCATGTTTCGTAATCATAAATAATTCTGAATCTTATCTGATAATTCTTTTTCTATTTCAATTAAATCATAAGTTAGCTTTTTTATCTTAGTATCAGCATGGTCATATTGATGTAAATATTTAAATAATGATTCTATTCCCATAGAACATCCTTCAAAAAGAAGAGAAGCAATTGTTTGGTCATCTTCATTCATTTGTATTTTAAAATTCATTTTTAACCATGACATACTTTTAGCCATTAATGATGGCTCTTTTTCTTTTATATTATTTTCTTTTAATAATTGATCAATTTCTTTTTTTAAAGTCTGATGTTTATTTTTAGATTCTATACATTGATTTTTAAAGTGTTTATTTTTTATTACATCTAAAACTTCATCTAAAGAAGAAATAGCCATCTTTAATCCAGAATCACATTCTCTTAATAATAAAATAGTATCATTTTCATTCATAACATTTTCCTTTCTAAAAAAGGTTACCCATTTTTAGAAAAAAAATTCTAGGCTTTCACCTAGAATTCAATATTATTTTAAAGGTTTCTTTAATAAGGCTAAACCAAACATTCCTACAATAGAACCAACAACACATGCTGGTAAAATATGTAATGGATCTGATGCTGCAAAAGGAATAGATCCTTCTGTAATAAATGATAATTCCATAATAATATTGGTAAGTGTTGTTTGTTGTTCTTTTTCAGTAAAACGATTTTTAAAGAAGAATGTTGCTAGTGCAATAGCAAGTGGTGGAACCATCCCACCAATCATAACGGCTGCCATAATATCATAATTACCTGAAGCAATTGATGCTGTACCAAAAACATAAGCTGCTTTATTGATTGGACCACCCATATCAACAGTTATCATACCGCCAAGTAACATTCCTAAAATAATTTTACTTGAACCACCCATTGAATTAAGTGCATTTGTAAGCGCAGTATTAATAGCAGCAACAGGTGGATTAATAATAATCCAAAGAATGGGTATAAAAGAACAGGTTTTAATCCTTCAAATGTATCTGGTAAATAATCAAATAATTTACGTAAACCTTTCATTAAATATCCAGCTGCAAAACCAGCAACTAAAGCTCCTAAAAATCCTGAATTTCCTTGACTAGCTAATGCTCCACCAACAAAGCCAACAGCTACACCTGGATGATCTGAAATTGACATAGAAATATATCCAGCAAGGATTGGTAACATAAATCCAAAGGCTGTATCTCCTGTTGTTTTAAAGAAAGCAGCTAATGGTGTATTTTTACCAAAGTTACTTGGATCAATTGTATAATCATCAAATAAGAAAGCTAAAGCAATTAAAATACCTCCACCAATAACAAATGGTAACATATGACTAACACCATTCATTAAATGTTTATAGATTTGACGACCTACACTTTCTTCACTCTCAACAGTTGTTGACGTGTGATCTGCATGATAAATAGGTGCCTTTCCACTTAACGCATCATTAATTAATTCTTCTGCTTTATTAATTCAATCAGCTACTTTTACTTGAATAACAGGTTTTCCATCAAAACGTGCCATTTCAACATTTTTATCAGCAGCAACAATAATTGCTTCACATTCTTCAATTTCCTTAGCAGTTGGTGCATTTTTAGTTCCACCACTACCATCAGTTTCGACTATGATTGTAATTCCCATTTGTTTTGCTTTTTCTTCTAAAGCTTCAGCCGACATATAAGTATGCGCAATACCTGTTGGACAAGCAGTTACTGCAAGCAAACGATAAGTTCCTGTAAATTCTTTTTACGCTTCTTCTTTTTCTTCTTCTTTAGTTTTTTGTGCAGCTTCTTTTTGATTGATCAAATCCATAAATTCTTCTACACTTTGTGCATTAATTAAAGAATCTTTAAAGTCTGTATCCATTAACATTTGTGACAACATCGCAAGAATTTGTAAGTGTTCGTTTCCACCTGTTTTAGGGACCGCAATCATAAAGAACAGTTTTGCTAGTTGATTATCTAATGATTGATAATCAACACCATCTTTAACAACCATTGCCGCAAGTCCTGGAGCGTTTACAGCTTCACTTCGAGCATGAGGAATCGCAATTCCTTCTCCAATTCCTGTTGTACTTAATTCTTCACGGGCATAAATTCCTTGTTTATAAATATCTTGATCATTTAAATTACCTTGTTTTGCCATTAATGAAACTAATGTATTAATAGCTTCATCTTTATCTAAACATGTAGCGTTAACATCAATCGAAACATCTTTTTATAAATCTAAGATTTTCATTTATAGTTCTTCCACTTTTAATTGTTTATAGACTTCTTGAATCATTGAAGCTTCCGCTAAATCTTCGCTAAAAGCAGTAGCTCCGCCACAAGCACTTCCAAGTTTTAAAGCTTCATCATATTTCTTTTCTTTTAAATAACCTGCAATAAATCCAGCAACCATGCTATCTCCACTACCAACACTATTTAATAATTTTCCTTTAGCACCAGCACAATAATAAACATGACCATCTTCACTGACTAAAATAGCACCATCTTTTCCAAGGGAAACAAGCACATTGATTGCTCCTTGTTCTTGAAGTTTTCGAGCATAGTGAATTAAATCTTCTTGATTTTCTATTTTTACATTAAATAATTCTTCTAATTCACGATGATTTGGTTTAATTAAGAAAGGATGGTATGGTAATACTTTCTTTAATAAATCATTAGTTGCATCTACAATAATTTTAATTCCTTGTTGATCTAATTTTTTCATGATTTGTTCATAAATATCATTAGGTAATGATGATGGAATACTTCCAGCAAGAACTAAAATATCATTTTCTTGTAATTGATTTAATTTATCAAATAATTCATCTAGTTTTTCTTGAGGAATATCTGGACCGCTTCCGTTGATTTCAGTTTCTTTAGCCCCTTTCATCTTCACATTAATTCTTGAAAGACCATTTTCCAACTGACATAAATCGCAGTCAAATCCTCTTTCTTTTAATTCTTTAACAATTTCTTCACCTGTAAATCCTGCAACAAACCCTAAAGCTGTTGTTTCAAGATTCAAACGACTTAAAATTGTTGAAACATTAAATCCTTTTCCTCCAGGATAAATTTCTTCTTGCTTTGAACGGTTTGTTTCCCCTTCTTCAAAACAATCAACATGCATAATATAATCCAAAGATGGATTAAAAGTAATTGTATAAATCATTAATCTCTAACCTCCACAACTGTCGCTTGTTCTTTAATTTCTTTTTCACAATGATCTGTAATAATCACCGCATCATTTATTTGACCAAAGGTCACATGATATATCTTATTAAATTTACTATGATCCGATAAAACATAACTCATTTGACAACGTTCCATCGCTAATTCCTTAATAGCAGCTTCTTCACTATCTGGTGTCGTAAAACCATTCATTAAATCAATTCCATTTGTTCCAAAGAAACCTTTAGAAAAATGATAACGACTTAATGACTTCATCGTATTAGCACCCACACATGCCCCTGTAATATTTCTCACTTCTCCACCAAGACATACTACATGAAATCCTTTAAGGGTCAATTGTTGAGCTTGCATTAAACCATTAGTAATATAGTGTGCTTCTTTTTGATCTAAATATTCAATCAACTCTAAAGTTGATGAACCTGCATCTAAATAAACCACATCATTGGCTTCAATCATTCCTGCTGCATACTTTGCAATTTTTTTCTTTTCATCAGCATTTAATAATTGTCTTTTCCCTAATGGATCTTCAATCGTTTGTGTTACCTTAGGAATAAGGGTTGCACCTCCATGAACTCTTTTTAAGAACCCTTGATGATCAAGTTCTACTAAATCTCTTCGTATACTTGATTCACTCGCTCCTGTAAGTTCAACAAGGGAAGCTACAGTCACATTTCCTTTTTTATCTAATTCATTTAAAATAATTTGATGGCGTTGATTATCCATACTGATCACCTCTTACGCGTTCATTATATGACCGTTCAATCATAAAGTCAATTATATTTTGACTGTTTAGCCATAGAAATGAACATAAAATGAAAAAAAGAGCACTATTTTGAATGAATGCTCTTTGATATATGAATGAATGCTTAAATTATATAATCTATTGCGGTAACAGTTGCCATTTCTGTACCATCCATTAATAATTTTTGGTGTTCCTTTGATTGGGGATATTTTTGTAAGTCTATCAGATTAGAAAACTCAACAATTTGAATCACATCACCGAAATGAGGTCCCACAGGTGGTTGTTCACCTATATTTACCCCTACTTTACTTTTAATAATCAAAGGACAATTTTTACCAACTTCTTCTAACATTTCAACAAAATGTTTAATTTCACTTTTATCTTTTAAAGTAAATACCGATACATGTTTAATCATCTTTTCTCCCTTTTAAGCAATATGCATTCCACCATCTATAAATATTTTTTGTCCTGTTGTATGACTTGCTTGGTCACTACTTAACCATAAGACAGCGTTCACGACTTCTTGAGTCATCGCTAGTTTTTTCATAGGAATCACATGTTCTTTCAACATTGCTTCTTCATGAGGATTAGTTGAAAGTGAATTTTTGGTAAGTTCTGTTCCCATGGTTGGACCTGGACAAATGGCATTGACACGAATACCAAATGCCGCATTTTCTAAAGCTGCCATTTCTGTTAAAGCAATAACTGCTGCTTTAGCTGGACCATAAGCAGCAAATCCAGGTGCCATTTTATATCCACCAATAGAAGCCGTATTAACAATTGCGCCAAAACCTTGTTTTTGCATTTGTAATAATTCATATTTTAAACAAAGAAAAACACCTTTCATATCAACATCTACAACTAAATCCCATGTTTTTTCAGAAATTTCTGTCAATGATTCATAAGGCATACGTACACCATCTGGTCCAATACCCGCATTATTAAATGCACAATCAAGACGTCCATATTTTAAAACAACTTCTTCAATAGCTTTTTTTACATCTTCTTCTTTAGAAACATCACAGTGAATATAAGATGCATCATTTCCTATTTCTTTTATTGCTTGCTTACACACTTCCTCTTTATCTACAGTAAAAGCAACAACATGGGCTCCTTTTCTTGAAAACTCAATAGCTGTTTGCTTTCCAATACCACTTGTTCCTCCGGTAATTACAACCACTTTATCTTTAAAATTCATTTTTCTTTCCTCCTTTAAAAGCAAAATATTGACTTAAAATAACAATATTTATATTAAACATTAAAAAAATCAAAACAAACAATGCACCTCTATTTGTCCCATCATATAAATTTATTCCTTGTTGTACAAACGCTAAAATAGCAGCTGTAATGGATGTTCCTATTCCCCCTGAAAGTTGCATTAATGTTTGTAATACTGCATTTCCATCTGCTTGTAAATTTATAGGTAAATAAGACATCGCACATGTCATCGTATTACCTACAATCAACCCAATTCCTAAACTATAGATAAAATAAAGCATCATACATAATTGATAAGTAAGATTTTTAAAAAAGAATAAGAAACAAAATGTAGCAATGAAGCTACAGCATAACCCTAAAACAATTGGCTTTTTAGCACCAAGTCGATCAAGTATCAATCCACCTATTGGCGCAAACACAGCACCAACAATGGCTCCTGGAAGTAAAACGACCCCTGCATCTGTTGCTGATTGTTTTAAAACAATTTGAACAAATGTCGGTAACAATAAACCATATCCAAGTGTTGTCATTTGTAGAAACATAATAGCTAAAGTATGAAACGTAAAACCTTTATGATTAAATATTTCTATACGAATTAAGGAATTTTTAATATGCAGTTGTCTTTTAGTAAAATAATATAAACTGATTATTCCAATAATAAAGCAACCCAAAACAAATACTAAATCATCAACTATCTGATTTAAATTAGAAAACCCCATAATTAAAGAAACAAAAGCTAACGCTACCGCTATAAAACTTAAAAGATCAAATTTTTCATGTTTATTAATTATTTGTTCACTCATACAAAAATAACCTATAAAACTTGCCAGAACAATAACTGGTAAAACGCAAATAAAAATATAGCGCCAAGTAAAATATTGTGTCATAATTCCCCCAAAAGTTGGTCCAATAGCGGGTGCTGCAGCCGTCACAAAAGAACCACATCCCATCATTAAACCAAGAAGTCTTTCCGGTGATTCTTCTAAAATGATGTTATACATCATAGGAAGTGCAATTCCTACCCCCGCTCCTTGTATAAATCTTCCTATAAGCAATAAAGTAAACTGTTGTGCAAAGACATCAACAATCAATCCTATTGAAAATAAGAACCCTGCTATCAAAAATAATTTTTTTGTCTGAAATCTTCTTTTTAAATAAGATGAAATAGGAATCATAATACCCATCATCAATAAATTTCCTGTTGTCATCCATTGAACAAGTGATGTTGAAATATGAAACTCATTCATCAATGTAGGAAAAGTAATATTTGTCGCTGTTTCAATCAAAACACCACAAAAAGAAAACAAACCTGCGGCTAAAATAGCTAATAATTGTTTCATTGTTAATTTTTCTTCCATAGTCCCCTCCTATTCATTAATTTACTCATAAATAAATAAATTTCTTTTCTTTTTATATTTCATAAACTTTCTTGACAGGACAAAAAAAATGTGCCTAAGCACATTCATGGTAACGAGACATCATCATATCTATCAAACAATGAAACATGATTCTTCTCTCTTTCATTTCTAAATGATCAATAGGTAAAAGTAATGTTTCATGAAAATAGTTTAACATCTTTTGATCAATCATCTGTGTTGAAATCAAAAGTTTACGCCCTTGACTTCTTAAAAGCTTTCTTAAATAACGTGAAGATTGTTTACTTAAAGCATCCTCTTCAATTCCTATAACAAGTAATAAGTCATCTTCTTTTAGTTCAATTGTTGATTCATTTTCATCTAAAACCAACATATCTTTTTGAAAAAGATCACCTTCATATTGAAGATACTTACAAAGCAAATGAGAATAAGCAACTCCATAAAGATAAACATGTTTAGCTTTTTCTATTGCTTTAATAAAATCATCTATTTGATTTTGGTTAATTTCTAATAGATTATTTTCTATCCATTCAAATGAATTATGTAATTGTTTTTTTGTAAGCTGATGTTGGCTATTATTTACTTGATTTCTAATTTCTAATTCTAATAAGCAATCATCTTTAAAGGCAATATAGTTATCATAACCAATTTTTTTATAAATTTAGAGATTTTTGCTTTAGAAACATAGGTTTGTTTTGCAAGTTCTTCAATAGCCATTGAAGATACTGCTTTTAAGTTTAATTTAATATATTTACATATAGTGTAATCTAAATCATTTTGTTGACTATTATTTAATAATGTATTTATTTTATTTGTTATCATAATATCACCAGATAAAGTATAACATAAAAACCGCCTAAGCGGTTTTTTGTATGAGTTATAGAGAGTTTTTATATTTTAAGGAAAACTGATCAACAATTTTATTTATGTTTTTCTTACCACTGTAAATAGCCTTTCCAACAAGGATAATCGCTAATATAGATATTATTATTAATATGATTGCAAAGATTTTTATAAATAGGATATTTGAAAAATAATACATCAATAAGACTCCCAGAGAGGAAAGGAAGAACAAATTGCGTAACCATTTTATAAGATTATGAATCATTTTCTTTTGATAGTTAATTTCATCTATATATCCTTGTTTTTCTTGACTATTCATCTTTTTTCTCCTTTTAATAAGATAATCCTGGATTGAAGAATCCAACAAATACACCAATAAAGGCAATAACAACTAATAATAACATTACTTTAATTGGTGACATTTTCTTTTTAGATAATAAATACCAACATCCAACAACAAAGACAGCTGTTAATAATCCTGGATAAACACCATCTAATGTTTTTTGTAAATCTAAGAATGGTTTTTTAGCTCCAGCTGCTGTCATCGTAAATGAAGTTGTTACTGAAATCCATGTTGCTGATACAGCACCGATAACAATACCACCTAACATTGTGACTGATTCTCTTAAAGCTTCCCCTTGAGGACCAACTAAGAAATCAACCGCTTTACCACCTAATTCATATCCTTTGAAATATAAGAATTTCATTCCAAAGTAAGCAAATAAGTTCCATACAATGATGTACATGATAGCTCCAAGAGGTGAACCTCCTGTAGACATACCTAAAGCAATACCAAGTAAAATAGGAATAACTGTTCCTACAACTAGGGAATCCCCAATACCGGCGATTGGTCCCATTAAACCAGCTCTTAAACCGTTGATTGTTTCATCATCAACATCTTCTGTTCCGTTGGCACGTGCTTCTTCTAACCCAGCTGTCATCCCAACAATAACAGTACCAAGTTGAGGTTCTGTATTAAAGAAAGCAGTGTATGTTTTCATTGATCTTGCTTGATCTTCTTTTTTATCATAAAGTTCTTCTACTACTGGTAACATAGAGCATAGATAACCAAAAGTTTGCATATGTTCTTGAGAGAAGCATGTTAAGTTTCCATAATACCAATTGTGGAAGGATTTAGTTAATGTTTTTTTAGATAGTTTCTTTTCCATCTTAAATATCCTCCTCATCTTCATCATCAAAGTCTCCTGCAGGTGCAGCTACTCTTTGATTTTGTAACATTTTTAATTTGTAGTTAATTAAAGCAAACATACCAGCAATCACTGTTGCTGCAACTAAATTGATTCCCATTGAAGCAGCAAGAGTAAATCCAAAGAAAAATGGAATGAAATCAACTGCTTTTGTAACAATTTGTTTTAATAAAATTGCAATTCCGACACATGGTAATAATGATCCAACTGTAAATAAAGTTTTCATAGCTAAACCATCCATAGGTAATGTTGTTTTAATAAGTTCAACAACATCTGCTCCTAATTTACACATAATTAAGGCTGGAATAAATGAACATAAAATATGTGAAATCCAAGGTAATACCATATCTACAAGATATAATTTATGATAATCCCCTTTTTCAACAGCTTTCCATCCAACATGTTGCCATGCTAAGTTGATTGTTGCTGTTCCATAGAATAATACTGTACCTAAAGTACCAACCATTGTTCCAAATGAAGTTGCAAGAGCTGCTCCTTCTTTTGTGGCAGCAGATAAACCATAACTATTTAACGCTACCATAGCAAGTGGAATCCCAATGTAACTTACAGCACGAACGTCTGCTGAAACGGTTCCACCTGGAGTAACTAATGCAATGTAGACAACTTGCATTGCTGCCCCTACTAAAATACCTGTTTTGATATCTCCTAAGATAATCCCACAAACAAGTCCCCCAATTAAAGGACGACCTAATGTGTAGTTACCAAAGGAAGTACCACCTAATCCTGGCATACTTGATAAACAAGCAAATAATCCAAGTAATGCCGCTTGTAACCAACTAATTGTCATAATTTTTCTTCCCCTTTATTTATATTTGTTAGAAACCAAATTTTCCTTTAAAATCATCCCATGTTCCAATTGAAACATCTGGTAATAAAGCAAATTTGATTGTATAACCTGCTTTAGCTAAAGCTTCAAAAGCTTCTGCTTCTTCTTGTGTAATCGATTGATTGTTTCCTAGTTTTGTTGCCCCTTCACGATCATTACAAGGTCCAACAATAACTGTTTTAATACCACAATCAAATCCTTGATCAACAAGAATTTTTTTCATATCAAGTGGATTTTTAGTAATTAAGAAATATTGATCTTGACTATCTAAAACCTTTTGACTTTTCTTTTGCCAAGCTTCCATTGTCCATACAAATGTTTTCTTTCCACTGGCTGATTTGTAAGCTGCTTTTAATACTGAATTATTTGCTGCTTTATCGTTTACAGCCACTAAACCATCACATGGGTATTCTCTTGCCCAACGTGTACATGTTTGACCATGAATCATACGATCATCAATTCTAATAAATGATACTGACATCTTTCTTCCTCCTTAAATATCATCTTCGTCGTCTTCTACGACTTTAAATTCTTGTAAAGCAGTTGTTGCTTCACTTAAGACAGCTTGTACAAAGGAATCCCCTTGTAAAGTATCTTTCATTAATACTGAAGTAAGGGCTAATGGTAAATTCATCCCACCAATTGTTGTTGTCTTTTCCATTAAACCTTTTTCAGCTAAAACATTTAAAGCAGTTGTAAGTGGTGATCCTCCTACAATATCCGCTAATAAAACAATTTCATCATCTTCATGAATGTCCTTAACACTTTCTTTAAAGATTTCCGCAAATTCATCTGCTGTCTTTCCATCAGGTAAACCTGAAGCAATCACATCATCTCTTTGTCCTGCCAACATCATTAATGATGTTTTTAAACCAGCTGCAAATTCACCATGACTTACTAATACTAAATATTTCATGTCCTTCCCTCCTTGCACCTATAGAATACCAAATATGAAAGCACTTGCAACGTGTCTTCAATCACGACTTTTAAGTGACAAAAATCATAAAAAAATTGACAAATATCATTCCTACTATGACATTTGTCATAAATAAAAAAGATAGCCACAAGCTATCTATTTCAATTCATTTTCTAATTTCTTTTGTATCTTATTAAGATCATTATCAATTGTTCCTTGATCAATACTTTGATTAATCAAATAATCTGCTTTTTCTAGAATATTTTCATATTCTTTAAACTTTGGTTCTACTAACGTGTTTTCTAAAATCTTATTTAAAACATCTGAATCTAAAGAAGCATAAGAAACTGCATCCTGTGCTAAGATTTCCTTTGTTTTCTTTGATAACATGACCTTCTTTAAAGGAGAGGCTCCCTTCGAATTATCAAGTAGAGATTGTTGAATATCTTCGTCCATCGTCAACATTTTTAAAAATTCCCACGCTATTTCTTGATGCTTTGTTTGTGAAGACATTCCTATTAATGAAGTGTCTAAATGTGTTGTAATCGTATTTGATTTTGTTCCCGGCATTGAAATACAACTCCATTTAAAAGATGTATATTTACTAATACGATAAGGATAAGGTTGGTAGGTACGGTATTGAGCAAAGGTCAAAGGACAAAAAGCAACTTTCCCTTGATCAAAATCTTCTGATGAAACTTGATAGCCATTTGATAAAGCTTTAAGCTTTGTCAAATATAAAAACGCTTCTTTGACTTCTTTTTTATCAAGATGACAATTGTCTTCTTTAAAAACTTGTAACCCATAACAATCAAGAACATCTTGCCAATCAAAGCCATAATAGCCATATTGATCGATGACACCATCATTATTTGTATCCTTTGTAACTTGATTACTAATATTATAAAAATCATCAATAGTCCAATTACTTGAAGGAATAGCAATACCTTCTTTGGTAAGTAAATCATGATTGATACACATAATTGTTGGATTGATTTCATAAGGAAGTGCATATTGACTTCCATTATTTCCAGCAAATAAAGCACTTTGATAAAAAAGAGAAGTATCTATTCGTTCTTCTTTAATAAGTCGATCTAAATTCTTTAAAATACCAATAGAAGATAACGTATTAAAATCATCAGGAAGTACCATAAACACATCAGGTGTTGTTCCTTTGGTAATTTCATTAGCAAGCCATGAAGAATAATCATCTTTTATAATTCCACTTTTATACTCAACATGAACATTGGGGTATTTCTTTTCAAATTTCTTGATTGCTTGATCAATAACTTGATAACTTTCCCCATTAGGCACATCCCAACTACTTCCAGCATAAAGTCCTAAAGTAAGAGTAATATCACGACTTGGATCATTGATCAAACAATAAATAAGAACTAAAGAAAGACTTACTAACGTAAGAATACCCTTTTTTATTCTAGTCATTATCGTCACCAAATTCTTGCATTGTGACCCCTGTTTGAACAGCCCAGATGGCAAGTTGCGTACGATCACGTAATTCTAATTTTGACAAAACAATGCTAACATAATTACGCACAGTTCCTTCAGATAAATAAAGTTTTTGAGCAATTTCTTTATTAGATAAACCAAAACCAACTTGTTGAATAACTTTCAATTCAGCCTGTGTCAAATCTTTTGATAAAGAATCATCGACTTGGATAGCATAATTACTCATAGACATCTTGGAAAAAAGTTTAAATACTTTTGTCGCAATATCAGGATTAATCATCGCTCCACCATTATAAACTGTACAAATGGCATGATAAAGTTCATCCATGCTGACGCCTTTTAATAAATAACCGCTTGCTCCATATTTTAAAGCACTAAAGACAAATTCATCATCATCAAAAGTGGTAAGGATAATGATTTTAATATCTGGATATTTTTCTTTGACCGCCTTTGTACAATAAACACCGTCCATTTCTGGCATACGAATATCCATTAAAATAACATCCGGCCTTTCTTTTTTTATACTCTCAAGAACTGCAAAACCATTTTCAACAGCATCTACGACTTTCAAATCTTCATGTGTTGATAATACGATTTGTAAGGATTGTCTAATAAGTTCTTGATCATCCGCTATCATGACTTTAATCATCTTTTTTTCCTCCTATTTTTGGTATTTCTACAACTGTTCTAAATCCTTCTTCACTATAAAAATGTATCGTTCCATTTAATATAGCAACACGTTCATGCATTTGTTTCAAGCCATATCCATAATGAATTTCCTTACAGCCACTTCCATTATCTTGCATAATAATCATATATTTTTCCTCTTCATCAAAAAGATGAATTTCAATATGAGAAGCATGTCCATGTCTTAAAGCGTTTGTCATCGTTTCTTGAATAATTCTAAAAATAATATCTTCTTTCGTATTTTCAAAATCAACATTTTCCCATTCATAATACAAATCAACATTTAAATGAGAAACACTTTGGAATTCTTCAATCATTTTAATCAAACCATCTTTTAAAGTTCTTTGATCAAGTGCTCCCGGTCTTAACTTATATAAAGAACGTCGAACATCTTTAATACTTTCACGAACAACATTACTAATTACCAAAAGTTGTTCTTTTGACTTTTGTGGATCAATATCAATCAAAGCAATACAAGCATCAATTCCCGCCGAAATACCTGTTAAGGCATGTCCTAAAGTATCATGTATCTCTCTTGAAATTCTTTTTCTTTCTTTATCTTCTGCCATTTTTTCAGATAAAGCAGAATACGTTTTTAATTCATCATTGACTTTTGAAGCAAGTTGAAGTTCTTTACTGATTTTCTTTGTTTCTTCTTGTTGAACTAAAACTTGGCAAATAAGATAAAGAATAAAAACAACAACATTTAATGAAGCTAAAATATTTTTAGCAAATAACATAAATGTACGACTCGAATTTGGATAAAATGATAAATAAGATTCAATACTTGGCATATGTATAATATTTGATAAAATATTATAATCTGAAATCAATAATAAACCAAAGGCCATTAATAAAAGTAAGGCCATATGTTTAATATTTCTCATATTATAAAGTAAATCAGCAAAAACAAAGAGTAAAATTCCATTATAGGAACCATTTAAACGAATAATTAATAAAAATGAAAGAATAATTTCAATATAAACAAGACCATTCGCCATTTTTAAATTATCTTTTTCTCTTAATTTCATTAATAAAACAAGAATGATAAAAAGAAAAATTGATTCAAAAAAGATATTTTGTGGTGTTCTAGTAATATAAGATACTTTATTTAAGAAATCTCGTGCATAATAATGCACTGAAATATATTTGGTAGAAAGTAAAAATAAAGAAGCATTATAGATAATAACAACCGCATTAATAAACAATAATGAATCTTTTAACTTTGTAACATATTCTTTTGTAAGATGATTCATTATTGCCACCCCGTTATATCATATTCTTCTATATTTTCTTTGGTAATCAATTTTGTTGGAACAATAATTGAGCGTTTATACTTTTTATGATGTAACATCTTATAAGCCACCTTGATTGTTTCTTTTCCTAAAGAAGTAGGTGATTGTGAAGATGTCCCCACAATCTCTTTCGTTTCTGCCAACAATTTCTTTATATTTGGTGAACCATCAACTCCGTAAATAAAAACATCATGCCCTAAATCATTTTCTTCTATAGAAGCCAGTGCTCCTAAAGCCGTTGGATCATTCAAACAAAAGACAACATCAAAATCAATTCCTTGTTGAATAATTTTATTTAAAGCAGGTAAAGCAAGTTCCGTTTGTCCTAAACAATCTTCACTTCCTACAATTTGATAATTCTCATTTAAAGCAACTGTATCTTTAAAGCCGTTGATACGATCAACCGCTGACAAGGCTTTAGAATGTTCAAGTAAAGCAATACGTGCATGATCAAAGCGTTGCATCATATCTTTAGCACACTGTACTCCTGCATCATAATTATCTGAAACAACTGTACAATTTGCAATTTGATCATCACTAATAGGAGCATCGACTACAATAATTTTAATTCCTGCTTTTTTGACTTCTTTTAATGTTTTATTAATACTCGAAGATTCAACAGGATTAATAATTAAAACATCTATTCCTAAATAAACAAGGTCTTTGATTTGTTCATTTTGTTTTTTAGGATCCAAAGCTGGATCTCTAGTATATAAAACATCCCCATGATTATTAACAACATTTTCTATTTCATTATTTACAGCTTTATAGAAGGTATTATTCATTGTCATATAAGTTGCTCCAAATTTAATTTGTTTAGTATCAGTGTTTAAATAATGGTGATAGACAAAACAGATCATAATAAGGCTTACAATACATGTTATTTTTAAAGCTTTATTTTTATAAAAAGACATGCGTTTTCCTCCTATTTTCCCTTTATTTAATTTTAATGATTTTTGTCATCTATGTAAATATGACAAATGTCATAAAAACAGTTGATTCTATTTTTGAATCAACTGTTTTGCATATTTTATAATACTACTTCCATCTAATAAACCATAATCTCTTAAAGAAATTACGCCTACCGGCACTTTAACTACCTTTTTAATTTCCTTTAAATCTTCACTTCTTTGTGGCGTAAGTAAAACTACATCGGCCTCTTGTAAATGCTCATTTAAAAACACTTCAATATCCATTAATTGACTTTTAGCTACTTCTTCTATTTTACGAACAAGCATATTTCCTGAAAAACCTGGTTTTGACAATAATGTTATCTTCATATAAGACCTCCAAACACATAGTACTAATATAATAAATGAAATAACTAAAATGTACAATATCTATTTTAGTTGTTTATTTATATTTCCATTGATCACACAATGCTTGTAATTTTAAATACACCTTGAGGAACAGGTATCATGTTATTAATAAGCAATGCAGCAATGATTTCGTGACTTTCGTTGTAAATTTCTACTGTTGTTCTTGGATTTCTTCTTTTTCCATTTTTTCTTAAAGGCTTTGAAGTTAATGGTATGAAATATGTATAATCTTCTATTCCAACAATAATTCCTACAAATCTTCTACCCAATTTTAAATTCACTCTAAAATCATACTGAAATAAATACTGCCTATAATCGCTTTCTATATCATATAAAGCAATTTTATTATCTTTTAAATGTATTTTCATATTTTCTCTCTATGAAGAAAAACGAAGAACTCATAAACTAGAATTCTTCGTTTTAAATCGTCCACTATAGCAGGACCTCTCTCGTTATCGATATTTCTATCTACAAATGAATTATACATTTTTTAATGTATAAGTCAATTACTATTAAATATAGAAATCAACCATTATTAGTATATGAAGTATACTTTTATTTATACTCTTTTTGTCTCTATTTATTAAAACATTCTATGAATTCTTTAAGCAGTTTATTTCTATCTTTTTTAAGATAAATAATTCCATAATCTATTTCTAAGCTTTCTTGAAGAGAAACAACCTTCACACTCTCATCTAAATCTTGAATTGAAAAAGCATAATCCGGTAAAATACCAATTCCATAACCACTTAATGTTAAGGCAAGTACAGCTTCGATGTCATCTTGTCTAATCACATTTTTTTCTCTTACTTTTGTTGAAAGAAAATGTTCAAGATCATCTTCCTTTAATTTAGGAATACTTTTTTGTCTTAATGTAATAAAAGGACAATCTTGGATTTCATTAAATGAAATCATTTCTTTAGACGTTTGAAAGATACTCTTAGGAATAATGGCTTTTGTTGTACTTGTTGAAAGCTTTCTAAAAGTACACTCTGGTCGATCTTGCATCATTATTTTAGTTCCTAAAATAAAATCAAGTTGATTTTCAACAAGTCGATTCACTAATTGAAAATAGTCATCTAAATAAATACGTGGACTAACCCTTGAATTTTCTCTATGAAATAAACGTAATGCTTGGGTAAGACATTTTGCTTCTTGTGACATGGTACAACCTATTTTTAAAATAGTTTGTTCATTGCTTTTTACGGCTCTTAAACGATTAGGAATAGCTTCCATACGTAATAAGATATCATGAGCATCATGATAAAAGATTTCACCCGCTGTTGTTAGCTGTACTGATTTACTATTTCTAATAAAGAGTTTAACACCAAGTTCCTCTTCTAAATGTTGAATATGATGTGTTACTGTTGGTGGTGTGACATAAAGTTCTTTGGCAGCTCTTGTAAAGTTTAAACGATCAGCCGCCACAACAAAACATTTAAGTTCTTGACTATTCATTTTTTCGCCTCTTTTTTATTCTAGCATTAGAATTTCTTTAATGCCATTAATTTAATGTTAATTTACTTTTTTAAATCTTGTTTTAAAATAAAAGTAGATAAATAAGGAGGACAAACAATGTCACAAAGAAAAGAAATGTTGATGAAAAATATGGAATTTGTAGCTTATGAAGGATTAAATGGAAAACCTGGTTTTCAAATGACTCTTCATAAAAGCAAAGAAGATCGTTATTATCTTTATGTTGCTTGTTTTAGACATAATGGTTTTAATATTATTGATGTAACCGATCCTTATCATCCTACTCCTTCTAAATGGGTAGAAGGCCCTTGGGTCAAAGAAGGCATCAAAGATGGTCAAAGTCTACCAAAGATACAATCAGGGGATGGTTATTTAATTACAGCTCATGGTGGAACGATGGATGTTTTACATGGAACTCCTAAAGGAAATACCCTTCCTTTTTGGGGTGGTATGATGATTTGGGATATTGAAACAGATCCTATGAATCCAAAACTTTTAGGTAAGTTTGAATGTAAAGGAATGGCAGGCGTTCATCGTTTCTTCTATAATGGTGGCCGTTATGTTTATTGTGTAGGAAATAAGCCAGGTTTTTTAACTTTTATTTTAAGAATCATAGATATTCAAGATCCAACCCATCCAGTAGAAGTAGGTTCATGGTGGGCAGATAATCAATACCGTGCTAATAAACCTGGTGGTGGTCATGTTGCCTTTGGTTCAAAAGAGTTCTTAGAAATGGCAACAGTTCATGCTGTTACTGTTAAAGATCATATTTGTTATGCTGCGGTTGCAAACTTTGGCGCTTGTCAAATCGATGTCAGCGATCCCACAAATCCACAATTAATCGGTTATTTACCAATGAATCCACCTTTTGGAGGAGCCGCTGCTGGGATGTCTATTCATACTTACATGCCTTTAGGTGATTTACCTTATGCGGTTGTTTCTACTGAAGGAGAAAGACCCCGTTATTTTTCTAACGAAAATAAAGACGGTCTCTTTAAAAAGCTTGTAACACAGCCAATGAATACGATTGGAATTGTCGAAACTACAGATCCGACAAATCCATCACTTATTTCTATTTTCCCATATCCAGAAGTACCTGTTGGATATACTCATGGAAAGAACTTTAATATTGTTGATGGTGTTCGTGTTCCTTTTGGACCTCATAATTTATTTGATGCTTTTGGAAAAGATTGTTATGAACCTTATAAAGGTTTAATTTATAATTGTTATTTTGGAGCTGGACTTAGAGTCTTTGATACGACGGATCCTTTTATTCCAAAAGAAATTGCCTACTTTATGCCTCCTGATCCAGAAGTTGATCTTTTTAATAATGAAGATGGCACTTTATTACCAGGTTCTAAAGTCGCAATTACCGAAGATTGTTTAGTTGATGATCGTGGTTTTATTTATGTTGATACATTCCAAGACGGTCTTTATATTGTAAAATTGAAAATGGAGGATTCATATGAAAATTTATGCTTATGAAGTAAGACAAGATGAAATGGGTTATTTTAAAGAATATGAAAAGAAATATGGTGTTTCTGTTGTTTTAAATCACCAAGTACCCACTTTAGAAAATGCAGATAATGTAGATGGATGTATTGGTGTAACTATTTTAGGTCAAGGAGACATTAATGCAAAACTATTAGATAAATGGTATGATCTTGGTATTCGCTATGTTTCTTCTCGTACAATTGGTTTGAATCATATTGATTTAGAACACGCTAGAGAAATTGGAATTCAAGTATGTAATGCGAAATATCCACCTAATGGAGTTGCCGAATTTGCTTTAATGCTTTTATTAATGTGTATGAGAAACTATAAACAAGCTTTATGGCGAGGACAAGTCAATGATTATTCTTTAAGTGGTTTACAAGGAAAAGAACTTCATGATTTAACCGTTGGTGTTATGGGAACTGGAAATATTGGACGTACGTTTGTTCAACTTCTTTCTGGATTTGGTTGTCGTATTTTAGCTTATGATCTTCATGAAAATGAAGATGTTAAAAAATATGCAACTTATGTAGATAAAGATACTTTATTAAAAGAAAGTGATGCCATAAGTTTGCATCTTCCTTTATTTAAAAGTACGTATCATCTAATTAATAAAGAAACTATTCAAAAAATGAAAGATAATGTAATTTTGATCAATTGTTCCCGTGGTGAACTTATTGATACGGAAGATATTATTGAGGCTATTGAAAGTAAAAAAATTGGAGCTTTAGGACTCGATGTTATTGAAGGAGAAGAAGGCATTACGCATATTGATCATAGAAGTGATATTCTTTCTAATAAAAACATGGCTTATCTCCATCAATTTCCTAATGTCATCATGACTCAACACATGGCCTTCTACACAAATACAGCCGTTAAAAATATGGTTAAAAGTGGTATTAAAGGTATCATAGAAATGGCTAATCAATAAATAAAAAATTGAGGATTCATTCCTCAATTTTATTTTATGAAAATAAAAAGATAACAATTCCTAGAACAACAAGAACAATTCCTGTTGCTCTATTTAAGGTTTTAGGAGTTGCTTTATTCGCAAATAAAGCAGCAATTCTTGCCCAAATAAGAGTAAAGAGAATACATAAAATCCATACTGTTAAATTAGGAAACCCGCCAATCATAAAATGTGAAATAGCTCCAGTAAGGGCTGTAAAGGTCATAATAAAAACACTTGTACCTACTGCCGTTTTAAGTTCATATCCCATGACTGTTGTTAAGATAAGAAGCATCATCATGCCTCCACCAGCTCCAACAAAACCACAAATAAAACCTATACAAGTTCCACAAATTATAGATTGGATTGCTCTTTTTTTAGAAGAAATATTATTCATTGCTTCTTTCGTTGTCATTACTGGTCTAACAATAAATTTAACTCCTAAAATAAAAGTCATAAAAACTGAAAAACTTCCCATTGTTGAAGATGGTAAAAGACTTGCTGCATAACTACCTACTACCGTAAAAATAAGTACACTTACCATCATCAATAAACCGTTTCTAATATCTAAATTTTTATTTTTTCCATAAGTATAAGCTGAAACCGCACTGGCAAGGACATCTGATGACAAAGCAATACCTACTGCCATATAAGGATCCATTTTCAAAAAAGCAATGAGCATTGGGCTAATAACAGCAGCCGCTGACATTCCTGCAAAACCTGTTCCTAGACCTGCTCCCATTCCAGCAAAAAAGGTTACAAGAATAATAAATAAAATATTTGTTTCCAATTTATTTTTCCTCCAATAAACAATCTATATTTTTTTTCATAAGTTCTAATGTTTCTTTAAATATCTTTTGATGCTTTTCATCAATATCTGAAAAAAGTGAAGAAAAGAAATGGTTTTGAAACGCTTTTCCTTTTTTTATAACATCATTCGCTTTTTTATTCAAAACTAATTCAACTTTTCTTCGATCTCCTGGAACATCTATCCTAGATAAATATCCTTGATCAACTAACTGATCCACATGAATTGAAACAAGGTTTGCTTTGATTTTTCTTATTTCCACAATATCTTTAGCATATTTATATTGGGGGTTATTTCCCAAAAACATCAAAATATCAAACCCTGTTTGCTTTAAATGAAATTCATTACAAAGATCTTTACATTGTTGATGATAAGCAAGTTCTAATTTTCTAGCAAAATCAATATTCATATTATCACTCCCTTCATTTTTAGATAGTTCATTTTTGAACTATTTTAAACAATAAAAAAAGAAATGTCAAATGACATTCCTTATTCAATGCTTATTGTAGAAGTATTTTCAATTTGTTTCATATCAGATTTAGGAACTGATAAACGAAGTACTCCACCTTCATATTTAGCTTTGATATCTTCTTTTGGGATATCTCCTAAATAGAAGCTTCGTGTCATATTGCCAACATATCTTTCTTGTCGGATATAATGTCCTTCTTTATCTTTTTCATCTTTATCTAATCCCTTGCTTGTAGATATTGTCAAATATCCATTTTCATAGTTGACATTGATATCTTCTTTCTTGAAACCTGGTAAGTCAACATCTACTTCATATGTCGTATCTGTTTCTCTGACATCTGTCTTCATCATGTTTCTTGCATGTTTTCCATACAATGGATTTTTCTTTCCAAAGAAATCTTCATCAAAATCATTAAAGAAATCATCAAATAAGTTTTCTGTAAATAAGCTAGGCATCATCATAAGTCATTTCCCCTTTCAATATAAATGCTTAGTCATTAGCATCGTTACTTCAAGCGGTGTTAACTCTTGAAACTAGGTTCTTTATTAATACCTTTCCTAATTTCTAAATACATTATAGTTCTTGCTTTTAGCGCTGTCAAGATGTGAGTGCTAAAAATTATAAACTTATACTTATACTTAAAATCAACCCAAGGATTCCTACAACCATAAAACATAAAGAGATTCCTGCTGCTTTTTTTCTTTGAATCATTTTTGTTTTTTGATTAGAATCAATAGAATTTATAGGATAGTTTCTTCTTCCTATCAAATAAAGTAATAAACCACTTGAATTATTTCCATTACTTGCGAGTAATCCCCATAGTTTAGGATGTTTTAAACCACGAATTGTGGCATCAATCACCGTTAATCGATAAATTTGATAAACTGTTTCAATTCCCCCAACAAGTGCAATAGCCGCACATATAATCGCTAAAATACTTTTTACTTCCATGATCCGTTCCTCCTTAAATACGTTTAATCATTTGATAAAGCAACAATGATGAACTCACAATAGCAAGACAAAAGATCATCACTAAATAATAACTTTTACTTGGTAAAAACATTCCTAGTGTAACCAACAAGATTACCACAATAATATTTAAGATAATCGCTCTTAATAGTTTTTGATTACTTTTAACAACGTTTGTGCTTTCTTGTAAGTGTTCCATCATTGCATCGTCCCCTTTCAATAAATCATCAAGACTTATGGAATAAAGGTTGCTTAACTCAATGACACTTATAATATCAGGATAAGATTTTTCATTTTCCCAATTGGAAATTGTTTGACGAGAAACATTTAGTTTTTCAGCAATGACTTCTTGAGTCAAATCCCTATTTAAACGTGCCTCCTTTAGTTTTTTACCTATTTCCATATTTTCTTTCTCCTTTCATTTTCATTTTTTCATAATCTATTGATAGAGTCTATCAAATATCTTTTACATAGGACTTTTTTCTATGTCAAAATTATTTGACATAGAAAAAAAGACGCTTTAAAAGGCGTCAAATACTATAAAATAAGTTCAATCATTACTACAACAAAGCATCCAATACAAGCGACTTGAATGAGACTTAATTCTTTATAAGATGCATAAATAATAATGATTGTCGCAACGATTCCAGAAATCAAATGACCTGTTGAATAAAAAATATCTGGGAAGGTCATCGCTGCAAGGACCGTATAAGGAATATAATCCAAAAAGGATTGAATGGTTGGGTTCGTAATTTTTTTATTAATAAAGACAAGTGGTATCGCACGAATAGCATAAGTAATAAGCGACATGATCGCTAAATAAATATAAAACTGTTTATCCATGTGCTTCCCCCTTATTAAATAACACAGCGCCTATAAAAGCACTTGTAAGAGCTGAAATCGTCATCGCAAAACCACTTGATAATTGATTGATGATGGGTAAGTAGTAAAAACCTGAACGGATAATAATTGCAAGAGCTACTACTTTAATTATATTTTTATCTTTTTTCATTCCTGGAATAATAATTGCGATAAACATTGCGTATAAAGCAATTGATAAAGCATTACTAATGACCGTAGGTACAATAGAGCCAAGCATTGCCCCTAAGGTTGTTCCAAGCATCCATCCTGCCGTAGAAATTGAAGCAAACCCAAAGAAGTAAGTCCGACTCACATTTTCTTCAAGCATCGATAAGGCAAAGATTTCATCGGTAATAAAAAAGCTTAAGAGCCATTTATAAATTCCTTTAAACTTTTCATCTACTTTTTGGGAAAGTGAAAGTGACATAAACGCATAACGAATATTCACGGTCAATTCCACGATCGCCATTTCTAAATAGGTCCCTTGTCCTGCAATAATTCCTAGTGAAGCAAATTGCCCTGCTGAAGTTAAATTAAACAATGAAATCAAAACAGACTGCATGACACTAAATCCCATTGATACAGCAATCGCTCCAAAAGAAAAAGACACAGATAAATAGCCTAAAGCAATTGGTATTCCATTTTTCATTCCTCTTTTTATTTCTTTCATAACGTGTCCATTATACAAAAATATCCTCGATAACTCTACAATTACCGAGGAATATTTTAGGCAAATTTTTCAACAATTGGTTTTGATACCAATTTATTCCATGTACTAATTAAGGGACCTGTACCAAACATTAAAATAATTGTCGCAATTCCTAATGGTCCACCTGTAATAAACCCAATTAAAACACAAACAACATCTGTCATAATACGGCATACTGGATAAGATGGTGACATCACATCTGCCATATAAATAGATAAAGCATCATAACATCCAGTTCCAAGATCTGATGTGATATATAAAGAGCATCCAAGTGTAACAAATAAAATACCAATCGCTAAAACCACGAATTTCATTGGTAATGAAAATGGTATAACATCCGGTGAAGAAACATTAAATAATTGACAATAAACATTATTAAAGAATTGTACAAAGAAACCAAGTAAAAACATATTAATAATGGCACCAATATTTAAATATTTTAAATTACTTCTACTTAATAAAATTAAAATTAAAAATAAGATTGCATTAACACTTCCTTGAAAAACACCTAAAGGTATATTTAATAAACTACTGATTCCTGTTGTCATTGATGTAAATGGATCAATTCCCATTTGTGATATACGACATGTTGAAACACCTATAGCGATAATAATATTTCCAATTAAAGAAATAGTTGCTAGTTTGATTGAAAACTTAAATTTCATACTTTCACCTCTTTCAAAAGTATTATACTTATTTTTTAATCTTTGAATTTTATTTTCAAAATACGAAAAACTATCTCAAAAATGAGATAGTTTCATAAATCATAAAAATCATTTCTGTATTGATTATAAGAAGAAGGAGAAAGAGTAAGATCCAGGGTATAATCTTTTTAATCATTTTCTATTTTCTTAGGAAAGATAATTGTTGTCTTAAAGAGATCACCATCTACATTCACTTCAAAAGTTCCACCTTGAACCTCCACAAAGCTTTTACAAATGGCAAGTCCTAAACCAGAACCTTCACTTTTACGTGAAGTATCCCCTTGTACAAATCTTTCTGTTAAATCATCTGAATTTGATATTTCATGTGCTGAAATATTTTTGAAAACGACAATGACTTGTTGATTCGTTTCAACGATTTGTAAATAAACTCGTGTATGTTCTAAAGCGTATTTACAAATATTTTGACATAAATTTTCTAAAACACGATAAGTTTTTTCACTGTCTAAATGACAAATGATTTTTTTATTTTCATAATCATTTTTTAGATTTAAATGATGATGTTCAAATTGTTCTTGATATTCAAAGAGAACTTGTTGTAATAAAGCATGAATATCTAAATCTATAGGATTTAATTGGATATTTCCACTATTGACTTTAGATACTTCAAATAGATCTTCAATAAGTGTTTTTAATCTTTTAGTATTACGATCTAAAATATCAATATATTCATCTTGTTGTTCTTTTGATAAATCTTCGTTTTTTAATAAATCAATATAAGAAATAATAGATGTTAAAGGTGTTTTTAAATCATGAGAAACATTACTAATCAATTCAGTTTTCATCTTTTGTGATGCAACTTCTTTACTTACCGCATCTTTAAAACCATCATTGATACAATTAAGTTCATCTTTCAAAGAATTAAATAATCCAAGATCTTGATTGATTTTATCGTTAAATTCTCCTTGAGATAAATGATGCGCTGATTGTAATAGAATTTGATAATCATTTGTAACCTGTGTAAGCATCTTTTTAGAAATTAACATGATTATAATTACTGCTACAAAAGATACAAGACACGTAAGTACAACATAAACTCTTATACTGTAGTAATAAACACCCCTTCCTGTTACCGACATAAAGAAACTAATAAATAACAGTATTCCTTCTATAAAGATACCACTCATAATTCCTATTTTTAAAACAATATTTCCACTTTGATTTTTCAAATCAAATTGTACCAAACTTTTAATTTCTTCTTTAAAAGAACGATAAATACTACATATAAGTGTATGTTTTTTTAGAAAATCTTTTCCAAAAACAAGAATCGATTTAATATAAAATATAAAATACATAATTAAAGCATAGAAAACAAACCACCCAAAGATATTAACTAATGGTTCTAAAGCAACACCTGCACCCGCCATACCTTTTTCTCTTATCATCCAGGCAAAAGTCCCACTCCATGACTCTCTTAAAACTTCTGTCATAACAGTAAGCCACAAAGCTGTAGCAATAGAATAAAGAATAAACATAAAGAAAAGTTTAATGTTGACAACAGTTTTAAAGGGTTCGATATCAATAACTTTTCTTACTGGAATTAATAACATACAAACAACTAATACTGCAATACATACAAAAACATAGGTCATTAAAGTATCAGAAATAGAAACTTGATTCGTATAGTTTTGTTCCAAATAACTATTTGTTGGTAGTTTTTTAGGAACTGCAATCAATACTTTGATATTTGTTGGATTTTTAACAGTAATATTGTTGATAATATCGTTTTCTTCTTCATCTAAATAATCGTTTTTAAAGAGTTGATCAAAGGATGTATTGTAGAAAGAGCCTTCCCAATCGTTAGACTTACTTCCTTGTAAAGAAACATTCCCATTTTCATCAAAATCAATAGTTGTATACCATTGGTAATTCTTTAAAATATTTTTATCATTAGATTCAAATGCTTTCCTTAAATTCTTTTTTGAATTTGTAAAACAAATCTTTTCATCACTTTTATCATAAACATAATATTGAATTCCTCGACTTTCTCGAGAATTATTATCTTCTAAATACATGATAAAATCTTTAAAAGCACTTTTTAAAGAATAACCATCATTTATTTCACCATCAATATCTCCGCTTACATAATGATTAAATAAATCATAATCTCCTTTTCTTCTTTGAATTTTCACATCTAACATAATGCTTTTTTCCATCAAAATATTTGTAAAATCACTCTTATTATTTTCTAAATTAAGACTTGATGTTGTTGTCTTTTCTTTTACTCCATAACTTAAATAAGTAACAAGAGATGCAACAATTAAAATAGAAAACAAAAAGATTTTAAGTATTCTTTTATTTTTCATGTTTCCTCCTATTGTTTATCAATTTTATATCCAACACCCCAAACAACTTTTAAATATTGTGGTTTTTTGGGATTAATTTCTATTTTTTCTCTTAAATTACGCACATGGACCATTACGGTTTCACTATTGATTGCTTCTTCGTTCCAAACGCGTTCATAAATATCATCTGCAGAAAATACTTTTCCTGCATTTTTCATTAATAATTCAAGTATTTTAAATTCAATGGGTGTCACTTTGACATTTTTACCATCAACCGAAACTGTCTTTGTATCAACATTGAGTTCAAGACCTCCACAAATATAAACATGATCACTTTCTTTTGGTGCTGTCGCATCTAAATAACGTCCATATCTTCTTAAATGTGAGCGTACTCTAGCCATAAGTTCCATAGGTACAAATGGTTTTGTCACATAATCATCGCCACCTAAATTAAGTCCCATGATTTTATCAATATCTTCTGATTTTGCTGAAAGAAAAATTACTGGAAAATCATATCTTTCTCTTAGCTTAGAAACCATTGTTAAACCATCCATCCTTGGCATCATAATATCAACGATTGCTAAATGAATCGTTTCTTTTTCAATAATTTCTAAGCCTTCTAATCCATCATTTCCTACATAAACGTCATACCCTTGATTTTGCAAATAAATTTTAATTGCATTTGCAATTTCTGTGTCATCTTCAACAACTAATACATGATATTTTTCCATTCCCTTTTTAACTCCTTATCTAAGCATTGAAAACAATGCAAAACTAATACATATATACCCTGCATAAATACAGCTTATTAAAATCATTTTGTTTAATCTTTCCATCTTCCTCACCTCTTGTCTTAAAGTATAGAGATGATTTATAAATATTTTCTTTTTATCTTTCTAAAGATTTTCTTAAGATTAAAACTAACTCTATTGTACATAATCTTTCGTAAAAAAGGAAATCTCTCATTAATATAAGATTATTTGTCTATTTTTAGATGAATAATTAAAATAACTCTCATCTAACAAGAGAGTTTGCTATAATCTTATTGAGGTGATACGAATGAATAATAACTATTTAAGTATTGGTGAAATGGCCAAAATGAATCATATTACTGTAACAACTTTAAGATTATATGATGAACTTGATTTATTAAAGCCTGTTTATGTTAATCCTGAGACAAATTATCGCTATTATGATATTAAACAAAATGCACGTTTGGATTTGATTCAATATATGAAAGAACTGCAAATGAATCTTAAAGAAATTAAGGAACTTCTTGATAAAGAAGATATTAATTTAATTGAAGCCATTTTAATTAAAAAGAAACAACAGCTTTCTATACAAATCAATGATTTACAAAGAACTAAAGATGCTATTTCAAGAACGATTTATAGTTTAGAAAGGTATCGTAAATCACCCCCAAGTGGGACAATTACTTTAGAATATATTGACCGTCGAAGAATTTATGTCATGAATACTGACATTAATTTTTATGAACATGATTTAGATGTTTATGAACATCTTTTAAATCAATTAAAAAATAATATGCTTTCTCGTCATTATTCACAAATTTATTATTGTAATGCGGGTACTTTTCTTTCCAAAGAAAGATTTTTAAAACAAGAGTTTATTTCAGATCGTATTTTTGTATTTGTGGATGATCATTTTCCTGAAAAAGATATTCAAATTATTGAAAATGGAATGTATGCTTGTATTTATCTTGATGATTTTCATCAAGAAATAGATTATGCAAAACGTCTTCTTGATTATTGTCGAATGAACAATTTAATAATATATGGAGATTATATTTGTGAAGTTTTAAGTGAACTCAGTATGTTTGATCATCATGAACGTTCAATGTTTTTAAGATTACAAGTTCCTGTTTTTTTTAAAAAATAGTTGACTCTCATGTTGGATAAGACTCTATGATATAAGTAAAGAAATAGGAGGCATACAATATGGAAAAGATTAAAGTTGTACAATATGGCTGTGGAAAGATGGCAAAATATATTATTCGTTATCTTTATGAAAATGGTGCAATGATTGTTGGTGCCATTGATACTAATCCAGCTATTATTGGAATGGATATTGGTGATTTTGCAGGTCTTGGTATTAAGACTGGTGTTTGTATTAGTGATCAAGCTGATCAAGTTTTAGATGAAACAGATCCTGATATCGCTGTTGTCACTTTATTTAGTTTAGTCAGTGATTGCTTCGATCATTATGTAAAATGTTTATCAAGAGGAATTAGCGTTATTTCTACATGTGAAGAAGCAACTTATAGTTGGACAACTGATCCAGTTCGTACAAATCAATTAGATGTTATCGCAAAAGAAAATGGATGTACTTTTGTTGGTAGTGGTATGGAAGATATCTTCTGGGTAAATATGGTTGGTTTAGTAGCCGGTGGATGTCACTCTATTAAAAAGATTGAAGGTGCTGTAAGTTATAATGTCGAAGATTATGGATTAGCTCTTGCCAAAGCTCATGGAGTTGGTTTAACACCTGAAGAATTTGAAGCAAGTATTGCTCATCCAGAAGTATTAGAACCTTCTTATGTATGGAATTCAAATGAAGCTTTAGCTGCACGTATGGGATGGACAATTAAGTCACAAACTCAAAAATGTGTTCCTTATTTTCATGAAACAGATCTTTATTCTTCTACTTTAGGAAAAACCATTCCAAAAGGAAATTGTATTGGTATGGCTGCTGTTGTTACAACAGAAACCTTCCAAGGACCAATTATTGAAACACAATGTATTGGTAAAGTTTATGGAGAAGATGATGGAGATATGTGTGATTGGAAAATTACAGGTGAACCAGATACAGAGTTTCATGTTGTAAAACCTGCAACGGTTGAACATACATGTGCAACGATTGTCAATCGTATTCCAACTGTTTTAGTTGCACCTGCTGGTGTAGTTACAGTTGATGAATTAGATCGTTTAGATTATTTAACTTATCCTATGGAATATCATATTTAATGTAAAAGCAGAGCTTAGGCTCTGCTTTTTTGATAGAAAACAATACTTTCATAGGGTTTAAGAATTCCTTTTTGATGTTGATTATAGTTTTGAATCAATACTTTTTCATTATTTAAAATAGATGCATCATAGCTTACTTCCTTATCCGTAAAATTACAATAAACATAAAGTTCTTCATCTTGATAAAGACGTTTATAGACATAAATATTTTCATCATCTTTCATTATTAACTCATATTTACCTAAAGTAATGATTTCATATTCTTTTCTTAATTGAATTAATTTTTGATAAGTATGAAAAATAGAATTTGTATCTTTCATTTCTGCTTCAGCATTGATTGTTTGATAATTTGGATTCATCATAATCCAAGGAATATGTTCACTAAACCCTGCATTTTTTTCTTTGTTCCATTGCATTGGTGTTCTAGTGTTATCTCTACTTGATTTTCTCATATAGCGTAACATATCTTCATGACTTACCGATTTTTCTATTTCTACAAGTTGTTTATAACTATTGAATGTTTCAATATCTCGATAATCATCAAGTGAATTAAAAGGTACATTTGTCATCCCCAATTCTTCCCCTTGATAAATATAAGGTGTCCCTTGCATCATATGTAAACATATCGCCAACATTTTTGCTGATTTTTCATGACACAAAGGAGAAGAAGTATCACCAAATCTTGAAACACATCGTGGTTGATCATGATTATTCCAGAACAAAGAATTCCAAGCCTGTTGATACATTCCTACTTGCCATCTCGACATAATTTGTTTTAAATCTTTTAAAGAAAATCTTTGATCTGTCCATTTATTAACTTCTGCACCATCAACATTCATTAGTTCAAACTGAAAGACCATGCTTAATTCTTTATTATCTAAAGGAGCATATTTTTTAGCATCCTCGATTGTTACAGCAGGGGTTTCTCCTACTGTTAAAAGTTCTTTTCTAGAAAATACTTTTTGATTCATTTCTTGAATATATTCATGAATATGTGGTCCATTTGCACATACTTGATGACCTTTAATAGTACTGTCTACATAGTATTGACTTTCATCCTTACTAATAAGATTAATGACATCTAAACGAAAACCATCAACACCTTTATCTACCCAGTAATTCATAATATCAATACATTCTTGTCTTACCTTAGGATTTTGCCAATTTAAATCAGGTTGTTTTTTAGAAAATAAATGCAAATAATACTCATTTGTCTTTTCATCAAGTTCCCAAGCTGAGCCTTGAAAGCAGCTTGTCCAATTATTTGGAACATCTCCCTCATTTCCTTCTTTCCAAATATAATAATCTCGATAAGGGTTATTTTTAGATTTTTTACTTTCTTGAAACCAAAAATGTTCATCACTTGTATGATTAAAAACTAAATCAAGAATAATTTTGATATCTTTTTGATGCGCTTTATCTAATAATTCCTCAAAATCACTCATTGTTCCAAATTCACTTTGAATACTTCTATAATCAGAAATATCATAGCCATTATCATCATTTGGAGATTTAAAAATAGGGGTTAACCATAATACATCAACACCTAATGTTTTTAAATAATCAAGTCTTGAAATAATACCTTGTAGATCTCCCACACCATCATTATTACTATCTTGAAAGCTTTTTACATAAATTTGATAAACAACACTCTTTTTCCACCATTCCATATTGATTCCTCCTGCTTTTATTATTCTCTTTTTATAAAGGAAATTCATTGCCTTTTTTAACAATTTATAGTCAATTATTAACTTTTCGATATTTTGTTGGTGTTGTATGATATTCTTTTTTAAAAACATTTTCAAATGATTTTACATTTTTAAATCCATGATTTAAAGCAATATCAATGATTTTCATGTTAGTATGTATTAAATCATAATAAGCATGTTTTAATCTTATTTTTTGTAAATATTGATAAAAGGAAATCGTTGTTTGTCTTTTAAATAATCGTGATAAAGAATTAGGATGAAAGTGAAATTGTTCAGCTATAATTTCAAGTGTTAAATCTTGGTTATATCTTTTTTCTATTTCTTCTATTATTTTATAAATTTCTTTTGTGTTTTCTTCTTGTTTTTTATCTAATAAACAATCCTGTATGAGTTTTTGATAGAGTTGATACATTAAAATATGTTGTTCTATTGGTAAAAGATGGTGAATATATTTCATTTCTAACCAAGGTTTAAACCATTCTTTGTTTGATGGAGCTTTTAATTTAAAGAAATAAGATTGAATTTGAAATTCTTTAAAGACATCAACTGACAATAAATATGTATATAAATGTGTAAATTCAGGAAAATTGAATTGATGTACACTATGTGAGTTAATAATAAACATTTCCCCTTGATAAAATATTTCTTTCTTTCCATCAATATATGCTTCTACTTTTCCTGAAACGACATATACAACTTCAATATCTTGATGATAGTGGGAACTTACTGGTCGACTTTTATTAAATTGATGATTATAAAAAACAATAGGATATTTAATATTTGTTTTAACAATTTCTAGATGATGATCCATTTTATTCACCTCTTTTTTATTATATAAGAAAAAAGCCTACATTGTAGACTTTTTGATCATATTTATAAAATACTGATGAATTGAATCATCTTCATCAAGTTCAGGATGAAAAGCAAGTGTTAATTGTTTTTTATATTGAACAGCAATAATATTGTCATTCACTTTAGAAAGAATATCAACACCATCTTGTACACTTTCGATATAAGGTGCGCGAATAAAAGTCATAGGTACTTTCCCTATTCCTTTCATTTCTTCAATGGTGTGAAAACTTCCTAGTTGTCTACCATAAGCATTTCTTTTAACCGTCATAGGTATTGTTGAAAAATAAGTATGATCTTGATTGACAATTTTATCAGCTAATAAAATTAGTCCTGCGCATGTAGCAAGTGTTGGTAAGCCATCTTGAATACGTTTTTGTAAAATATCAAACATATCCAATTCTTTTAAGAGCTTTCCTTGAACAGTACTTTCTCCACCAGGAAGAATTAAACCATCAAAATCTTGTTCCAAATCTTTTTTTTGCCTTAATTCAATACACTCTACTCCCAACTTTTCTAACTTTTTTTCATGTTCAATAAAAGCACCCTGTAAAGCCAATACTCCCACTTTCATTATTTTCCTCTTTCTGCCATTAAAATTTCAATTTCTTGTTCATTAATCCCAACCATTGCTTCTCCTAAATCTTTTGATAACTCTGCTATCAATTTTGCATCTTTATAATTTGTAACTGCTTTAACAATTGCTTCTGCACGTTTTTTAGGATTTCCTGATTTAAAGATTCCTGAACCAACAAAGACTCCTTCTGCTCCTAATTGCATCATTAATGCAGCATCTGCAGGTGTAGCAACTCCACCAGCAGCAAAGTTAACAACTGGTAATTTTTTATGATCGTGAACATATTCTACAAGTTCATATGGTACTTGTAATTGTTTTGCAACTTCGAAAAGTTCATCTTTTCGAAGAGCCGAAATTTGGGCAATTTGTTTATTCATCATTCTCATATGACGAACGGCTTGAACGATATCTCCTGTTCCTGGTTCCCCTTTTGTACGAATCATACTTGCCCCTTCATTGATACGACGAAGTGCTTCTCCTAAATCTTTAGCTCCACAAACAAATGGTACTTCAAATTCTCTTTTGTTGACATGATAAACATCATCAGCTGGTGATAAAACTTCACTTTCATCAATATAATCAATTTCAATTGCTTGTAAAAGCTGTGCTTCTACAAAGTGTCCAATACGACATTTTGCCATAACTGGAATACTTACTGCTGCTTGAATTTCTTGAATCATTTTTGGATCAGACATTCTTGCAACTCCCCCTGCTGCACGAATATCTGCAGGAATTCTTTCAAGTGCCATAACAGCACATGCTCCAGCTTCTTCTGCGATTTTTGCTTGTTCAGGTGTTGTTACATCCATAATAACACCACCTTTTAACATTTGTGCTAATTGTTTATTTAATGCGTATCTTTCATTTGACATTTTTTAATCCCCCTGTTTACTTTTGTTATGGCTTTTATTATACTTAAATGTGAACATATTAAAATATTCAAATTAAATATATTCATTAAGGTCAGTTTAAGGAGGAATCAATTATGTTAACATATAATCTTACAAATATAGGGTCAGATTCCCTTTATGAATATCTTTATAAATGTATAAAAAAAGACATTATTTTAGGAAACATAAAACCAGGAGAAAGATTACCATCAAAGAGACCTTTTTCAAAAAATCTTGGAGTAAGTATCATTACTGTTGAAAATGCTTATAGTTTACTTATGTCAGAAGGATTTATTTATTCATTACCAAAAAAAGGTTTTTATGTCACTGATCTAAAAAATATTCCTTCTAAAAAACAAATGAATAAAGAGAAAGTGATTTTAACAAGTGGACATAATCACTACTTAGCTGATTTTTCTAGTAATCAAACTGAAAGTGATATCTTTCCCTTTACTACCTGGATCAAAACCATGAAAGAAGTACTAAGAAATAATCAAGAAGAGTTAATGATCAACTCACCTTGTGGAGGAATTCTTGAACTAAGAAAAAACATTGCGAATTTCTTAAAAGATTTTAGAGATATGAATATTAAACCTGAACAAATCATTATTGGTGCAGGTACAGAATATCTATATAGCTTGATTATTCAACTTTTAGGAAACGATGTTAAATATGGCTTAGAAAACCCTGGTTATCCAAAAACTGCACAAATTTATAAAAGTATGAATGTTGATTTTGAATATGTGGATATGGATGAATATGGAATTGATCCAAATGAATTAGAAGAAAAGAAAATTGACGTAATACACATCTCCCCATCTCATCATTTTCCTACAGGTATTGTTATGCCAATTTCAAGAAGATATGAACTTTTAGGTTGGGCAAATAAAGTTGAAAAACATTATATTATTGAAGATGATTATGATAGTGAATTAAGATTAGGAGGAAAACCAATTCCTACCCTACAAAGTATCGATGTTTCCGATAAAATCATCTACATGAATACCTTTACTAAAACTCTATCATCAACCATCCGTATGTCCTATATGGTATTACCAGAATCATTAGCTGATGAATATTATAAACGTCTCTCATTTTATTCATGTACCGTTTCAAATTTTGAACAATATACACTTTCTAGATTTATTGAAAACGGACATTTTGAAAGACATATTAATCGTTTAAGAAATTATTATTTAAAAAAACAAAATACAATCTTAAATGCTTTCCAAACAAGCAATATAAATAATAAGATTGAAATTTATAATGAAACTACCGGTGTTCATTTTTTAATGAAAATAAAAAGTGAAAAAACAGAAAAAGACATTATTAACAACGCCTACAGTAAAGGAATAAAGTTAAGTCCACTTTCTCAATATTACAAAAATAATGAAGAAAACAAAAATATTTATGTTATGAACTATTCCTCATTAGATAGTGAAAAAATAGAACTAATTGTAGAGAAATTAAAACAATGTATTTAAAAATCCTAACACAATCTGTTAGGATTTTTTAGTTAACAAACATAAAAAAAAAGAAGGAACTGGCAACGAGCTATTTTCGCACAATGTACTATCTTCGCC
>OGCM01000347.1_pt1 | contig 75227 bp, 78 predicted proteins | sample 1570151 | NCBI WGS metagenome assembly OGCM01 (sample SAMEA4370582, study PRJEB24528) | human gut metagenome
AAAGCTGCGGTTTAACCGCAGCTTTTTTAGTTTGTTCCGACAGTATGCGTTACAGTGCTGCCTGTGGTATCATACGGATACAGGGTATTCAGAGCCGCCGCAAGCGCCGGACTCTCCAGCGTATACCATCTGTCCTTGCCATGTAGTTCTGTTTTCAGCAGCAGCAACTCTTCCGAATCATTCCGGCACAGAAAGAGCATATAATCTGCTTCCGCGCTGTCTATTTGCACTGCAACGACGCACGGAATCCTGGTATTCGTGCCGTACGGTGTCCATCTGCCCGGAAAGCGCCGCTTGCCCTTACTGTCTGCAAGCAGCTGCACGATCGTCTCCCGATTTTCCGCAGAAAGTGTAATTTCTTCGGACGGGAACGCATAGTTATAAATCGTTTTGCTCGTCACCGGCGTATAGCTGTACGCCTTCCACGAAAACGAATCATCGACTGCACAGCCGATCTTCCGTGGTGCAAAGAATATGCCATAGATCCCAACCGCACAAAGCAGAAGGAGCAGCGCCACTGTCACTGCACATTTGACCGATTTCTTCATATTGTCTCTCTCCCAATCCTCTATTCTTATTCTTGTACCTTGATGATACCGAACGATCCCTTGATTGTCAACCAAATTGTTCCCTGAGATACAGAAAGGCGGTACCGCTATGCAGCGATACCGCCTTTTCTTATTTCTCTCTGAAAAATTCTCTGGTCTGCTGCACATTTTCCTCGATGGCGGTCTTGAGCGCCTCCACCGATTCAAACTGCATTTCCGGACGCAGGAACTTATGCAGCTCCACATGGATCATCTTGCCGTACAGATCGCCCGCAAAGTCGAGCAGATGCGGCTCGATGGTCGGTGCACCGCCGTCTAAAAATGTCGGCTTTACACCGATATTGGTCGCTGCGATATAGCTCTGTCCGTCCACCAGAACGCGGGTTGCGTACACGCCGTACGGCGGTAGCGCCATTTCGGTCGGCAGACGCAGATTGACCGTCGGCACCTGCAGCACGCTTGTGCCGACGCGCCGTCCGTGCTCCACAATACCGGAAACCGTATACGGATGACCGAGAAACTTAGCCGCACCTTCCATATCGCCCTGCGAAATCAGCTGACGAATATAGGTGGAGGACACCACAATGCCGTCAATCTTGACATCCTCGATGCAGTCATAGCCGATGCCGGCCTTTTCGCACTCGATAGCCATGCCTTCTGCGTTGCCCTGCCCCTTATAGCCGAAACGGTTATTGCGTCCCGAGATAATCCAGCCCGCATTGAAGCGACCGATGAGCAGCTTGTGGATAAAATCGCGCCAGTCCATGTGCTGCATTTCATGGTCAAAGTGGCCGAAAATAACCTCGTCCACACCGCCGAGCTTTTTGATCTCCTCGGTGCGATATGCATTTGCGGTCAGCAGCGGCACCTGACGGCCCATAACGACCGAATCCGGATGCACATCAAACGTAAAAACCGCACTCGTGCCGCCGATTTGCTTGGCCCGCTCGACCGCACGCTGCATGAGCGCCCGATGCCCCAGATGCACGCCGTCAAAGTAGCCGAGCGCGATGGCACGCGGCTTTGTAACTTCTATCATAAGGGAATCCCCCTGAAAAAAATTGATAATTGAAAATTGAGAATTGAGAATGAATGCGGCGCTTTGCGCTTATTAAATCATCGCGCAAGGCGCGATACCTTCATTATCCATTTTCCATTTTCAATTCTCCATTTCTGTTTGTATGCAAAAACTTATCGGAAGTTTTTGTATACAAACAGACCCAAACCGCCCTTATCCAGCTCTCTCACCTGACCGAGCATAAGGAACCTGTCCTGATGGTACACACGGCAGATGGTATCTGCGGTCTCCGGCAGACTGTCGGTCTGGCGCGGAAACACAACTGCGCCTCTCGCAATGCGCTCCGCGCCCTCGTCGGTGAGCGAAACGGCGGGTCTATCGGTAAACAGGCTGTCGATCGGCAGCAGAAGCTGCTGCATGGTGCCCTCTGCCATTGCCTGCTCACACTCGGCAAAGGTATGGCACTGCGCCAACTCATACGCGCCCGAACGGGTGCGCTCCAGACTGTGCAGCACGGCCAGCGTGCCCAGCTTTTCGCCAAGGTCATTGACCAGTGTGCGGACGTAGGTGCCCTTGCTGACCTTACACCGCAGCGTGCCCTTCTGGGCATTCTCATCGAAGTCGAGCAGGTCCATTTCGTGCACAATGATATCGCGTGCCGGACGCTCGACTTCCCTGCCCTTGCGGGCGAGGTCGTACAGCTTCTGACCGTTCACCTTGACTGCCGAGTACATGGGCGGCACCTGCTGCTGCGGACCGATAAAGCGCCGCACCATCTGCTTTACCGCGTATTCCGCGGCATAGCGTTCGCTGGTCTGGAGCATTTCGCCGGTGACATCCTGCGTATCTGTGCAGTAGCCGAGCGTAAACCCGGCAACGTATTCCTTATCCTGCGCCGCGGCAAAATCGGCCGCCTTGGTCGCACCGCCGACAAATACCGGCAGAACACCGGTCGCCATCGGGTCCAGTGTGCCGCCGTGACCGATCCTGCGCGTATGCAGAATGCCGCGCAGCTTGGCTACCACATCGTGCGAGGTAAAGCCCTGCGGCTTGTTCATCAGCAGGATGCCGTTCAGGTCACTTTGCTGCATGAAACTGCTCCTCTGCCGCCTTCAGCATAGCAGCCTTGGCTTCCGCCATGCCGCAGGTGAAGCTTGCACCTGCCGCACGGACATGACCGCCGCCGCCGACCTTCTTGCAGATAGCAGCCGCGTCCATCTCCTTGGTGGTGCGGACGGAAACGCGAACCGTACCGTCCGGCTTCTCGGTCAGCGTGATGCCGATCTGTACGCCCTCAATCTGGCGCGTGAGCGATGCAATCGAGTCCAGATCGTCCATATCCGCGCCTGCATGGTCGATATCCCTGCGCCAGAGCACGGCAACCGCAATCGCACCGTTCTCGTGGAACTCCATCGTATCAAATACAATGCGCTCCATCTCAAACCGCGGACGCGATTTGGTCTCAAACAGCACGCGGTTGATCTCACCGCCGTCGATACCGGCGGTCAGGCAGGCCGCCGCTACCGCATGCGAATGCGCGGTCGTATTCGAGAACTTAAAGCAGCCCGTATCGGTCGAAACACCGATATAAATGCACTCTGCAATGTCGGCCGTGAACTTAACACCGAGCGCCGTCAGCACATCGTACAGCACCTCGGCACAGCCGCCTGCATCCGGCCGGATGAGGTTTTTTTTGCCGAAGCCGTCGTTCGAGCCGTGATGGTCAATGACCAAATCGACCTTGCCCTTGTACCTCTCGGCCGTGTCCGGAAATAGCTTCTCCTCAGCGATATCAGTCGAAACCACATACGCCGGAACGAAATTCTCCGGCGGATAATACGGCACGATCAGCGGCGCATAACGCCTGGTGATCTCCGGATTTTCCAGAATATATGCGCGCTTTCCAATCTGCTGCAGACCGCGGCAGAGCGCACCGGCACAGCCTGCCGTGTCGCCGTCCGGTCTGCGGTGAGTCAGGATGAGAATGTCGTCCGCTGCCTGCAGCGCAGCAGCAGCGCCAGCAACGTCAACGATCATTCTGCGTCCTCCTCTCCCAGCTTGCCTTCATTTTTCAGCTCGTGCAGCACCTCAGAGATGTGTGCACCGTGGGTGATGGACTGATCCAGCTCAAATACCAGCTCCGGCGCGTAGCGCAGCTGTACCTTGTGGCCAACCTCGCGGCGCAGCCAGCCTGCAGCGGACTTCAGGCCCTTCATCACGTCCCTGGTCTGCTGCTCACTGCCGAGTACGGAAATATAGCACTTCGCATAGCGCAGATCATTGGTAACATCGCAGTGTACCACGGAAACCATAGCCTCCTGTACACGCGGGTCCTTGACAGAGCGCATCGCCTCCGCCAGAGCCTTCATCACTTCTTCGGAAATACGATCAATTCGAGTAGACATTTTACAAATCAAACCTCCTTCGTGAGGATTGGTTAAATAATGGAGAATTGAGAATGGAAAATGGAGAATGATTCTCTATTTCCACTCTGCACATTCCCTCCGGTCGTATAGGAAAATGCGCTATCGCGCATTTTCACACGCACCGCAGTGCGTGATTCAATTCCCCATAAAAGTCCAGCTCCGCCGGACTTTTATACCACTGCCCGTGCCGCAGCGGCGCGGCCTCGTCCGCCGTGCGGACGAGAGGGGGGTATCGAAAAAAGTTTCCTCGGGAACTTTTTTCGTATATAGGGGGGATGGAATCCCCCCTATAAGGTGTTTTACCGCTTCACTTCTTCCATAACAAAGCACTCAATGATATCGCCTTCCTTGATATCATTGTAGTTCTCGATGCTCATGCCGCACTCATAAGAGGTTGCAACTTCCTTCACATCGTCCTTGAAGCGCTTGAGGGTATTCAGGTGGCCCTCGTGGAATACGATGCCGTCACGGACTACGCGAACCTCAGCGTTACGCTGAATCTTGCCGTCCTGTACATAGCAGCCTGCAACCGCGCCTGCGCCGGTGATCTTGAACACCTGACGAACCTCTGCGTGGCCGAGAACAACTTCCTTGAACTTCGGCTCGAGCATGCCCTTCATGGCCTGCTCCATCTCCTCGATGGCATCATAAATAACGCGGTACATACGCATATCAACGCCCTGCTGTGCAGCGGAGTCGGTAGCGGTGCGGTCCGGACGAACGTTAAAGCCAACAATGATCGCGCCGGAAGCAGCAGCCAGCATAACGTCGGACTCGTTGATGGCGCCAACGGCACCGTGGATAACGCGCACGCGAACCTCTTCGTTGGTCAGCTTCTCGAGAGAGGAACGAACCGCCTCGACAGAGCCCTGAACGTCTGCCTTGACGATGATATTCAGCTCCTTCATCTCGCCCTGCTGGATGGAATCGAACAGGTTATCGAGCGTTACCTTGTGGAACAGCTTGTTGCGCTCTTCCTTCTCCTTGTCCTTGCGCTGCTCAACCAGCTCACGAGCCATCTTCTCGTCGTCTACGGCGTCAAAGATGTCGCCTGCACCCGGAACCTCAGCCAGACCGATGATCTCGACCGGAACGGACGGGCCTGCGGACTCAATCTTCTTGCCGTCGTCGTTGGTCATTGCGCGAACGCGGCCGACAGAGGTACCCGCGATAACGGTATCGCCTGCATGCAGGGTGCCGTTCTGTACCAGAAGGGTTGCAACCGGACCACGGCCCTTATCCAGCTTTGCCTCGATGACGGTACCGTGCGCCTTGCGGTTCGGGTTTGCCTTGAGGTCGGCCATTTCAGCGGTCAGCAGTACCATTTCGAGCAGGTTGTCAATGCCCTGACCGAACTTTGCGGAGATGTTGCAGACGATGGTCTGACCGCCCCACTCCTCCGGTACCAGTTCGTACTCGGTGAGCTGCTGGAGCACACGATCCGGGTTTGCACCCTGCTTGTCGATCTTATTTACAGCAACGATGATCGGCACGTTTGCCGCCTTGGCATGGTTGATAGCCTCGATGGTCTGCGGCATAACGCCGTCATCGGCTGCTACGACCAGAATGGCGATATCGGTTACCTGCGCACCGCGTGCACGCATGGAGGTAAACGCAGCGTGACCCGGGGTATCGAGGAAGGTGATCGGCTTGCCGCCAATCTTAACGCGGTATGCGCCGATGTGCTGGGTAATGCCGCCGGCCTCGCCCTCGATGACCTTGGTCTTGCGGATCGCGTCGAGCAGAGAGGTCTTGCCGTGGTCAACGTGACCCATAACAACAACGACCGGATCGCGCGGCTGCAGCTCTTCTTCCTTGTCCTCGTGCTCATCGAACAGCTGCTCCTCGATGGTAACGTGTACTTCCTTCTCAACCTTGCAGCCCATTTCCTCTGCAACGATGGCTGCGGTATCGTAGTCGATCACCTCGGAGATGGACGCCATAACGCCTAGCTTGATAAGGCCCTTGATAACATCCGCTGCGGTGCGCTTCATACGGGAAGCCAGTTCACCGACGGAAATCTCCTCCGGAATCATTACCTTTACCGGAATCTTCTTAAGTGCTGCCATCTGCTGCTGACGCTGCAGGCGGCGCATCTTCTCCTGCTCCTCCTGACGGCGCTTGTTGCCGAACGGCTTGGAGCGCTGGTCGGACTTCTTGGTCAGCTTCTGCTTCTTGCTGCCCTTGGACTCCATTCGCTCGGCCTTTGCGTCAACCAGCTTATCTACATGATCATCATATTTTGCAAGGTTTACATCGCCGGTGCCGCGGGTATCAATGCGGTGAACCTGCTTTACCTTGCTCTGTGTCGGCTGCTGCTGCACGATAGGCTCCTCTCTCTTGGACTCGGTCTGCTGTTTGGTTTCCGCCTTGGACTGCTCCGGCTTTTTGCGGGATGCACCCTGTGCGTTCAGCGTACCTTCCATGTCGCTTACTTGATTATGCTGGGTGAGATACTCGAAAATGACCGACAGGTCGGTATCGTCGAGCACCTGCATGTGATTCTTCGGCGCAGAGCGATACTTCGTCAGAATTTCAGTGATCTCCTTGGTGGATACGCCGAAGTCCTTTGCGACCTCGTGTACCCGATATTTATTGTCTAATGCCATGGGCAATAACCTCCTTTATTTCTTCGTTCAAAACCACGGTTTTGAACGAGAGAGGACGTACCGAACTGCGTTCGGATACGCCCAAAGCTGCGAAAAGTTCCTCCTGCGTCGAAACTTTTCTCCGCCTTGTGTAAAAAGCGTGATACATGCTCCCGCTTTTTACGGATTTGCGAAGCAAATCCTATTTAATACGCGCTTCGCGCGGGAATCAGGTTTTATTGCGGAAGCTACGCTTGCCGCTGTTGAAGCTCGGCTTGCCTGTGCTGCTTTTACGGAACGGACGGTCGTCATCCTTACGGAACGGGCGCTTCTCGCCATCGTTCTTACGATACGGACGGTCGCCTTCCTTGCGGAACGGGCGCTTCTCGCCGTCATTCTTGCGATACGGACGGTCGCCTTCCTTGCGGAACGAGCGCTTCTCGCCATCGTTCTTACGATACGGACGATATTCGCCGTCCTTGCGGAACGGACGCTTCTCGCCGGACGGCTTACGGTAGGTGCGCTTCGGCTTCTCCTCTGCCGATTTTTCGGTCTTGACCGGCGCTTCCTCGGTCTTTTCCGCCTTATCCTTATGCTTTTTGACGCCCCTGCGGGACTGGATCTTTACGTTCTTTTCGCTAAGCTGCTGCGCCACTTCGGCGTATGCAGGATCCTGCTCCGCCAGCTTATTTACGGCTGCTGCCGCCATGCCGATGTCCGCTACCGCGCACATCGCGCAGCCTGCCTTGCCGATCGCGCTGCCGAGTTCCAGCTTGCCGTGCGGCAGCGTCACGCACGGAACATTGGCCTTATCGGCGTAAAATGCGGCCTTTTTCGCTGCATTTGCGCCTGCATCACCCGCGATGAACACACAGCGGGTCTTGTGGTCGAAGCACGCTTCGCGCACCAGCTCGTCACCATAGGCCAGCTTGCCGGCACGGCGTGCCAGACCGAGCATTCTCAGAACCGGATCAGTTGCCATTTGCACCCTCCTGTTCCATCTGCTGCTCAAGCTGATCGTAAACCGACTCGGGCACCTCTACACTGAGCGCACGCTCGATCGCACGGCTCTTGCGGGCCTTTTTCAGACATTCCGGCTTGCCGCACAGATATGCGCCGCGGCCGGGTGCCTTGCCCTTGAAATCCAGCGAAAGCTCGCCTTCCGGCGAACGCACCACGCGGATCAGCTCCCGTTTCGGGAACATTTCACGGCAGCCGAGGCACTGCCGCATGGGAATCTTCTTCTGTACCATATTCTGCCGCACCTCCGCTTGCTTATTCGCCCTGAGACTCAGGAGCGATATCGATCTTGCAGCCGGTCAGCTTGGCAGCCAGACGCGCGTTCTGGCCTTCCTTGCCGATAGCAAGCGACAGCTGATCATCCGGAACGATGACGCGGCAGGACTTGTTGTCCGCCTGCATGGTGGCATTGATAACATCAGCCGGAGCGAGTGCCGCAGAAACGAACTGCGCCATATCCTCGTTCCACTTGATGATATCGATCTTCTCGCCGTTCAGCTCGCCGGTGATGTTGGCAACACGCGCACCGCGGGTACCAACGCATGCACCGATCGGATCGACGTTCTCATCGTGAGAAACAACAGCGATCTTGGTGCGGTTGCCTGCCTCACGCGCGATGGACTTGACCTCGACGATACCGGAGTGGATCTCCGGCACCTCCAGCTCAAACAGACGCTTAACCAGACCCGGATGGGTGCGGGAAACAACGACCTGCGGGCCGCGGGTGCCGCGGCGGACCTCGATGAGATAAACCTTCAGGCGCTGACCCTCGGTCAGAACCTCACCGCGCACCTGCTCGGAAGCGGCCAGAACAGCCTCGCTCTTCTCACCGCCGGAAACAACATCCAGATAAGCGGTGCCGGAGCGCGGATCAATGCGGGCAACCACGCCGTTCAGGATCTCGTGCTCCTTGCTCTCGAACTCGGAGATAACCATGCCGCGCTCTGCCTCGCGGATGCCCTGAATGATAACCTGCTTTGCAGTCTGGGCAGCAATGCGGCCGAAGGACTTGGTCGGGATGTCGATATCAATGATATCGCCTACCATCGGGTTGTTCTTGTACTCGGCAGCCTCCTCGAGAGTGATCTCCTCGTACGGCTCGTACAGATCCTCCGCCTTGACAACCGTCTTGCGGACAAACATGTGAATGGTCTTCTTGTCGCGGTCCGGCTCAACGTAAACATTATCGGTCATGCCGTCGTTATCGCGCTTGTAGGCGGTGATCAGCGCCTGACCTACACGGTCGAGCATATAGTCTACCGGAATGCCTTTTTCCTTTTCCAGCTGTTCCAGCGCGTCAAAAAATTCTGCGTTAACCATTTTTTCCAACTCAGCTCCTTCTTATATCTCTACCGCCAGTCGAACTGCGGCAATGTCTTTGGGTTCGTATACAGTGGTCTCGCCGTTCACTTCCAGCGTTACAGCGCCGTTGTCATAGCCGGCGAGTGTGCCCTCGATCTGCTTCATACCGTTCATCGGCTTGTAGAAGCCGACTTCGACGGTCTGACCCATGAACGCCTGGAAATGCTCCGGGCGCTTGAGGCGGCGCGACATACCGGCCGAGGAAACGCACAGCGTATAGGACGGCATATCGTCAAATTCCTTTTCATCCAGCATGGGATCAAGCGCGCGCGAAACCTGCTCGCACTGGTCAATGTTGACGCCCTCCGGTCGATCCACGGTGACGGTCAGCATGTACTGTCCGCCCTCTTTTTCAAACTCCACATCCCACAGGGAAACACCAGCCTGTTCACACAAAGGCTTTACCAGTTCCTCTACGCGGGCTACGATCTGCTTTGCCTGCAAAGCCGTCCCTCCTTACTGAAAAATTTTCTCCGAGCAAAGCGTAAGGAGTGGCACTTGGCCACTCCTTACGGTTACTTATCATCTTACACTGATAGTATATCACGCATTGCCGTACATTGCAAGCGTTTTTGCAATAAAAATATCCGTTTTTACCGTGAAAATGCACAAATTTAGGCGTGTGAGCCGCAAATTTTGCGGATTATCGGCTGCTGCCGTGTCTCAGCTCGTGCAGGATGCACAGTCCCATGGCCAAGATGGGAAACAGGATGCGCAGACTGAGGAAACCCATTGGGTCACCGAAATCGATGTTTGCATCTAACACCATTCCAATAAACCAGCCTGCAATGGTGACTAAAGTTGCTTTCAGGTACATAATCTCTATCTCCTTTTATATATTCCAACTGTCAATTACTTAAATTCACGCCAGTTGAACGAATCATAAAAAGATTCCAACTCAACACTATAACTAATACCATTTACATTTGCTTCGCTTTCACTACGAGAAAAAGCACTCCACAAATTCATATTAGAATAACTCTTTTGATTATACATTGCTGTATAATTCTTTACAGCATTTCTATATGCCGGAATAAACTCATTATAAAGCGGCAATAGTTCTTCTTCCAAAAGCGAATAGTTGATATTTTCCTTTTGCAATGTCTGTAACATTTTCTCGTTCCGGCTAATAAGAGCTTCACTATCCGGATTTCTTGTTGCTGGATTTATTGTAAATAAATTCGCGTTGATTGATTCATTATAAAGATCAAGTTCTCCTCTGCATATGGTAATTGTACGCTCCAACTTATACGCTGCTGTAACAATTTCTGTAAAATCATCATAAATCGAAATCGTCTGCGTATTGCGGTCATAACCGATATCCGCGCCGAACGCATTGGACACCGCACGAATCGGCACGTAGGTCGTGCCGTTGTAGATAAACGCCTCGACCGCTTTACCGTTGGCGTCTGTCATGTCGATTGCTTCGTTGTTGAATTCCACATTGACGCCGGACGTGACGGCAATCGTCTTACGATAGGTGTTCGCCGCATAGGATGTGGTCAGGAACATGGCAAACATCAGGATGATTGCGGGGATTCTCTTTTTCATAGCGGGACCTCCCTTTATTTGTTTGTTACAGTATACCAAACAAATCCTGATATTTCAACGCCTTATTATCGAATAAGCACAAAATCCGTCCGGCATTTCTGCCAAACGGCTTTGCTATTCCGTTTATCTCTCAACCGACTGCACACCCGGGATATCCTCCTGCAGCCGCAGGAAATCCGCTTTATCGAAATGCCGCGGCATGGCAATGTACAGCACGATTTTTACCGAACTGCCTTCCTGCCGCTTGAGATTGATCTCTCGCACGGTGATTTTTTTCTGCTCCAGCCAGTCATACAGACGCACAAGGTCGCCTTTCCGTCTGTCAGACCGACCGCGAGCTCGGTAACCTGCATTTTATCGCGCCGCTCGACACCGCGCAGCAGCACCTGCGCAATCAGCATGAGGGCAGTTGCCGAAACACCGGCTGCTCCCACGATAGGCAGAAAACCATACGAGGAGACCAGCGTCATCAGTGCCGCACCGAGCGAAACCATCATGTGTGTACGCGAACCGGCGCCTTTCATGCGTGTCTGCCGCTCCACACCGATCAGCCGCACCAGACAGATCATTTGAATATTTTCCGGCGTACGCAAGCCCCTTCCGAATAAAAACTATCGCTCAAACGACAGATACCGTGTCCCTTGGAAGGTCAGTCTGCCGGTATCACCCTCTGCAAGCATACCATATTCCGAGCCGGAAACATGAAACTCCATCCGGTCCCCGCTTTCCACCTGAAACGTGACATAATAGGTCGTGCTCGACGTTGTGTGGAAGCCGTGCGCTCCACTCATGTCGCCTGCATTGGCATGCTGGTGATGTGATACATCTGTCCGCTTTGCAACGATCACCGCCGGTACGGTCAATCTGGGCGAATTGTTGTTCTTATGCCATGTGCTTATCCCCTGTATGATTGAAAAAATGATGATGCCAAATACGACAATAAACATGATGGGGACGATGAAGCTCAATATATCAAACATTACAAACATCTTCCGGCCCTCCTTCGGCGTTCCAATTTTCGATCAAACAATTTACGTTCTACCTACATAGTATCATAGGTATTCCAAAAAGGCAAAAAGAAAAAGGTTATCCAATAAGCACGCTACTGGATAACCTTTTTAGAATCATTTTTCTGTTTTGGAACAGATCGAGTCGTCAGAAGTTAAAATTTAACTTACTTAACCAGCTCGATGATCGCCATTTCAGCTGCGTCGCCACGACGCGGGCCGGTCTTGATGATGCGGGTGTAGCCACCGTTGCGGTTAGCGTACTCCGGAGCGATCTCAGAGAACAGCTTAGCAACAACAGCTTCCTTGGTTACGAAAGCCATAGCCTGACGGCGGGATGCCAGGGTGTTCTTCTTGCCCAGGGTGATCATCTTCTCAGTCAGCGGGCCTACTTCCTTGGCACGAGCGAGCGTGGTCTCAACCTTGCCGTTCTCCAGCAGGTAGGTTACCAGCGCACGCAGCATAGCCATACGGTGATCCGTAGCACGGCCGAGCTTGCGATTGTTAGCCATGTGAGTTTACCTCCAAATTAAAGTAAAGCGGCGGCGCGGTAATCGTACCGCCGCAACAGTTCAAGTAATTCCTCTTTGAAATAATCAAGTATTTTCGTTCACAGCAAGGAAGAAGCGCGTGCCGCGTACAAAGGTACGCAATCGTGCTTCTGACGAAGCTGCGGGCGGAAAGACGCAGATTATTCTTCGGACTTGGCGAGGTGGAGACCCATAGCCTCCAGCTTGCCGATAACCTCTTCCAGGGACTTGCGGCCCAGGTTACGAACCTTCATCATGTCCTCCTCAGAGGTGTTGATGAGGTCCTCAACCGTGTTGATGCCTGCGCGCTTGAGGCAGTTGAACGAACGCACGGAGAAGTCAAGCTCCTCAATGGTCATTTCAAGCACCTTATCGTGCTGCGCTTCAGCCTTTTCAACAACGGTGGACTTGGAGCCGATTTCCTCGGACAGGTCTACGAACAGATCGAGGTGGTCGCGCAGAACCTTTGCACCGAGCGAAACCGCGTCGCGTGCGTTGATGGTTGCATCGGTCCATACCTCGAGCGTCAGCTTGTCATAGTCGGTCAGGTCGCGTACACGGGTGTTTTCAACCGTGTAGTTTACCTTGTAAACCGGCGTGTAGATCGAATCCACCGGAATGACGCCGATGGAGGTCTGATGCTGCTTGTTCTTCTCAGCCGGAACATAGCCGCGGCCGGAAGTCATCGTGATCTCCATGGACAGACGCGCGTCGCTCATCAGGGTAGCGATGTGCAGATCCGGGTTGAGAATCTCAACCTCGCCGTCTGCGTGGATATCGCCAGCCTTGACCTCGCCCTCGCCGGCGGCCTCGATGTAGACCGTCTTGGGACCATCACAATGCAGCTTGGCAATAATGCCCTTAACATTCAGCACGATTTCGGTAACATCTTCCTTAACGCCCGGAATCGTAGAAAACTCGTGCTGCACACCAGCGATCTTGATGCTGGACGCTGCCGTGCCAGGCAGAGACGACAGCAGGATGCGGCGCAGAGAGTTGCCCAGCGTGGTGCCGTAGCCGCGCTCAAGAGGCTCTACGACGAACTTGCCGTAGGAACCGTCCTCCGCGAGCTGTTCACAGTCAATACGCGGTTTTTCGATTTCGATCATGTGGTACCCTCCTTCACGTTGGTTGGAAACTTAAGATAGAACAGGCGAAGCAGACGCCGCGCCTGTTCCAAAAGCGAGGGTCTATTATTTCGAGTACAGCTCGACGATGAGGTGCTCGGCAACATCATAGTCGATGTCGTCGCGTGCAGGCATCGCAACGATCTTGCCCTCGAAGGAATCGTTAGCCTTCTCGATCCACTTCGGGCAAGCCTTCTTGCCGTTCTCTTCCAGCAGAGACTTGAACTTGGTGGTAGAACGGGACTTCTCGGAAACTGCAACTACGTCGCCCGGCTTAACCTGGTAAGACGGAATGTTAACGCGCTTGCCGTTTACGGTGAAGTGTGCATGGTTAACCAGCTGACGAGCCTCACGGCGGGTGTTAGCAAAGCCCATGCGGAAAACTACGTTGTCCAGACGGCGCTCGAGCTCCTGCAGCAGGATCTCACCGGTGATGCCCTGCTTGCGCTCAGCCTTCTCGTAGTAAGCATGGAACTGCTTCTCGAGTACGCCGTAGATGAATTTTACCTTCTGCTTTTCGTTCAGCTGCATGCCGTACTCGGACTGCTTGCGGCGGCTCTGCTTGGGCTGACGCTTCGTGGACTTGGAGTAACCAAGTACCGCAGGGGAAAGACCAAGCGTCTTGCAGCGCTTGAGAACGGGCTGGGTATTCTTAGCCATTTATTGGTTCCTCCTCTATTAAACTCGACGACGCTTGGGCGGACGGCAGCCGTTGTGCGGGATCGGGGTTACGTCCTTGATCATAGTAACCTCGAGGCCAGCGGCCTGCAGTGCACGGATTGCAGCCTCACGGCCGGAACCCGGGCCCTTAACGTATACTTCAACAGTCTTCAGACCGTGCTCCATTGCAGCAGCAGCAGCGGTTTCAGCCGCAGTCTGAGCAGCGAACGGAGTGGACTTACGCGAACCGCGGAAGCCCATTTCGCCGGAGGAAGCCCAGGAAATAGCGTTACCGTTCAGGTCGGTAATGGTAACGATCGTGTTGTTGAAAGAGGAACGGATATGTGCCGCGCCCTTTTCAATGTTCTTGCGCTCACGACGACGAGTACGGGTCGCAGCGCCCTTCTTCTGTACCTTAGCCATTTATACGTTCCCCTCCTTACTTCTTCTTGTTCGCAATGGTCTTCTTCGGGCCCTTGCGGGTACGAGCATTGGTCTTGGTGCGCTGACCGCGAACCGGCAGGCCGCGGCGATGGCGCAGGCCGCGGTAGCAGCCAATCTCAACCAGACGCTTGATATTCAGGCCGATCTCACGGCGCAGGTCACCCTCGACGTTGTAGTCGCGCTCGATGACTTCACGCAGCTTAGCAGCCTCTTCTTCGGTCAGGTCCTTAACGCGGGTATCCGGATTGATACCGGTCTTAGCCAGGATCTCGTTGGACGTTTTGCGGCCAATGCCGAAAACGTAGGTCAGGCCGATCTCCACGCGCTTCTCGCGGGGAAGGTCAACACCGGCAATACGTGCCATACTATTATAACCTCCATAGTTACACACTGAGGCGTGTTTGCAAACACAGTATAGGAGCCGCCTCCGCTCCTGCAGCGCCGCACTCGCCGTGCGTGCTTGTCGTGCTCGCGTAAACCATGATCCGCACCCCTGGGTGCGCATTTATTCGGAAACTGCTTGCAGTTTCCATAAAAAGTGCGAGCTTTGCCCGTACTTTTTATACCTTGACTCAGCGATCTTGGATCGCGTCATTTCGGTATCGAAAATCAGTTTCTACTGGAACTGATTTTCGTATATAGGGACTTTTTGAAAGTCCCTATAAGCACCGTCAGGTGCTCTTAGCCCTGCTTCTGCTTGTGCTTCGGGTTCTGGCAGATAACCATAACCTTGCCCTTACGGCGAATGATCTTGCACTTCTCGCAGATCGGCTTTACAGACGGTCTTACCTTCATGTTATTTTACCTCCATCAAATTTTTGGTGGGATGGGACACCGGAAACCTGTCCGGCGACCACTGGCGCGCAGGTCACATGCGTACCTCCGCCCGCTTTTTATCTTACTTGGAACGCCAAGTGATACGACCGCGGGTCAGGTCGTAAGGCGACATCTGAACGGTGACCTTGTCGCCGGGAAGAATGCGGATAAAGTTCATGCGGAGCTTGCCCGAGATATGCGCCAGAATCTTATGGCCGTTGGGAAGCTCTACCTGAAACATTGCATTGGGCAGCGCCTCTACGACGGTACCCTCGAGCTCAATCACATCATCTTTTGCCATTGTGGTTTATCCTCCTCGGTCAATTTGCGTTCTCGTCCCCTGTCCAGAGGGCGAGCGCCTTGCGGATCTCGCTGTTTGTCAGCCGGCTTTCGCTTTGCAGCTTAAGCCGTGTGCGCTCGTCGCATGGGCCCTGCAGGCTCACATGCTTGCGGCGCTTGCGCTTCGGGTTTTCGGCCCGGCGCGCACGTCCGTTCGCCAGCAGAAGAAAATCCCCCTCCTCTGCGACGACCAGCATCAGCTGTCCTCTGTCCCTTCCGGTCAGCGACAGCACAATGTCGGCGGTACGAATCTCTGCCATTACAGCACTTCGCCGTCGATATTCGTAAGAATCTCCGGCTCTCCATCCGTAATAGCGATGGTGTTTTCGTAGTGAGCGGACAGCTTGCCGTCCCTGGTCTTAACCGTCCAGCCATCCGGCAGGACCTTGACCGTATAAACACCCACATTGACCATCGGCTCTACCGCGATGACCATACCGCGCTGCAGGCGAATGCCGTGGCCCGGTTTGCCGTAGTTCGGAACCTCCGGGCTCTCGTGCAGCGCAGCGCCTACGCCGTGACCGACGTAGTCGCGCACGACAGAAAAGCCGTTGGCCTCGACGTAAGCCTGAACGGCTGCGCCGATATCCGATACGCGGTAGCCCTCACGGGCAAATTTAATGCCTTCAAAGAAGCTCTGACGTGTTACAGCGATCAGCTTTTTTGCCTCTTCGCTTACCTCACCGCACGGAACCGTGCAGGCGCAGTCGCCGTGGAAACCGCCGATGTATGCACCAACATCAACCTTAACGATATCGCCTTCCTTGACAACTGCATGCTTGGAAGGAATACCGTGGATGACCTGGTCATTCAGCGATACGCAGGCGCTGCCCGGGAAGCCGCCGTAGCCGAGGAAGGACGGCTTGGCGCCGGCATCCTCAATCGTCTTGCGGACGATGCGGTCGATCTCCCAGGTGGTAACACCCGGCTTTACGGCGTCTGCCGCCGCCTTACGCGCAATAGCGGTAAGGCGGCCAGCAACACGCATTTTTTCAAGCTCTTTTTCCGTCTTGATATGAATCATATTACAGACCCAGCGCCTCTACTGCAAACTTTTCGGTAGCGGTGATGCCCTGAGCACCATCGATACTCTTGAGCTTGCCCTGGGCTTCATAGTAGCCCTTGAGCGGCTCAGTCTGCTCATGGTAGGTTTCAAGACGATGACGAACGACCTCAGCCTGATCATCGCTGCGGATGACCAGCTTATCGCCGCAGATATCGCAAACGTCCTTCACGCGCGGCGGATTTGCCTCAACGTGATAGGTTGCACCGCAGCGCAGGCAGACACGGCGGCCGGTCATGCGCTTTTCGATGACGTCGTCTGCAACCTCAAGGGACAGAGCGCAGTCGATGTGAGCAATCTCGTCGAGTGCTTCCGCCTGCGGAATCGTACGCGGAAAACCATCGAGGATGAAACCGCTCTTGCAGTCGCGCTTAGCGATACGCTCCTTCAGCATGCCGATAACCACTTCATCGGGTACCAGCTTGCCGGCATCCATATACTCCTTAGCGGACTGGCCGAGCGGAGTATTGTTCTTAATCGCTTCGCGCAGGATGTTACCGGTGGAAATGCTCGGTACACCCATCTGCTCGATCAGGTAAGAAGCAAGCGTGCCCTTACCGGCGCCCGGAGCGCCCAGCAGAATTAAATTCATTTGAACACAGCCTCCAGAATTATTCCAGGAATCCCTTATGATGACGCATCAGCATCTGTGCTTCCATCTGCTTCACCGTATCAAGCGCAACGCCTACTACGATGATAACCGAGGTGCCGCCCAGTGCTACGTTGCTCAGGCTGGAGTTTACTGCGCCTACGATCAGCGGGAGCAGTGCTACAACAGCGAGGAACAGCGCACCAACGAAGGTGACCTTGCCGAGTGCCTTGGTGATGAAGTCGCTGGTCGGCTTGCCGGGACGGAAGCCCGGGATGAAGCCGCCGTTCTTCTTCAGGTTGTTGGCGATCTCGATCGGGTTGAACTGGATGGATGCATAGAAGTATGCAAATGCGAGGATCAGCAGTGCGTACAGTACAATGTAGAACACGCTGGTCTGAGAGAACAGGTTAAGAATGTGCGCACCAACCGAGCCGCTCTCCGGGTGCCAGAACATCGAAATGGTCTGCGGCAGGGACAGGATGGACGATGCGAAGATGATCGGCATAACGCCGGACGCATTGACCTTGATCGGCAGGTGGGTGGACTGACCGCCGTACATCTTGCGGCCAACTACGCGCTTTGCGTACTGAACCGGGATGCGGCGCTCTGCGTTCGACATATAAACGATGAATACAACGATCGCAAGACCGACGATAATCATTACAATGCCGGAAACGATGCCGCTCGTGCCGGTCTGGAACAGGTTAGCCAGCGTACGCATGAGCGACGGACCGCGGGAGACGATACCTGCGAACAGGATGATCGAAATGCCGTTGCCGATACCCTTCTGGGTGATGTGCTCACCCATCCACATGATCAGCGCGGTGCCTGCGGTGAAAGTTACAATAATGGTTACGGCTGCAAGCGCGCCGGTGTTGGACAGCATAGTCTTGCCGCCGAAACCGTTGCGAAGCAGTGCGTAGTAGGACAGACCCTGAAGCAGACCGAGTAGAACGCCGAGGTAACGGGTCCAGCTTGCGATCTTCTCACGGCCTTCCTCGCCGCCGTCCTTTACCATGCGCTCAAGAGCGGGGATGGCAACGGTCAGCAGCTGAAGGATGATGGATGCGTTGATATACGGGGTGATGGACATTGCGAAGATGGTCGCACGAGACAGACCACCGCCGGTGAACATATCCAGATAACCAAGCATCGAACCGTTTACCGATGCCTGCTCAAAGTACTGAGACAGGAGCGTGGTATCAATAAACGGAACCGGAATGCACGAACCAAAGCGGAAGATCAGGATGATGAACAGAGTGTACAGCATCTTCTTGCGCAGTTCGGGCATAGACCAGGCGTTTTTAAGGGTTTGAAACACCTTAAACCACCTCGGCCTTTCCGCCTGCGGCTTCGATCTTCTCCTTTGCGGAAGCCGAGAAAGCAGCTGCCTTAACGGTCAGCTTCTTGGTCAGCGTGCCGGTGCCGAGGATCTTGATGCCGTCGAGAGCATTCTTAACGATGCCGGCATTGCAGAGGATCTCTGCAGTTACCTCAGCGCCGTCTTCAAACTTCTCCAGTGCGGAAACATTGACCGGTGCGTAAGTGGTGCCGAAAATGTTGTGGAAACCACGCTTCGGCAGACGACGTGCCAGAGGCATCTGGCCGCCTTCAAAGCCCGGACGGACACCGCCGCCGGAACGGGCCCACTGGCCCTTGTGACCGCGACCTGCGGTCTTGCCATTGCCGGAACCAGCGCCGCGGCCCTTACGGTATGCCGGCTTGGTAGCGCCTGCGGCAGGCGTCAATTCATGCAGCTTCATGGGTTACGCCTCCTCTACGATTTCGAGCAGGTAACCGATCTGCTTTACCTTGCCGCGCGTCTGCGCGTTGTCCGGCTGAACGGTTACGTCATTGATCTTCTTAAGCCCCAAAGAATGAGCCGTTGCGATGTGCTTCTCCAAGCGACCAGCCAGGCTCTTTTTCAGGGTAATCTTCATGTTAGCCATTGTCAGTTACCCCTTTCTTACAGTTCTTCTACGGCTTTGCCGCGTACAGCAGCTACCTGAGCTGCGTCGCGCAGGCTCTTCAGGCCTTCCATCGTTGCGGTAACAACGTTCTGCGGGTTGTTGGAACGCAGGCACTTGGTACGGATGTCCTTGATGCCGGCAGCCTCAACTACTGCACGAACAGCGCCGCCGGCGATAACGCCGGTACCGGGAGCAGCAGGCTTGAGCAGAACGCGGCCTGCACCGAACTCGCCGATAACCTCGTGCGGGATGGTGGTGCCCTTCAGAGAAATCTTAACGAGGTTCTTCTTGGCGTCCTCGATGCCCTTGCGGATAGCGTCCGGAACCTCGGAAGCCTTACCGAGGCCGAAACCGACAGTACCCTTGCCGTCGCCTACAACGACCAGAGCTGCGAACTTGAAGATTCGGCCGCCCTTAACGGTCTTGGCAACGCGGTTGAGCGCTACAACGTTCTCGGAGAACTCGTCCTCACGCTTATCGTTTCTGTTAAACTGAGCCATGTTTTACCTCCTCCCGATTAAAACTGCAGGCCGCCCTCACGGGCGCCATCTGCGAGCTCCTTCACGCGGCCGTGGAACACATAGCCGCCGCGGTCAAACACGACAGTCTCAATGCCCTTAGCCTTGCAGCGCTCGGCAACGATCTGACCAATCTTCTTGGCTGCTTCCTTGTTGCCGCCGTACTCGGTAAAGCTCTTCTCTGCAGTCGAGGCGGATACGAGGGTTACACCGGCTACATCGTCAATAACCTGTGCATAGATGTTCTTTGCAGAACGGAATACGTCCAGACGGGGACGCTCAGCGGTGCCGCTGATCTTAGCGCGTACGCGCTTGTGGCGCTGAAGGCGCGCCTTGTTGGAATCCTTCTTCGAAACCATTTATTTTCGCCTCTCCTTTCCTTACTTCTTCTTAGCGCCGGTCTTGCCTTCCTTGCGGCGGACATACTCATCAGCGTAGCGAATGCCCTTGCCCTTATAGGGTTCCGGCGGACGCTTCTCGCGGACTTCCGCTGCAAACTGGCCAACCTTCTGCTTGTCAGGACCGGAGATGATGATCGTGTTCGGGTTCGGAACGTCGATCGTGATGCCCTCTACCTCGCTCATGGTAACCTGATGCGAGTAGCCGAGGTTCATAACCAGATCCTTGCCCTGCTTAGCGACACGGTAACCAACGCCCTGAACGCTCAGCTCCTTCTTGAAGCCTTCGGTAACACCAACAACCATGTTGTGAACCAGGCTGCGGGTGAGGCCGTGCAGTGCGCGGTTGTGCTTGTCGTCGTTCGGACGGGTTACGAGGATTTCGTTGCCCTCTACCGCGATGGTCATGTTCGGATGAAATTCGCGGGTAAGGGTTGCCTTAGCGCCCTTCACGGTAACAACGCTGCCGTCAATCTTGACTTCAACGCCGGCCGGGATGGCAATCGGCATTCTACCAATACGAGACATTGTTTATACCTCCCTTACCATACAAATGCGAGAACTTCACCGCCGACGTTCAGCTCGCGAGCCTTCTTGTCGGTCATGACGCCTCTGGAAGTGGAAACGATGGCAATACCAAGGCCGCGGAGTACCTTCGGCAGCTCCTGTGCGCCAGCGTATACACGCAGGCCCGGCTTGGACACACGCTTGATGCCGGTGATAGCCTTCTGGCGGTTATCAACGTACTTCAGTGCGATGCGGATAATGCCCTGGGTGTTGCCCTCTACAACCTCGAAAGACTTGATGTAGCCTTCGTCGAGCAGGATCTGGGCAATAGCCTTCTTCATCTTGGATGCGGGTACATCCACACTGGCATGACGAGCATTGCCAGCGTTGCGGATACGAGTCAGCATATCCGCGATAGGATCAGTGATCTGCATAAAATGCTCTCCTTTAATATAAGAAGTTTGGGGGTAGTGCAGCAATCGAGCGCCGGTGGGTTAATCCGGTTCTGATTTGTCTGTTTGCCCTCCACTTTTCTTTACACTGTTCGTGGCCCTTCCACGGACAGCGGCGGGGATAAAAAATCGCCGGTCCAGTACTCAACCAGACCAGCGTTAATTATAGCACGAGAAACCAATGGCTGCAATCGGAAAAAGTGCTGATTTTTACGCAGTTTTAGCCTGTTTTGCAGTCAAATTGCTTGATTACCCGGTATAACGGCAGGTCGGCCGTTTTTGGACCGCACCAAGAACCACGCCGGGAAAATCCGGTTAATGGCCAATGGGCGTGCGCAGGAGAAACTCCTTTGCGCGGCAATTCGGTTACGCATTTGCGCAACTGTAATTAGTATACACTACACCGGGTGTATCACGCAAGTGTTTTTTCAAAATTTCTTAATTTTTTTGAAATTTTCTTTTTTGAGGGGATTTCGCCTGCGAGGCGAACGGAACTTGCCTGCCCGGCAGGGGCACAAGAAGGAGAGAACCAAGGTTCCCTCCTTCTTGTGAATCATCCTTCTTCCTATTTAGCACGGCGAAATTTGCAGAGCTGAGACTATAAAGGAACGGCAGAGGATCTTTTCTTCCGCATGGTCGCACTTCGTGCGCCATGTATCCGCATATCCGCAGTATCAGATACCATTCTGCTACACAGACCAGAAAATCTACGCTGGGTGCGGCACAATAGTGCCGCACAATTCGTGAGCGCGTTGTTACAGACAGGGCCTGCGAAAATAACTTGTACCAAACGCCTAATCCGTAGGTGCCGTGCGTAAACTCCAGATTAACGAATTGCGCAACACGGTCATGTTGCGCCTGCGTAGATTTAACCGTATGTGTAGCAGTACGTTATCTGACACTGCGAATCGGTTGAGAAAGACACGGAAGAAAAAATCTTCTGCCGTACTCTTATTTTCGAAGCGGTCGCCGCTCTCCGATTTTCGCCGAGTTAAGAAATAAAGGAAACTGGAGTCCCAAGAGGATAGAAACCTTGGTGTCTATCCTTTTGGAACCCCAGCTAAGGGTTAGCACCCAATCATCATTCTTTAGGAAACCGCAAAGTAATGCAAGTTCCCTTGCCGAGCGCACTTTTCAGCTCAACCTCCGCATGATGCAGCGCCGCACCATGCTTGACAATCGAAAGCCCCAGTCCGGTGCCGCCGGTCATCTTGCTGTGGCTTTTATCCACGCGGTAGAACCGCTCAAACACACGCTGCTGATCCGCCGGCGCGATACCGATGCCGGTATCCGACACCTGCACGAACGGCCGGCCGTTCTCCGTACCGGTCGTAAGCGTCACGCTGCCCTGCGGCTTATTATAATTGATGGCGTTATCCGTCAGATTGAAGATCATCTGCTCGAGCGTGCGGCGCTGACCGGAAACCGCAGCCGGTTCTCCCTCGATGCGCAGCGCGATGCCCTTGCCTGCTGCCTTGCTCTGCAGGCGGTCGCGCACGGTATCACAGAGGGCGGACAGCTCCACCGGCTCAAAAGCCACTGTTTCTCCGCCTTCATCCAGTCGGGACAGGTGAATGATATCCTCGATGAGCGCCAGCAGCCGCTGCGCTTCCGTGCGAATCTTGCCCGCAAACGGCGCCACGTCCTCCGGCTTGGCAATGCCGCCCGCGATGATCTCCGCGTAGCCCATGATGCTGGTCAGCGGCGTTTTCAGTTCGTGCGACACATTGGCTGTAAATTCCTGCCGCTGCTGCTCGGCACGCTCGCGCTCGGTAATATCCACGATCAGCAGCACAGCGGCGTGCCATACGCTGTTCTCCTCCACCGAGCTTGCCGTAAGTTCATAAATGCGGCCGTTCCGCTCGAGTTTGCCGTGCGCGCCATTGCCGTCGAGCGCCTGCCCGACCACCTGAATGTAATTCGCATCGCGGCACAGCGTCAGATAGCTGCCTTTCGCACTGTCATGCGGGAACAGCGCCCGCGCAGCGTGATTGGCGAACAGAATCATGCCCTTGCCGGAAAACAGTACCAGACCTTCATCCATATGGGCCGTAATGTCATCAAACTCAGCCTGACGGCGCTGCAGCTCGTCCATCTGCGCCTGAATTTTGCGGTTCTGCTTGTCCATACGGTGCAGCAGCGGCGACAGCTCGTCATAGGCTTCGCCCTTCATCGGATCATGCAGGTCGAGCGCTTCGATCGGCTTGAGGAACAGACCGGTCAGCCAGCCTGCCAGCACAGCTGCAACCAGCAGCGTCAGCAGGATGATCAGCACAATCCACGGTGACGCATTCGACAGTGCGCCGAACACGCTGTCCGCAGTTGCGGAAATGCGCAGAATATCGCCGTTTTTCAGACGGACCGCGTAATAAAACGTCTGCTCAGCAAAGGTTTCGGACAGACGGTTGTCCTCGCCCGTGCCTTTCTTCTCTGCCGCCGCAATCTCCGGACGGACGGCGTGGTTCTCCATCTCGGAGGCATTCGTGCGGTTGTCGTACAGCACCGTGCCGTCCTGCGCGACCAGCGTCAAACGGTCGGCGTACATCGAGCCGCACTCCTCCAGTTCCTCCCGAATGTCATCCACCGCAGACAGGTAGCTGCTCTCCGTTACCAGCCGCTGCCGCATGTCATTGGTCAGACCGGCGTGAACCGCCAGCAGCAGCAGCCCGGTCGTCAGCAGCAGCGTGACAAGCGATGTGAGAAAAATGCTGCCGAATACGCGCTTTCTCATGTGTGCTCTCCCATACGGTAGCCGACACCGCGGACAGTCTCGATCAGCGCACCGTCCGCGCCCAGCTTTTGCCGCAGCGTGCGGATATGCACATCGACCGTGCGGGTTTCGCTTTCATTATTATAGCCCCAGATATTCTCGAGCAGCACATCGCGTGTGAGCACGGCACCGCGGTTTTTCATCAGCAGGCACAGCAGCTGGTACTCCTTGAGCGTCAGCTGCACCTCCTGCTCGTTCACGAATACGGTGTGGGCCCGCTCATCCACACAGATGCCGCCGGCTACCAGCGGACGCGGCTCATCCTTGTCCTGCATATCCTCGGTGCGGCGCAGGACCGCACGAATGCGCGCGATCAGCTCCATCATGCCGAACGGCTTGGGAATGTAATCGTCTGCACCGGTGTCCAGACCGACTACCTTGTCGTACTCCGTGTTTTTCGCAGTCAGCAGAATGACCGGAATCTTCGCCGTATCCGGCGCTGCGCGCAGACGACGCAGAATGGTGATGCCGTCCTCGCCGGGCAGCATGATATCCAGCAGAATCAGCTGCGGCTTGCATTTTTTCAGAGCAGCCGTCAGCGCCGCACCGTCCTCGAAGCCGTCAGCCTCAAAACCGGTGTTGCGCAGCGTGTACACCACCAGTTCGCGGATACCCGCATCATCTTCCACACAGTATATCATATGTTACACTCCGATTTCTGTCAGCGCGCCGCCGCTTCCGCGCCGTGCATTGCGCTTTTATGCGAGCCGGTGATGGAAAACTCCACCCATTCGGCAATATTGGTCGCGTGGTCGCCGATACGCTCCAGATACTTGGCGATCATCAGCACATCGAGTACGCGCTCGCCGTCCTCCGGGTTCTGCGCGATCTCCGCGATAAGGTCGCTCTTGCACTCATCGAACAGGCGGTCCACCACGTCATCATATTCAATAACGCTCCATGCAAGGGTCAGGTCACGGCGGACAAACGCGTCCAGGCTGTCGGTCACCATTTTAATGGTTGCCTGCGCCATCTGGTCGATATGCGTGTTGTGACCGCACGCACCGGACAGATACGTTACAATCTCCGCAATATCGCTTGCCTGATCGCCGATACGCTCGATATCCGTGATCATTTTCAGCACGGAAGAGATCAGACGCAGATCGCTTGCCACCGGCTGCTGCTGCAGCAGCAGCTTGAGGCACATGGACTCGATTTCGCGTTCCTTGCGGTCGATCTCCTGATCGATGCGGATGGCGGCCGCCGCCAGCTTGATATCGCCCTCAAGCAGAGCCTTTACCGCACTGGCAATTGCGTTTTCGCACAGTGCTCCCATCGAGATCAGCTCATTGTTCATCTCCGCAAGCTGATTGTCAAAACGGTTTCTCATTAGCCGAACCTCCCTGTAATGTAGTCTTCCGTGCGCTTGTCCGACGGCATGGAGAACAGCTTTTCGGTGTCATCCACTTCGATCATGTCGCCAAGCAGGAAGAACGCGGTCGTATCCGAAACACGGGTGGCCTGCTGCATATTATGCGTTACCATAACGATAGTATAATCCTTTTTGAGCTCGAGCACAAGGTCCTCGATCTTCGCGGTGGAGATCGGATCAAGCGCAGAGGTCGGCTCGTCCATCAGCAGCACCTCCGGGTCTGCGGCAAGCGCACGCGCGATGCAGATACGCTGCTGCTGACCGCCGGACATGGACAGCGCGGATTTTTTGAGGTTATCCTTGGTCTCCTCCCATATAGCGGCACGCTTGAGCGAAGTCTCGACGATCTCGTCAAGCTGCACACGGCTCTTGATGCCGTGCGTACGCGGACCATAGGCGATGTTATCATAAATCGACATCGGGAACGGATTCGGCTTCTGGAATACCATGCCGACACGGCGGCGCAGCAGATTGACATCACAGTTCTTGTAGATATCCTGACCGTCAAGCATGATATCGCCCGTGATACGGCAGTTTTCCACCAGATCGTTCATGCGGTTGAGCGAACGCAGCAGCGTGGACTTGCCGCAGCCGGACGGTCCAATGAATGCAGTGATCTCCTTCTCCTTGATATCCAGATTGATATCGTGCAGGGCGTGAAAATCACCGTAATGCAGATTCATATTGTGAATTTCGATCTTATTTTCCATGTTCATTCTCCATTTACTTCTTGGTCAGCTTTTTCGCTGCCAGAGCGGAAAGCGTATTCATCAGCAGGACCACCAGCAGCAGAACGACTGCGGTAGCATTTGCCTCGTTCATGTGCAGCGCCTCACCCGAGAGCACATACATGTGGATAGCCAGCGTACGGCCGGACTGGAACAGACCGGGAATCTGGGCCATAGTGCCTGCGGTAAAGATGAGCGCCGCGGTCTCACCGACGATGCGGCCGATACCAAGGATAACACCGGACAGAATGCCGGGACCCGCAGCAGGCAGCACGATGCGGAATACCGTGCGCAGACGTCCGGCGCCCAGACCGAACGAGCCTTCGCGGTAGGAATCCGGAACCGCTATCAGTGCTTCCTCAGCGGTACGCATGATGAGCGGCAGGATCATGATCGCCAGCGTCATCGCACCGGCCAGCAGCGAGTATCCCCAGTGCAGCCTGGTGACGAAGAACAGCATGCCGAACAGGCCGTACACAATGGACGGAATGCCGGAAAGCGTCTCGGTCGTGATGCGGATGACGTTTACCAGCTTGTTGCCGCGCTTGGCGTATTCATTCAGGTACACGGCGGTGAACAGGCCGAGCGGCACGGCCAGCAGCAGTGCCAGCGCGGTCGTTTCAACCGTAGCGAGGATGGCAGGCATCATCGAGACGTTCTCAGAGGTATAATTCCACTGAAACAGCGACGGCTTGAGATGCGGAATGCCCGTCACCAGAATATAGCCGAGCAGGAACAGCAGTACCGCAAAGGTCAGCATAGCCGCGCCGTACACCAGACCCTTGAGCACAGCCGCAGATGCGGCGCCGTGCACCTTTCCGGTCTTTGCCTGTACGCGCACTGCCGGTTTTGCAGCAGAGACAGCTTCTCTTGTCATGCTTTCTTCCTCCTTTTGAGAACCGAGAATGCCAGATTGATGAGCAGAATGAATACGAACAGCACAACGCCGGTCGCAATAAGCGCCTCACGGTGCAGGCCGGTGGCGTAGCCCATCTCAAGCACGATGTTTGCCGTCATGGTGCGGATGCCCTTGAGCATACTGCCGGTCAGCCGCGGCTGGTTGCCCGCTACCATGATAACCGCCATGGTCTCGCCGATGGCGCGGCCGATGCCGAGCACGATGCCAGCCAGCACGCCGGACTTGGCAGCCGGTATCATAACCGTGAATATGGCACGCTCATGCCGTGCGCCCATGGCGACGGCGCCCTCGTAGTAGCTCATCGGAACCGCACGCAGCGCCGCTTCGGACACACCGATGATGGTCGGCAGAATCATAATGCCGAGCAGGATGGACGCCGCCAGAATGGATGAGCCGGAAATATCCGCGCCGAACACGCCTGCCACCGCACGGACTGCCGGTACGATAATGACCATGCCGAAGAAGCCGTATACGATGGACGGAATACCGGCCAGCAGCTCGGTGCACGGCTTGAGCAGACCGTACAGCTTTTTCGGACAGTAGAATGCCATGAATACTGCGGTCAGCAGACCGATCGGCACGCCGATAACGATCGCACCGGCGGTGATGTACAGGCTGCCGAGGATCATCGGCAGGATGCCGTAAATGTCGTTGCCCGGCTTCCACTTCGCGCCTGTGAGGAAATCCAGCAGGCCAATCTCCTTCATGGCAGGCACACCGTTCGCAAACAGGAAAATACAGATGAGCACCACCGCAAAGATGGAGGTCAGTGCACAGAGGAAAAATACCATGTGCATCAGGTTTTCCCGAAGGTTTTTCATAAATCTATCTCCTATACAGGCACAGGGCGAATCGCTTCGCCCTGTTTTATCAGTCTGTGAATTCGCTTACGCGAGGTCGCCCCAGTCGGTGATGTCGCCGACATAGATACCCTTGATCTGATCCATAGACAGGTCGTCAATGGTGTTCGCCGGGTTTACGACTACTGCGATGCCGTCAAGTGCGATGGCGGTGCCGGTAAGCTGTGCAGCCTCGTCGTCCTTCAATTCGCGGGATGCCATGCCGATGGCAAAGGTGCCGTCCATCGTGCCGGTCATGCCGGAGGTGGAGTCAGAGGTCTGCAGGTCGATGCTTGCGTTCGGGTTTACAGCCTTGTACGCCTCGATCAGCTTCTCCATAACCGGGGATACCGAGGAGGAACCGCCGACTGCGATCTGTCCGGAGGAACCGTCGGAAGTAAAGGCTGCTGCATTGTCGTCAACAGCGATGTACTTGTTATCGGTTACAACAGCCTGACCTTCCTTGGAGAGGATGAAGTTGATAAAATCCTTGGCTACACCGGTCGGCTCGCCCTTGGTTGCAATGTTGAACGGACGGGACAGCTTGTAGGTGCCTGCCTTTACGTTATCTACGGTAGCTTCTGCGCCGTCTACCTTGACAGCCTTTACGGTGTCGTTCAGCGCACCGAGGGAAATGTAGCCGATAGCCTTCTCGTTGCCTGCTACGCTGGTCAGTACAACATCGGTCTTGTTGGCGATCTCGGCATCCGCGGTGGTATTGTCGATCTTCTCGCCTGCGTCATTCTTCTCCTCAACGCCGGTCAGCTCGATGAACGCGCCGCGCGTACCGGAACCATCCTCACGGGAGATAACGGTGATCGTGCCGGATACGCCGCTGTCATTGCCGCTTGCCTGGGAATCCGAGGAAGCGGAAGAGGAACTGCCGCCGCAGCCGCTCAGTGCACCGGTCAGCATCATTGCTGCCAGAAGCATGGAAATGCTCTTTTTCATAATTAGTTCTCCTTTTACATTCGTCTTCGTTTTTTGTTACAAGATTATCTTACGGAAGTTTTGTAAAATGCAAAAGCGAGAGTTCGTTAAGTTTAAGTAAAGTGTGTGTTTTTGAGTAAAATCTATGTTAAATCGAGGTTTTCGCCTGCGATTCAGCGGGATTTGTGCTCTGCGGAGCGCAGAAACGTGCGGCGCCCGCCGCAGGGGCAAAAAGGAAGGACAACCTGCGGTTTTCCTTCCTCTTTGGACTCCTACCTTTCCCTTGCTTCCTAATCTGACGCAGATTACCTACATGTGACCGCTGCGAAACAGGGGAACGGCAGAGGATTTTTTCTTCCGTATCTTTCTCCACATATTCGCAGTGTCAGATACATTACTGCTACACAGACCGGAAAGTCTTCGCAGGCGCGGCATAGCAGTGCCGCGCAACTCTTTGGCACGTTGTAACGCACGGCACCTGCGAATTTAGACGTTTGGTACAATTTATCCTCGCAGACCCTGTCTATTATAACGCGCTAACGAATTGCGCGGCACTGTCATGCCGCGCCTGCGTAGAGTAGCCCGTATGTGTAGCAGAACGGTATCCGGCACTGCGTATAGATTTCGGCATGGGAGCACACTGTGCTCCCCTACGGTAGAAAAAATCCTCTGCCGTTCCCCTTATTTCGAAGCAGTCGCCGCTCTCCGATTTCTGCCGGGCTAAGAAACAAAGGGAAACGGGAGTTAAGAGGGTAGAAACCGCAGGTGTCTACCCTCTTGCCCCGCCGCGTGGCGCGGCACGTTCCCGCCGCCGCAGACGGCGTACTCCCCTCGCTGAGGTTAAGCGAAAAACTCCCCGCCCGTCAGGGGCGAACACGCTAACGCAGTTCGTATACCCCGCTGCGTCGGTGCCGAGAAAAAAAGAGAACCCTCTCACGAAGGTTCTCTAAAAAATCAGGTTTTTCGTTTTCGGAAGTACCCGAGGTACATAACCGCTGCCGCCATGCTCCAGAAATACGCCATCATATACGGCACCTCGAAGATATTCTCGAAGTAGCAGTGCACCAGCACGCCGCACATACCTGCGAACATGGAAACCGCCAGCACGCGCGTGCGGTCGCCCTTGGTGTAGCCGGTACGGCCGATCGAGCGCAGGCTCCACAGCACCAGACCAAACAGCAGCAGGATGAAGAACGCCAGACCGAGATAACCCATCTCGACCAGCGTTTTCAGATAATAGTTATCCATGTAGAAGTAGGAGAAATCCTTGGTCTCCTCGATGACCTTGTTCTGCATGGCAACCGCGCCGCCGAAGCGGCCGAGGCCGAAGCCGAGCACCGGATCGCTCTCCTGCAGCAGTTTAAGACCCTTGGACCAGCGAATGACACGACCTGCACGGCGGCTTGCTGCAAGGTAATCTGCAGTAAACAGATAGGTGATGCGGTTCGCAATAGACGGGATTGCCAGCAGTGCACCGACACCGGCCACGCCCATCAGCGCGATCAAACGACGGTCCAGAAAGATGGCGAAGATCACAACGGCTACTGCCAGACCGCCCCAGGCACCCTTGGAAAAGGTGAAAATGCAGCTCAGGCACATCATGCCGGTCGCGCAGATAGCCAGCACCTTGACCCACATTTTACTGCTGTAATATGCAAGTCCTGCCACCATCGGGGCAAACAGCACCAGCAGACTGCCCATGATATTCGGGCTGCCGGTGAGCGAGTACACACGCGTACGCACGCTGGCCTCGGTCTGAGAGACCCAGCTCGACGGGATCGGCGCAGCTACGATATACTGATAAATGCCGTGCGCCGCAATGCAGAGCGCCATCACGACGAGCGCACCGTAGAATACCGCGAAATCGCGGTCGTTTTCAATCAGGCGGGTGACGAGGAAGAACCAGAACAGGTACTCCACAACCGCACGGTAGCCTGCTACCGCGATATGCGTATTCGGCGAAACCGCACACATCAGGGAAAAGCCGACCGCGATGAACAGCAGCAGATATGCGTCCACCGGCGTAGCACGCGAGCCGAGCGGCGCACGCTTCATCGCCATGTGCCACAGGATGTACGCAAATGCAGCAAGCATCAGACACTCATCCCACACGGATGCCACAAACGACGGCAGATAGCCGGCATCCGACACCCAGCGGACAGCGGAATCGAGCGGCAGATACATCGCCAGACTAATCAGCAGCAGACCGCGCATGCCGACGAACCTGCAGGCTCTGCCGATCAGGCCGCCGCCTGCGACACGCTCAATCGGCTGCCAGACGGCAAGGCAGATACGGTAGATCAGGCTGTTTGCCGCAATTCCGCCCAGTTTTTCGACAAACCGGCGCAGCGCTGCCAGAATCCGCGCATAGATGCTGTTCGCCGAGGTACATATCGGTGCCGCGCAGAATTTATTCCACAAAAGGCAGAACACCGAGCTTGGGTACGCCTGCCGGATACGGTTAAAGAATCCCGCGATAGCGCCCTCGTGGTACCATGCGCGCAGACACATCAACAGCCGCACGAACAGACTGTTTTCAAATAACGCTTTCATAGGCTTTAATTATCCGCAATATCGACCGAATCAATGTTGCCGGTCGTCTCAAAATCGTTGGTCTTTACAATGAATGTACGGCCTGCGCGCACCTCCTGCGTACCGATGGCCGGTGCAGGCGTGCCCTTGGAAACCTTGGTCGTGATGGTGAATACCAGATCCTTCTTCTCCGGATCGGTTGCCGTTACAATGCGGCCGTCAGCGGTAGTAACCTGCTGATTGTAATCATCGATCTTCATGTCGGTGATCTGCGCATTGACATAGCTGTTGCCGTTTACCAGCGACTTGCCTACCTGGCTGTTGCGCTGCACCTCGTTTACCAGGAACGGCGTTGCACCGCGTACGCGGACGGTCATCGTCAGGGAGACCTGCGGAGACGCAACCTCCTTGATCTGCTTAGCAAACAGCTTGTAGCCGACACCGGCTACGACAGCGATCGCAGCGACCAGCACCAGCAGATCGACAACATTGATGATGCCGAACAGCTTGCCCTTTTCGTTAATGATCTTCATAAATTTCCTCCGTTGGCAAATGAATTTCGTGTTTCACTGTGTCATTATACCATAGAGCGACCGAAAAGTTAAGTGTTATCTTTGTGAAGCAGCAAGTCTGCCAGAAGTGACCGAAATTCCACCCGGTCGCTGCCTGTTCTGCTCTCACCTGCCGCCTCCTCGCAGGTGATGGAAAACGCCGTACACCACCATGCCGCACGAGGACTCTGCGGCGCAAACGCCGACCAGAACAGCACAAGAACCGCTGTCAGCACTGCCGCGAGAGCCTTTCTATCCTGTTTCTGCATAACAAAACCGCCTTTCTGCATCCGGTGTACCCAGTATGTCCGAAAGGCGGCTTTCTATACCCGTTTAATTGCAGGTTTCCGTCAGGAATGTATCCGCGAAACGGCGGCGCAGCATTTTCGCTGCCGTTTTGGCGCGGCTCTCATCCGAGAACAGGCCGTACACGGTCGGGCCGGAGCCGCTCATCAGCGTACCGTCCGCACCGTTTTCTGCGAGAAACGACTTGATTTCGCCGATCTGGCGGCGTTTTGCCGCCGTAACGGTCTCCATCACGTTGGACAAGTACGCGCACACGCCCTCGTAATCTCCCTGATTGAGTGCGGCCATCATGCCCTTGTTGTCCGGATGCTCGAGGATATCCACGCTGTCGATCTCCTGATAGACCTCCTTGGTCGGCACCGCAAACGGCGGCTTGCACAGTACGACCCAGCAGTGCGGCATATCGGGCAGCAGGCTCAGTTCCTCGCCGATGCCCTGCGCCAGCATGGTGCCGCCGCGCAGGCAGAACGGCACATCGGCACCCAGTTTAAGTCCCATCTCGCACAGCTCGTCGTCGGTCAGACCGGCTGTATGCAATGCGTTGAGCGCACGCAGCACAGCCGCCGCATCCGTCGAGCCGCCCGCCAGACCTGCCGCAACCGGAATGCGCTTTTCGATGTGAATCTCGCAGGTTTCGAGCAGTGCGCCGGTCTCCTTGTAGAACAGCTCCGCCGCACGGTACGCCAGATTGCGCTCGTCGGTCGGCAGAAACGGCAGGCTGCAGCTCAGCACGATGCCGCGCGGCTTTTTCTCGCCGTGGATGGTGGTAACGCGCACGGTATCGTGCAGCGCGATCGACTGCATGACCATCTCCACCGTGTGGTAGCCGTCCTCCCGCCGTCCGGTGACGTCGAGCGTCAAGTTGATCTTTGCACGGGCACGAACAGTCGTATCCGCGTGTGTAATTTCCTGTTTTCGTCTAAAAAGCATGTTGTTTCAGCCTCTACATTTATTTCAGTGCAATCTGCACCGGTTTGCGCTCACGGAACACGGTAACGTGGGTAAAGCCTGCGTCGAGTGCATTCTTCACGCAGTCGTCTACGCCGCGCGCCACGGTGTCCAGCGTGTGCGAATCCGAGCCGATCGAGATGCGCTCGCCGCCCATGCGCTTGTATTCGTACAGAATATTCTGCGGTGGACCGACCTTTTTCTGCCAGCCCGCGATACCGGCAGCATTCAGCTCAAGCGCATAGCCGTGGTCGATGCACGAGCGCAGCACCTGCTGGACGCGGTCCATATAATTGTCAAACGACGGGATATAGTCGCCGTGCTTCATCACACGCAGCGGATAGTCAATGTGCGCCAGCACATCAAAGCCGCCGTGCTCCTCGAGCAGCAGCAGCTGATCGAAATACTCGTGCAGGAACTTGTCGCAGTCCATATTGGGAAAGTCGTGAAAGTAGATATCCAGATCGTTCGGCATGGCATGCAGCGAGCCGATGACCATATCGAACGGATGCGTGCGGACAAAATCGTCCGCATCCGGTGTGGCGTGCAGCTGGCCGATCTCCATACCCGCCAGAACCTCAATACCGCCGTTTCCTGCCGTACGGCGCTTTTCCCATACCTCGCGCGCACAGGCTTCCGGGTCACGGTTGTCGCGTGTGCCGCCCGAACGCAAAAAATCCAGATGATCGGTAATGCCGATAATATCCAGTCCGGCCTGCTCGCAGGCGTGAATTTTATCGTCGATGGACTGCGGATACTGGGCGTCAGCTGAATATCCGGTGTGCATATGCAGGTCTACCCGCATGGACGTTCCTCCTTATAGATAATTGAACACGGTCTGTACAAAGCAGGCGACGATCAGCAGAAACATGCCTGCATTCTGCAAAACGGCTTTAAGCGACGGCGCACAGGGTCCGTGCAGCCAGACCTGCTGTTTTCTGCCGCGAACGAGCAGGATCATGCCGATCACCAGCATCGCCATCCAGAACAGTCCGAGCGCCGACTGCGCGGCTATGGTATCCGGCAGCAGCATGGGCACCACCGAGCCGATGATGTTGAACAGCATGTGCAGCAGCACCGAGGTGCGCAGCAGTCCGGTGCGGTAGTACGCGTAGGACAGCAGCAGACCGAGCGTAAAGGCGTAGAAAAACTGCTCCAGATTGGCGTGATACAGGCCAAACAGCAGTGCAGAAATGAAGGCGCCCGGCTTCTGCCCGTACCGCGCAAGACGGCCGGCCAGCAGACCGCGGAACACCAGCTCCTCGCACAGCGGACCGATGATGCAGGCACCGAGAACGATGGCCGTCATGGACATCTGCGAAAAGCTCTCATCCACCATGCCGACCGGATCGCGTCCGGTCAAGGTGTAGACCATGTCGTTGATATTCGTACCGATGAGCGAACCGAGCCACATCAGTGCACAGCCAATGACAAACCACCGGCCCATGCGCTTTGCGCCTGCCCGCTCCCTGCAGAACGGCATCGGCGGTGTTTTGCGCCACAAACAGAACACAATCGGCAGCGATACCGCATAATGTCCGACGAGCAGCAGCAGGTAATACAGCGTTTCCGGCATGCGGAACGGCAGGATCCAGCCATCCAGCCAGTACAGGCCGAACTGCCAGAGGATCGACCACAGCATGATCGCCAGCACGGAAAATCCCAGCTTCGAGCAGTAGCGGCGCTCCTGCGGGATATCAATTTGCTCCATAAAAGTTTCCTCTCCGGGCAAAAACAGAGGCGGAGCCTATGCTCCGCCCCCATATTTGTCTAATTGACGAAAGGCTTACTGAGCCTTGGCCTCGTTTACCAGACGCTCGGTATCCTTGGCGATCATAAGCTCCTCGTTGGTCGGAATAACCAGAACGCGAACGCGTGCCCAGTCGATGGAGATATCCATCTGCTTGCCGCGGTACTTGTTCTTCTCCGGGTCGATCTTGATGCCGAGGTACTCGAGGTGCTCGCAGACATCCCAGCGAACCGAACGGTCGTTCTCACCTACGCCTGCGGTGAAGATGATAGCGTCTACGCCGCCCATCTCAGCAACGTAGGAACCGATGATCTTCTTAACGGACAGGTTGAACATATCCTTCGCCAGAGCAGCACGCGCGTTGCCGTCAGCAACTGCAGCGTCCAGATCGCGGAAGTCGGAGGATACGCCGGAGATACCCAGCATACCGGACTTCTTGTTCAGGATATTGATGACCTCGTGTGCGTCCATGTGCTCGTGCTCAGCCAGGAACTCGATGATAGCCGGATCGATGTTGCCGGCACGGGTGCCCATCGGCAGACCGTCCAGCGGAGTGAAGCCCATGGAGGTATCGAAGCTCTTGCCGCCGTTGATTGCGCAGATAGAAGAACCATTGCCGAGGTGGCAGGTGATCAGGCGCAGCTCCTCGAGCGGACGGCCGAGCATCTCAGCAGCCTGCTGAGAAACGTACTTGTGGCTGGTGCCGTGGAAGCCGTAACGACGGATCTTGTACTTCTCGTAGTACTCGTACGGAATTGCGTACATATAGTGGGACTGCGGCATGGTCTGATGGAATGCGGTATCGAATACTGCGACCATCGGAACATCCGGGCCCATAACCTCGCGGCAAGCCTGGATGCCGGTCAGGTTAGGCGGATTGTGAAGCGGTGCCAGCGGTACGCAGTCCTCGATAGCCTTGAGGACCTTCTCGGTGATGATAACGCTGTCCGAGAAGAACTCGCCGCCGTGTACAACGCGGTGACCTACTGCGTCGATCTCACTCATAGAGGAGATGACACCCTTTTCCGGATCGAGCAGAATGTTGATAACAGACTGGATCGCTTCCTTGTGGGTGGGCATTGCGATGTCAAACTTGAACTTCTCATCGGACTTGTTGCCGGTGTGGGTCAGCACACCGTCGATGCCGATGCGCTCGCACAGGCCCTTCGCCATTACCTCGCCCGACTCGGTGTCGAGCAGCTGGTACTTCAGCGAAGAACTGCCAGCGTTGATTACCAATACTTTCATTTGCGAAAACTCCCTTATGCCGTATTTGGCGGCTTGCATAAAGCCGCGGAAGCCTATATAATAATGCTATATTTTTATTCTACACGATTCTTTGCAAATGTACAACCCCTTTTTCGAGGTTTTTACCTTGCAGACCGCTGTCATCTCACTGAAAGGAGCACCGTCATGACCGTATGCGGCATCACTGCCGAGTATAATCCGTTTCACACGGGGCATCTGCACCACATTGCCGAAACCCGGCGCAGCCTCGGCGAAAACGCCGTGATCGTATGCGTGATGAGCGGCAATTTCGTCCAGCGCGGCGATTTTGCCGTGCTGGATAAGTACGCGCGTGCCGAAATGGCCGTGCGCTGCGGCGCTGACCTCGTGGTTGAATTGCCGCTTGCGGCGGCGCTGTCCTCGGCGGAGGGCTTCGCCAAGGGTGCGGTGCAGACGCTGCATGCACTCGGGTGCGGCACGGTGTCATTCGGCGCGGAGACTGCGGATACGGATTTGCTTTTACAGGCGGCAGAACTCCTGAACAGCCTGCCGATGAAGGGAGAATCCGGCTCTCCGCACCTGTCCTACGCCGCCAGACGGCAGGAAGAACTCAGCAAAGTCAACAAACAGGCTGCCGTTCTTTTGGATAACCCGAACAACACGCTCGCCGTGGAATACTGCCGTTTCCTGCTCCCGCTCGGGATGCGCCCGCTTGCGGTGCGCCGGCAGGGCGCGGCCCACGATGCGTACGCGCCGCATAGCGGCTTTGCCTCAGCGAGTCTGCTGAGAGCGCATTTGCGAGACGGCGATTTCGCGTTCTGCGCACCGTTCCTGCCGCCTGCGGCTCGCGCCGTGTGGAAGGAGGCCGCAGATTGCGGTGAAGCGCCGGTCGCTCTGCCGGAGGACACGCTGCTGGCGCTGCTGCGGACGGCACTCTATCAGGGCAGACTTCGGACCGGCTCGGCAGACGGCTTTGACGAGCGGCTCCGCAAGGCGGTCTATACGTCACATTCGTTCTCGGATGCGGTAGAAAAGGCTCGAACGCGGCGGTTTCCGGCGGCTCGTGTGCGGCGAGCGCTCCTGCGGGCTGTGCTCGGTGTGGAGGCAGACGCACCCGTCTCCCCGGCTTATCTGCGCGTACTGGCGCTCGGCGTGCGCGGACGTGCGGCGCTCAGGCAGGCTGCCCTGCCCGTTATCGTCAAACCGGCAACGGAAAAACGGCTGCCCGCAAATCTGCAAGCGGCACTCTGCCGCGATGCCTTCGCGGACGACCTGTTTGCGCTTGCACTTCCCAATCCCGAACGGAGAATCGGCGGCGGGCATTTCCGCAAAACGCTGTTCTGTCTGCGCTGAATTGACAATCCTCTCATTTTGCTTTACAATAAACTTTAGCATTGTAAAGTGAAACGAGGGGATTTTATGATTGGTCTTGGAACCATTGTAAATGTTGGCACGGTGCTTATAGGCACTACTATCGGTATACTGTTAAAAAACGGTCTGCCGAAACGCTTTGAAAAAACGGTCATGCAGGGACTGGGACTAAGCACCTGCTTTATCGGTATAGGCGGAACACTCAGCGAAGTATTGACCATACAGGATGGCGAAATCGGCACCCAGCATACCATGCTGCTTATACTCTGTCTGGCACTCGGCGCTGTCATCGGTGAAGCGCTGAATATCGAGCAGCGACTGGAGGATTTCGGTGCATTCTGTCAATCACACTTTGCCGCCAAAGGGGACAGCCGATTTGTTGAAGGCTTCGTTACCGCATCTCTTCTGTTTTGTGTCGGTGCAATGGCAATTGTCGGTGCATTAAACGATGGTCTGAGCGGTGACCCAACCATGCTGATTGCCAAGGCTATTCTGGATGGTGTTGCCTCGATTCTCTTCGCCGCATCTCTCGGCAAGGGCGTATACCTGTCTATTGTGCCGATTTTCTTCTATCAAGGCGGCATTACATTGATGGCGCGATTCATCCGTCCCTGGCTGACCGATGTCTTGATTGGTCAAATGTCGTGTGTCGGCTCCGTGCTGATTTTTGCCATTAGCTTGAATCTCATCTTCAACAGCAAGCTGCGCGTCGGCAATCTGCTGCCTGCGATCTTCCTGCCGGTGCTGTTTTTCTTTCTGGCGCAGTTTTTCCCGACTCTCGGCACCTTATAAAATCGACACAGTTTGACTTTCTTTTCGCCCTCCCGTATAATGGATATAACATTTAACGAAACGGAGCCGTAAACTATGCTCGCTTACACTTATCGAAAACAGGGTGAGTTTGCCCTGCAGAACAAGCCGGAACCCGTTCTCACGCATGCAGGAGACGCGGTGGTGCGCGTTACCATGTCGAGCATCTGCACGAGCGATCTGCACATCAAGCACGGCTCGGTGCCGCGTGCCGTACCCGGTATTACGGTCGGCCATGAGATGGTCGGCGTGGTCGAGCAGGTCGGTTCGGCAGTCAAAACCGTCAAGCCCGGCGACCGTGTAGCCGTCAACGTGGAGACGTTCTGCGGACACTGCTTTTTCTGTCAGCACGGCTTTGTCAACAACTGCACCGATCCCAACGGCGGCTGGGCACTCGGCTGCCGGATTGACGGCGGTCAGGCGGAGTACGTCCGCGTGCCGTATGCCGATCAGGGTCTGACTGTCATTCCCGACCGGGTTTCCGACCGGCAGGCGCTGTTTGCCGGTGATGTACTCGCCACCGGCTACTGGGCAGCCAGGATTTCCGAGATCCGGCAGGGCGACACCGTGCTTATCCTCGGTGCCGGGCCCACCGGCATCTGCACCATGCTGTGCGCCATGCTGCATCACCCGCACAGGATCATCATCTGCGACCCCGATCCGGCGCGGCTGCGCTTTGTGCGCGAGCACTATCCGGATGTGCTGACCATCACACCCGAGCACGCGCAGGAGTTTGTGCAGCTCAACAGCCCGCACGGCGGCGCGGATGTGGTCTGCGAAGTGGCAGGCTCGGACGACAGCTTCCGTCTCGCGTGGGAGTGCGCCCGACCGAATGCGATCGTCTCGATTGTTGCACTGTACGACAAGCCGCAGACGCTTCCGCTGCCCGATATGTACGGCAAAAACCTCACGTTCAAGACCGGCGGCGTGGATGGCTGCGACACCGCAGAAATCCTGCGGCTGATCGAGTGCGGTCAGCTGGATACCACACCGCTCATCACGCATATTTTCCCGCTGAATGAGATCGAAGCGGCGTACGATCTGTTTGAGAAGCGCCGCGACGGGGTCATGAAGGTGGCAATTACGCCGCCGGAAAAGTAATTGAGGATTGAAAATGGAAAATGGGCCACATGGTTTACCATTCTCCATTCCGCACCAATACAGCAGAAAAGCCACCGTATCATCCGATACGGTGGCTTTTATAGCATTATTTTTAATCAACCAGCTTATCCAGCTCGGCAACATGATGTGTGCCGGTTGCAGTCTGGTGCTCCGCCTGCTTGGCATACATGCCGACTACCGCAGCGGATTTCTTGATGGACTGCATCGTGCCCGCACCGGCCACACAGCCGCCCGGGCACGCCATGCCCTCGAGCAGATAGCCGTTGTACTTGCCGGCCTTGGCGGCCATCAGCAGCTTGCGGCAATCGCGCAGGCCCTCGGCGTTGGCGACCTTGATCTCGCGGTCCGGGTGTTTCTCGTTGATGACGTTGACAACGGCCTTGGCTACGCCGCCGGAAACCGCAAAGTTACGGCCGTCCGTGGATGCATCGTTGATGCCGTGCGGGTCCTCCTTGAGATTTTCCACGTCGATATGGCGTGCGGCAAAAATGCCTGCCATCTCCTCGAACGTCAGCACGAAATCGACCTCGCTTCGTACGTCCGAACGCATTGCTTCGAGCTTCTTTGCCGCGCACGGGCCGATAAACGCAACTTTTGCACCCGGCTGATGGTGCTTGACCAAACGAGCGGTCAGGGTCATCGGCGTGAGCGCCATCGAGATGCAATTGGCCTGTTCCGGGAACAGCTTCTTTGCCATCATCGACCACGCCGGACAGCAGGAAGTCGCCATGAACGGCAGCTTCTCCGGTACTTCCTCCACAAAGTCCTCGGCCTCCTGTGCCGCACACAGGTCAGCGCCGATGGCAACCTCGATAATATCGGCAAAGCCGAGGCGCTTCATCGCGGCACGCAGCTTGCCCGGTGTCATCTTCGGGCCGAACTGGCCGACAAACGCCGGTGCGACAGCGGCGTAGACACGCTCGCCCGCCTGAATGGCGCGGATCATCTGGAAAATCTGCGACTTGTCTGCGATTGCGCCGAACGGGCAGTTTACAAGGCACTGGCCGCAGGAAACGCACTTCTCGTAATCAATATCGGCTCTGCCATTGCAATCGCTGTGGATGGCATCCATGCCGCAGGCTGCCGCGCACGGGCGCTCCTGACGGATGATGGCGTGATACTGACAGACATCCATGCAGCGGCCGCACTTGATGCACTTCTCCTGATCGATAACAGAACGGCCGTTGAAGCGGTCGAGCGATACTGCGCCCTTGGGACATACCTCAACGCACGGATGCGCCATGCAGCCCTGACAGCCGTCCGTGACCATGACCTCGTTCTCCTTGCAGGCATGGCATGCGAACTTGATGACGTTGATGAGCGGCGGCGTGTAGTAGGTCTCCTCGCGGGTGGCAGCCTCAATGTTATCAGACAGCGGCGCGTGCTCGGCAGCACTGCGGCACGGCAGACCCATCGCCAGACGCAGACGTTCGCCGACGATAGCGCGCTCGAGGAAAATATCGTTGCGGATATTGCCCACTTCGCCCGGCATGATGTCGAACGGCAGTGCTTCGATGCGGCGGTCGGTCGGCCACTCAGTATGGTACGCCATACGGGCAACCTCGGTGAAAATGCGGTGGCGGATCTCCTGAATACGGGTTTCTACACCTCTCATAGCCATAGTTTGTTTTATCCTCCTGAATTCCTTTGCGACCCGTTGAGCGGGTCGTCCCTTTGTCCTATCTTATGAGCGCTCCCGGCAGAGCGCATGTGCTCTTTTAACAGGATACCATAAACAGGGCTTTCTGCAAAGGGTATTTGTAGATTTTTTAACAATTACTTTGTTACAATTTTACCTGTGTTTTTTGGGCATTCTGTTGAAAAACAACGCGCAGACGGACAGGTGTCTTTCTATCCCTTGCAAAATCGAAGGTTTTACGCTTGACGAAAAGCGAGAGGTACGCTCTGCGGCGCACGGGAACGGTGCCCGCCAACGCATTTATGTTATAATAAATTTATCCTCTCTGTCAGGATATGCAATCCGTAATCGTATTATAGGTGAAGCAACGTTGCTTTCCAAAGGAGCTGAAACCAATGAAACAATTTGACAGGGCAGACGCCGAACGTCTGGTGCAGACGTACTCCGACCTGATCCTGCGGCTGGCTTACACCTATTTGAAGTCAACCCACGATGCTGAGGACATCTGCCAGAATATCTTCCTCAAGCTGCTGACCGGCGGTCAAACCTTTGACAGTCCGGCGCACGAAAAAGCGTGGATCATCCGCGCGACCGCCAACGCCTGCAAGGACAGCCTGCGCGCCGCGCACCGGCGCAATGTCGGTCTGGAAGCCGCTGCCGCGACACCCGCGCCTGCCGCACCGGATTCCGATGTGCTCGATGCGGTGATGGCGCTGCCGCGCAAATACCGTGAAGCGGTCTATCTGCACTACTACGAGGGCTATTCCGTGCGCGAAATCGCGTCTCTGCTCGGTCAGAGCGAGTCTGCCGTTTCCGCACACCTGAGCCGCGGGCGCAAAAGCCTGCGCACCATCTTGGGAGGGGATCTTTATGAACAGAGAGTATAACGATAACAAAATGTATAATTCCGCACTGGACGAGCTGCGCTTCTCTGACGAGGCGAAAAGCCGCATGGTCAATCGCCTGATGGCCGCCGCCGAGCAGCCGGAGCAGCCGGTTGCCATTCATCGTGTACGCCGTTTTCCGCGCATCGCGGCGGTCGGCGTGGCTGCCGCTCTGGTGCTGAGCATCGGTGCAGGCGCAACCGGCGTATTCAAGTCCGCGAGCGACGCATTTGCCGGCGTATTCGGTCCGACAGCAGACACCGAAATCATCGACCAGATTGGCCGCCCGATCGGCGCGAGCGATACCTCGAACGGCGTGACCGTCACCGCGGATGCGATTCTGTTCGACGGCTATAACTACCTCATTTCCTACACCTTGGAGAAGGAGGACGGTTCGGCGTTTGACTGCACGAAAAACCCGGATACCGGTCTGCTGAATGTGTACTGGAATCGTGCAGACAGCAATATCGGCCTGAATGCGCAAGGCGCAATCGGCAGTAGCTATTTCTATGACGAAAATCCGAATGATAATGCCATTCAGTATGTTGAAACCATGTCGTACACTGACGCAGTTACGACCGGTGGTACAGCAAAGATTATGCTCGGCGACCTGACAGCAGTAACTGATAACGGCGCTGAAACAAAAACCATCGCCGACGGTACCTGGCATCTCAAGTTCAAGCTGGAGGCCGATAACAGCGCGGTTGAACTGCCTGCCGGTCAGTCTATTCAAGTAGGTGGCAAAACCGCAACGATCAATAAAGTCCTGCTCTCGCCTATCGGCTATAACTTTGTCTACACGGTTGATGGCAAAGCACCGTTTGAGAATGCCGAAAGCGGTCAGGAACCCGCCAGCCACCGCGATACATGGGACGCATTTTCTGCAAAACTGCTTATCAATAAGAAGGACGGCACTGTAATCGACCTGCCAGGCAACGGCGGCAGCATGGACCCGCATGACGGCAAGACCGTCTGCACCCGCCAGGGCACGTTCGATACCATTCTCCCGCTTGATGAAGTGGCGTCCGTCACCATCGGTGATACTACGATTCCGGTAGAATAATCGGCGGAGTGCTTGCATTATCGTAAGATCGGTGCTATACGATTAATAACGATGTGACACAGCCATGAGCTGCGAAAACCCCGGAGAGTGGTAGTCTCTGGGGTTTTCTCATGCCTAAACAAAAATGGAGAATGGAATGCTGCATGAGCACTTTCCATTCTCCATTCTTCATTTTCAATTAAATCGTCGTCAGCAGCTTTGCGAACTCCGCACGGGTGAACGTACCCTGCGGCTTGATCGTGCCGTCGCTGAAGCCCTGCACCAGACCCTTCTGCATACACAGTGCAACCGCATTTCGGCGGTCCGCCGAGATAGAGCCTGCGTCCTTGACAGACGCCAGCGTCTGTGCGGTTTCGGCATCACTCATGGCCGCAGTGCCGTCCGCCTGCAGCAGATTTGCAAAAAGCTGCATCGCATCCTCGCGGGTCATGGCAGCCGTCGGCCGGAAGTTATCGCTCAGGCCCTCGAGCAGACCGTTTGCGTACACCGCGCTGACCGCATCCGAGTACCACTCGCCTGCGCGAACGCCTGCGGGCAGCGCGCCGCTGCCGGACAGACCGCGCTGACGCGCGATGGTCGTGCAGACTTCGGCCGCCGTGATCTTATCGTTCGGACGGAATTTACCGTTCGCGCCGGTCATCAGCTTGCGTTCGGTCACTGTATTGATATACTGCAGTGCCCAGCAGGTACTGCTTACATCGCTGTAGCCGGTCGCAACAGCCGAAACTTTGGGCGAATACGACGTCATCAACGCCTTATAGCACGCGCTGTTCCGGTTCAGTACATCGGAAAGCTGCTCAAACGTCAGCAGATATTCCTCTGTATAAGCTCGGCGGGAAGCGCTCTCGTATTCGTTGTAAAAATAGGTTACGCCTTTCGTGCTGATGCGCGGATAGCTGTACAGATAAATCGCATGATCGTCCGGCAGCAGCTGCTTGACCGTCTCGATGTAGTCACCGGTCAGCAGGTCGTTCAGTGTGTACTGCGTACCGGTGTGCAGGTCAAACGCCAGACAGTTATTCCATACCGACGAACCGGCGCCTTTGCCGCTCTCGCAGTTGGCCCAGACAACGAGCACCGAGCCTTCCACGGACGCACCGTAGCTGCCCTCGAGCGCATCATACTCGGCGGTAACGGACGGTCCCTTGAGGAAGAACGAGCGGATTTCGCTGTTGATGGCGTTCTGCACCTTTTTGTCGCTCAGACCGCTGATCTCCGGAAAATCGACATCCCAGCCATGCTCCGTGCCGTCCTGCTGATAGCCCATGAACTTTTCGTAATGCACGGTCTTTGCAGTGATGCCGCCGCCAAGGTCGAACGACTTCGGCTGCTCGAACAGCGTTTTGCCGCTGCGCAGATCAATATACTTGCGGGTGTCATCCTGCGTGACGCAGACCACGTTTTCGGTCAGAATGGTCGGGTTCTCCGCCTCTTTAACGGACGCTGCAAAGCCGCCGTTCTTGCGGAAAAAAATCAGTGTGCCGTCTGCGGTGTTGTGCCACGACAGACCGTAGCGCAGCTCAGAGAAGCCGCTGATGTAGCTCAGTGTGCGGTAAGACAGGCTGCCGCCCGCATCCACCGCGGAAACCGAACCATCCTCACTGCGGGCCGCGTACAGCCCCTCGCCCATGTAGGACAGATAGTAATACGTCGGCGCCGTCAGCAGCTTGCCGGTGGTATCCATAATACCCCAGCGGTTGATCTGACGAACCATTGCTTCGCCGTCGTGAAACTCCGAAATGGTGTTGTACAGAAACTCGGTCAGCAGTTTGCTCTCCGAGAGCGAATACAGTGCCTGATTGGTGCCGTTGGTGACGACCACCGTGCTCTCGCCGTAAATCGTCATGTAGGAAGGCGTTACGTCATTCGGCAGAGTGTACAGCACTGTGCCCTTGGTGTCGATCGCCTGATAATCGCCGTCCTGCGTCTGCACAAGCGTTCTGCCGTTTGAGAAGGCACCGGCCTTACGGTAGCTGCCCGAAAAGGCAGTCGAACCATCCTGCTTGACATAGGAATACAGCCCGGTATCCGCATTTCTGCACAGCAGCAGTCCGTCCTCAAAGAAGCCGACCGCGCCCGGATATGAGCCAATGCGCTTGCCGTCAGTCGCATAATACACGCTGTGGTCAGTGTAACGATACGCAACCATCGTATCCGAAAAATCCACCGAAACCGGCGAATCCGTATATGCAATGACGAGCTTGCCCGTGCGGTCGATCACCGCCGTCTGCCACTGCTCGTTTTCTACGGCAGCGAGTCCGCAGTCCGCAAAATCGCCTGCCTGTGCGTAAGCAAACGGGAGTACGGTCATGCCGTCCTCATCCAGATAGCCTGCGCGTGTCACGCCGTCAATGTCGGTGTACTCTGCCGGAAAAATGGTGCCGGCCGCCGCCGCGCTCACCAGCATCACACACGCAACCGCCAGCGCGGAAAGTGTTTTTTTGAACATATGCTTCACCTGTATATTGTGTAAAGTTCTCTATCCTTGTTATTCTTATACAATATACATTATAAGCAATCACGCACGCTCATACAAGGTCAGGCGGCAAAGTGTAACAATGGTGAAACAACCCGCCGAAATGTTACGATTATGTTACATTCCCAGAATGCACATCAGTTTCCGATAATCGGTGTTGCGCTCTTGGCGATGGATACCTTTTCCACATACGGCACATGCGCGTAAACGTTGGCTGTGGTGGAGATGTCGGAATGCCCCAGCCAGTCCTGAATCTGCTTGAGCGAAAAGCCCTGCTGCAGCAAAATCGTTGCAACCGAATGCCGTAAATCATGAAACCGGATACGCGGCAGGCACGCGCGGCGGCACACCCGCTCGAACTCACGCGAAATGTAATCCGGCCGGAGCGGCGAACCATCCTCACGGCAGCAGACGTAATCGCTCTGGCAGTAGGCTTTGCCGTACTTTTTGCGGTTGGCGTTCTGTCTGCGGCGCAGATCGGTCAGATACCGCCGGAGCGAGTCGGACAGCGGCAGCGTCCGATAGCTGGATTTGGTCTTTACGCTGTCCGCGTAGATCACACGTCCGGAGGACAGCACCGCCGTATGATTGATGACCATGCTCCGTGCCCGAAAATCCACGGCACACCAGCGCAGACCGGCGCACTCGCTGCGGCGCAGACCATACGTTGCCGCCAGCACAAACGCCGCCTCTGCCGGTGACTGCAGCGCCGCTGCCAGAAAAATGTTGATCTGCGTCCGGTCGTACACCTGTCCTCGAAAGCGCGTCCGCTTGGGCAGCATGACATTATCCGACGGATTCGTCGGGATAATCTGCAGTGCTACCGCGTATTTCAGGCACTTGTGCATGATGGAATGGAACTTGACGATCGAAGTCGGTGAAAGCCCCTGATCGAATTTCAGGTTGACAAAATCCTGAAAATCCATCGGCCGTGCCGTGGCAAGCGTTGTCCCTCGTGCGGTGAAAAACGGCTTGATGTGCTTTTCAAATGCGTAGCGGTAGCCGTCCATCGTGTTTTCGCGCACCTGCGTTTTCATCTGGGTCAGCCAGCGGTCCATGAAGTCTGCAAACGGCGTTTTCGCTTCGGTCGAGTAGCGCAGCCGCATCAGGTCCTCCGGACGCATAATAAAGTGAATGTAGCCGTCCTCCTCGTAAATGCGTATGTTCTCCATTGAGAAGCCTCCTGTAAAAATAGTCATCCTGCAGTATTCGGCAGCACCGCACAATGAAAGCTGCGGTGCTGTCTTGTCCTGCATTTCCATATTTTACGAAAATTCGACCAAATTCGACAATATTCAATTTGCACAGAAAAGCAACAAAAAACCGCTCTGAATCTGCATTCAGAGCGGTTTTATCGGTTTTATAGCAATTAGATCGTGCGGACAGAGATCATACCTTCGATCGCGCGCAGCTCGTCGAGGTTAGCCTCAGTCGGAGCCTCTGCGGTGTCGATGATGGTGTACGCATAGTCACCCTTGGAACGGTTGCCCATATTCTCGATGTTGCAGCGAACAGCGGAGGTGATGGATGCGATCATGTTCGGGATGTTCTTGTGGATCATGCAGATGCGGTAGCCGCCTTCGTACGGAACCTTGAGGTTCGGGAAGTTGACAGAGTTGCGGATGGTGCCCTTCTCGAGGTACTCGGTAATCTCGTAAACGGCCATCTTAGCGCAGTTGTCCTCGCTCTCCGGCGTGGACGCACCCAGATGCGGGAGCGTGATGGCATTCTCCTGCTCAAGAATCTCGTCGGAAGCAAAGTCGGAAACGTATGCTGCAACCTTGCCGCTCTCGAGCGCCTTGGCCATTGCCTTGGTGTCAACCAGCTCGCCGCGCGCGAGGTTGATGACGCGCACGCCGTCCTTCATCTTCTCGATCGCCTCTGCGCTGATGGTGTTCTTCGTGTCAGCGTTCAGCGGAACATGAATGGTGATGTAGTCGCAGTTTGCGAAAATCTCGTCCAGCTCGGTAACGTGCTTGACCGAGCGGTCGAGCTTGAGTGCGCCGTCAACCGACAGGTACGGGTCATAGCCCCAGACCTCCATATCCAGGCCAACAGCCGCATTTGCAACCTTAACGCCGATCGCACCCAGACCGATGATGCCCAGCTTCTTGCCGGCGATTTCCGGGCCTGCGTAGGTGGACTTGCCCTTCTCTGCAGCAGGACCGATATCCGGCGTGCCCTTGAGGCCCTTAACCCAGTTTGCACCCTGTACCACCTTGCGGGAGGCCAGCAGCAGTGCACAGATAACCAGCTCCTTAACGGCGTTAGCGTTTGCACCCGGCGTGTTGAAGACTACGATGCCTTCCTCAGAGCAGCGGTCGATCGGAATGTTGTTGACACCGGCGCCTGCACGCGCGATGCAGCGCAGGTTCTTCGGGAACTCGACGTCATGCAGCTTGGCAGAACGAACCAGAACGGCATCATAATCGGTGAAATCCTCGGAGCAAGTGTACTTTGCCGGATCGAGATCGTCCAGACCTACCTTCGAGATCTTGTTGTAGAGTTTTACGTTATACATGGGATTATCCTCCAATGAAAAATGGAGAATTGAAAATGGAAAATGTCGCTATCCTTGCGCGATACCGCAATTTTCCATTCTCCATTATCAATTCTCAATTATTGTTACTTGTTTTCTTCAGCGAATTTCTTCATGAAATCGATGAGCTTCTCAACGCCCTCGATCGGCATTGCGTTATAGATGGAAGCACGCATGCCGCCTACCGAACGGTGGCCCTTCAGGTTGGACATGCCGGCTGCCATGGACTCCTTGGCAAACTTTGCGTCCAGCTCGTCGTTGCCGGTGCGGAAGGTTACGTTCATATGGCTACGGGAATCCTTTGCGGCTACAGTCTTGTAGAAGTCCTGGGAATCGAGGTAATCATACAGCATGGAGGAACGCTTTTCAGCACGCTCCTGCATAGCCTTTACGCCGCCCATGTCTTCAACCCACTTGGCAACCAGACCGAGTACATAGATGCCGTACGTGGGAGGCGTGTTGTACATGGAATCCTTGTCAGCCATGGTCTTCCAGTCCAGCATAACCGGGTACTTCTCGAGCGGATAGTTGCCGAGCAGATCCTCGCGGACGATGACAACGGTAACACCGGCCGGGCCCATGTTCTTCTGTGCGCCGGCGTAGATAACGCCGTACTTGGAAACATCAACCGGCTTGGACAGGATGTTGGAGGACATATCCGCTACCAGCTCAACGCCTGCCGGGGTCTCGGGATCGTACTGATACTCGGTGCCGTAGATGGTGTTGTTGGCGCAGATGTAGAAGTAGTCGGCATCCGGACGGATATCCAGCTCATCCTGCGTCGGAACGTGGTCGAAGTTGGTCTCCTTGGAGGAGAATGCAGCGTGCATATCGCCGAACTTCTGGCCCTCCTTGTATGCCTTGGAAGCGAAGCTGCCGGTCAGCGCGTAGTCAGCCTTGCCGGTCTTCAGCAGGTTCATCGGGATCGCTGCAAACTGGGTGGTAGCGCCGCCCTGCAGGAACAGAACCTTGTAGTTATCCGGAATGGAGAGTACGCGGCGCAGCGTAGCCTCGGTCTCCTTGATGATGCCGTCATATACCTTTGAACGGTGACTCATCTCCATGACTGACATACCGGAGCCCTGATAGTTCAGCATGTCGGCTGCACAGCGCTCAAGCACCGGAACCGGAAGCATGGAGGGGCCTGCGGAAAAATTGTAGATACGATTGTCTGCCATAGTGAATAGCCTGCCTTTCAAATATAAGCGTAAAGACGTTCCCGGTTTACATATCACGGTCTGTCGCGGTGATATTACTTTTATGAATGGAACATATTATTTATTATAATACAAAGCCCTGCCGTTGGCTACCGAAAAATGTCCCAAAAAATCCGCAATGAATAAACGAATGTCTGCACATTGTGGACAGTTCATGAAAATTAGTAATGCGTAATCAAAAATCAGTAATTTTTTGTGATAGGTAAATGCATACCTGTGAATCACGGCAATTCCTAATTCCTAATTCCTAATTATGTGTTATACTGTATTATAGCACAATAATGTAAGGAGCCAACTGTATTATGCACCACCGCCGACCGGCTGCGCCGCACAGCCACCGTCCCAATCACAGACAGATCAACCGCCTGATGCCGTTCACAACGGCACCGCTGTTCCATGCTCTGCAGCTGCTCGAGACCGGCGACTCCGCGCGGTTTCACATGCCCGGGCACAAGGGCGAGCCGGTTTTCAACACATACGCGGATATTTTTGCCATCGACTTTACCGAAACCTACGGCACCGGCAACCTGTACACCGGCGAAGGCCCTATCCGCGATGCGGAGGTTGCCGCCGCGCGGTATTTCGGCTCGGAGGACTGCTTTTTTCTGACCGGCGGCTCGACACAGGGCATTCTCGCCATGCTCGGCACAGCGGTCGGACGCGGCGGCGCTGTCCTGCTCGACCGCGAGGTACACAAGTCCGTCTGCTACGGCTGCGCGCTGCTCGGCATTACGCCGTATTTCTTTTCTGCACCGCTGATCGAGCCATTCGCGGTTTCCGGTGCGCTTCCGGTCAAGGATGCGGAAGCACAGCTGATCGCGCATCCGGAGATCAAGGCAATCCTTCTGACTTCTCCGACCTATTACGGCATCCGGCGGGCGATTCCCGAGTTTGCCGATCTGTGCCGCGCGCACGGCAAGCTGCTGCTCGTAGACGGAGCACACGGTGCGCACTTCCCTGCTGTCGGCCTGCCGACACCGGTCGCGGAAGGTGCGGATATGGCCGTGCTCTCCATGCACAAAACGCTGCCGTGCATGGGACAGGGCGCCGTTCTGCTCTCCGCGGCAGGCGTGGACCGCCGCGCACTGCGCGAAAACACCATGCTGTTCGGCACGTCCAGTCCGTCCTATCCCATTATGGCGTCCATTGACCTTGCGCGTGCCTACACCGAGGGGCCCGGTCACGCAGAGTACCGCCGCTCGGCGGAAACCTGCGCCGAACTGCGTGCCTATGTGCAGCACCGAACCATGTTCACCGCACTGACCGAGGATCATTTTCCTGCGCTTGACCCATGCCGTCTGACGGTGTGCACCGCCGGAACCGACATCACCGGTCACCAGCTGGCCGATACGCTGTGGAGCGAATGCGGCGTGGCGTGCGAGATGGCGGACGACCGCAATGTTGTGTTCATCCTCACCGGCTCCGACCCGAACGGTGCGATCAGCCGTCTGAAACGCGGTCTGCGGCGCATTTCCAGACGGCGCGAGCTGATTCCCCTGCCGTCCCTGTCCGCACCGTTTCCGCCCGCCGAGCGCGTGATGAGCGTGCGCGACGCATGGTTCTCACAGACCGGCAGAGTCCAGCCTGCCGCTGCCGAGGGTCTGGTCTGCGCCCGTCCGGTCACGCCGTATCCGCCCGGTGTGCCGCTGCTCTGGCCCGGCGAGAAAATTACAGGAGCGCACATTGCACTTATCCGTGAAAGATGGTACAATACAATAGATGAAATAACCGTTGTTGTCCATCAATAACGCATCTCATCCAAGCAAACGATATGTTTCCGCGCAGCAATGCGTATAGGGGGTTACTATTATGAAAATGGTACTGGCTATCATCAATTACGATGATTCGCAGGATGTTATCTCCAGCCTGATGAAAGCAGGCTTCTCCATCACCAAGCTGGCGACCACCGGCGGTTTCCTCAAAGCAGGCAACGTCACGATCCTGATCGGTCTGGACGAAAGCAAGCTGGATGAGTGCTTTGACATCATCCGCGAGCACTCCTCCTCCCGCAAGCAGATCATGCCGGCAACCGCTGAGCTCGGCATGGGCTTTTTCCCGTCCACGCCGGTGCAGGTTGAAGTCGGCGGCGCAACCGTATTTGTACTCAACGTCGAGCGTTTTGAAAAGCTGTGATTTCATTTGACGCACTTGCGGGCAACAATGCGCTCAAAAACAGCCTGAAGCATGCGCTGAACGAGCGTTTTCCGCAGACCGTGCTGCTGTCCGGTGACGATTCGGCGGCGCTCAAAACCCTTGCGACTGTACTCGCGGCCGGTATTTTATGCGAAGGCAAGGGCAGTCATCCGTGCGGAAACTGTCTGCCGTGCCGCAAGGTGGAGCAGGGTGTGCACCCGGATCTGATGATCGTGGACGAAGGAGAGGCCGAACTCAAGGTCGATCTGGCGCGTCAGCTCAAGGCGGAAAACGCCATTATCCCAAATGACGGCGAACGCCGTGTGACAGTCATTCACCATGCGCAGAATCTCAATCCCATGGCGCAGAATGCGCTGCTCAAGGAGCTGGAGGAGCCGCCTGCGTATGCGTTCTTCATTCTGACCGCCGAGCAGCCGGATTCGCTGCTGCAGACCGTGCGTTCGCGCTGCACTAAATTTGCGCTCGAGCCGTCGCAGGCGGCGGTGTCGGACGAGGAAGCGGCAACCCTGCTTGCACCCTATCTCTCTGCGGTTGCCGAACGGCGCGAGGACCGCATGATGCTCAGTGCAATGGGTCTGGAAAAGACGCCGCGCCGCGCACTCTCAGGCGTGCTCGGCATTCTGCAGACCGCTGTCCGGGACGCGATTTTCATCTCGAAGGCTCTGCCGCAAAAGCCGCTGCAGCCTGCACTCCGCAAGCAGACGCAGGCACTCGCCGGCGCCGTCAGTATGGAACGTCTGTTGGCGGTCTACGATTTTATTGATGTGCTGATCGACCGTGTGTCGCGCAACGCGGCATCCGCGGCTGTCACCTGTGCATTAACGAGCGATATTTACCGCATCTGTTACGCTTCCTAAGCGTTTCCATCATACAGGAGGAAAACTTTTTGACAACAATAATCGGAGTTCGTTTCAAATCGAACGGAAAAATGTATTATTTCGACCCGCAGGGTCTGGAAATCGCACCCGGTACGGGTGTGATCGTCGAGACGGCCCGCGGCGTGGAATACGGCGACTGCGTGCAGGGCAACACCGATGTGCCCGATCAGCAGGTCGTGCAGCCGCTCAAGCGCGTGGTCCGTGTGGCAACCGAGACCGATATGAAAACGCTCGAGCGCAACAAAAAGCGTGCCGACGAGGCGTTTATCATCTGCAAGCAGAAGATCGAGGACCGCGGTCTGGAAATGAACCTTGTCACCGCGGAATGCACCTTTGACATGAACAAGCTGCTGTTTTACTTCACCGCAGACGGTCGTGTGGACTTCCGCGAGCTGGTTAAGGACCTTGCGAGCGTGTTCCGCACCCGTATTGAGCTGCGCCAGATCGGCGTGCGCGATGAGGCAAAGATGATCGGCGGTCTGGGCTGCTGCGGCCGCGAGCTGTGCTGCAGCTCGTATCTCGATGATTTCCATCCGGTCTCCATCAATATGGCAAAGGATCAGAACCTGTCGCTCAATCCGGCGAAGATTTCCGGTGTGTGCGGCCGTCTGATGTGCTGTCTCAAGTATGAGCATGAGGCCTACGCCGAGCTGCAGAAGGTCACGCCGCGTCAGGGCAGCGTGGTCGATACGCCGGAAGGCCGCGGCAAGGTAGTTTCCACCCAGATGCTGCGCGGCACCTGCAAGGTACAGCTGGACGACAGTCCGGAGCACTCGCTGACCGAGTTCCAGTGCACGCAGTGCTGCATGGTAAAGGGTGCGTGCCGCAACCGTCAGAATGCCGCCGCTATGGCCGAGGAACGCCGTAAGCGCGAGGATCAGGAGGATGCCGCCGCTCCCGCACCCAAAAAGGATGCACCGAAAAAGAGCGAGACTCCGCATCAGAAGCCGCAGCAACCGCGTCCGCCGCGCAAGCCTGCCCCGCAGCAGACTGCAGGAGACGAACTGCCCGAAGATGCTCAGAATGAGCTGTCTTCGGACGGTGAAGGTGCGCCGCGCCGTCGCCGCCGCAGAGGCGGAAGACGCCGCCGCAAGCCGAATGGCGAAAACGGTGCCCCGGAACAGAATTCCGGCGAAGAATGAGAAAAAGAGCGAAACCGTATGGTTTCGCTCTTTTTTTGCGCAAATACAGCCGCTTCCCTCTCTGCAAGCGCAGGGAAGTAAATTGACTTCAATGAATCGCGCTTTCTATCATTCTCGTTCTTATTTTGCCGTGGAAGCGTACTTATCAACCAGCGTCTGCGCCATTTCCATCGCTGTCTCGCCCTTATTCAGGCGCAGCGACAGATACGGTGTCGAACCGGCATTGAGCAGCAGGCGGCCCTTGAATTCACTGTCGCCGCAGAGCGCGGACAGGCGCGCGAAATCGGTCTCGGAGAAGGTGAGCAGCAGTCGTCCGTCCTGCTGCTTGATCTCCGCAATCCCCTGCTCGCTGGCCTTGGCACGCAGCAGCGCGATATCCAGCAGCGCGATGGCCTCCGCAGGCGGCTCACCGAAGCGGTCGATCAGCTCATCGAGCATATCACTGCGCTGCTCGTCCGTGCGGATGAGCGCAATACGGCGGTACAGATCGACACGCTGACCTGCATCCGCAACATAATCAGCGGGAAGATTGGCAGAAATCAGCAGTTCGGCCGCACAATCGACACGCGGCTTGGGTGTTTCGCCCTTCTCCTCCTGCACAGCCTCTTCGAGCAGCTTGAGGTACAGATCATAGCCGACGCTCATCATGTGGCCGGACTGCTCGGGACCGAGCACATTGCCTGCACCGCGAATTTCCAGATCACGCATGGCAATCTTGAAGCCCGAGCCAAACGCCGCGAACTCACGAATCGCACCAAGGCGCTTCTGCGCGATCTCACTGAGCGCCTTGCCATGCCGATAGCACAGGTACGCATACGCATGGCGCGACGAACGACCGACACGGCCGCGAATCTGGTGCAGCTGCGCCAGGCCCATATTGTCTGCGTTCTCGATGATAAGCGTGTTCGCGTTCGGAATATCAATGCCGGTTTCAATAATCGTGGTGCAGACCAGAATATCAATCTCGCCGTCCGCCATCTCATTCATAACCTTTGCGATCTCTTTCTGACCCATTTTGCCGTGAACGATGCCGATTCGCGCATCCGGAAGCCGCTGCTGCCACATATTCGCACATCGCTCGATGGACTCCACGCGGTTGTGCAGGTAGTATACCTGTCCGCCGCGTCCCAGCTCACGCCGGATGGCATCAAGCAGCACGCCGTCGTTCTGCTCAAGCACGAACGTCTGCACCGGATGGCGGTTCTGCGGCGGCTCCTCGATGGAGGACATATCGCGGATACCGGACAGCGCCATGTTGAGCGTGCGCGGGATCGGCGTTGCCGACAGCGTGAGCACATCCACGTTTTTGCTCATTTCCTTGAGCGTTTCCTTGTGCCCGACGCCGAACCGCTGTTCCTCGTCCACGACGAGCAGACCGAGATCCTTGAACTTGATCTTCTTGTTGAACAGCTTGTGCGTGCCGATAACCAGATCGACCGAGCCCGCCTCCAGCTTTTTGAGCAGCGCAGTCTGCTCCGATCCGGTCTTATAGCGCGTTAACAGCTCGATCGTGATCGGGTGACCCTGAAAACGCTGCATCGCGGTCAGGTAATGCTGCCGCGCAAGCACGGTCGTCGGTACGAGGATAGCCGCCTGCTTGCCCGCGAGAATGCACTTCATCACGGCACGCAGCGCGACCTCGGTCTTGCCAAAGCCAACGTCGCCGCACAGCAGGCGGTCCATTGGACGGTCGGACTGCATATCGTCCTTGATCTCGGCAATACAGCGCAGCTGATCATCGGTCTCCTCGTAGGGGAAATCCTCCTCGAACTCGCGCTGCCACGCGTCATCCGGCGGGAAGGCGTAACCCTTGGCCTTGGCGCGCTCGGCATACAGCTTGATGAGACCCTCGGCAAGCTCCTTTGCAGCCGCTTTGGCGCGTGCTTTCGCCTTGCTCCAGTCCGCGCCACCGAGCTTGTTCAGCCGCACGCGCTCGTTGTCGCCGCCGCCGATGTATTTGGAGATGAGGTCGAGCGAGGTTGCCGGAACATACAGAAAATCCGTGCCCGCAAACGCAATTTTGATAAAATCGCGCTCGGAACCGTCCACCGTCATGCGCTCCATGCCGATAAACCGACCGATACCGTGGTGCTCATGCACGACCAGATCACCCGGTGTCAGGTCGGTGTACGACTTCACCTTATCACGGTTGGACTTCTTGACCTGCGTTTTCTTCCGCCGGGCAAGAACCTGTCCCTCGGTCATGACAACAAGGCCGAGATCGGGATACTCAAAGCCGGCGGACAGCGTGCCCTCCATGATGTTGACACAGCCGCCCTTGGGCAGCAGGTCGCTGATTTTTACGTTGAGACCGGTGTCGGTCAGCGCGTCCAACATGTTCTGGCAGCGCAGCGCACTGCCGCACACGACCGCCACCGCGCGTCCCTGCTCGGTATAGCTGCGGATATCGGCAGACGCCATGTCGAGGTTGCCGCCGTAGGCGTTCATCTGGTTGGCGATAAAGTTTTCCAGATGCTGCGGTGTCAGCTCGGCTACGTTGTTGAGAAAGCTGTCCAGACGCAGAATCTGGCGCTTCACGCCGCACACACCGACAAAATCCAGCGCATACTCACCGAGGGCGGGCGGCATTTCGCCGCGCTCGAGCAGAGCAGTTACGTCGTCGGCTACACGCGCGTGGAAATCGCGCACCGCGTCGCGCAGACGGGGCGTGTCCTCGATGATGACGATGGCATTTTCGGGCAGATAGTCGAACGCGGTCGCCATTTCGGGATAAATGAGCGGCATATACTTGTCCGCTGCGGGCAGCGAACCGGTCTCGCGCAGACGTTCTGCGTCCCGTTCAAGGTTAGTCTGCAAATCCGCATGCTGCTTCTTCCGGCGGGTCGAGGTGAGTGCCAGAACAGCCTTTGCCAGTCCTGCCGCACCGCCCTTCGCCAGTGCCGGAATGGATTCCATGCACGGCAGACAGCGCAGGCACTCGCACTGCTCCAACCGGCGCTGACTGCCGACGTCGAACGTGGAGATTGAGTCAATCTCATCGTCCCAGAATTCCACGCGGTACGGGTGCTCCGCCTGCGGCGGAAACACATCGAGGATGCCGCCGCGAATGGAAAACTGACCGGTGCCTTCGACCTGTACGCAGCGCTCGTAGCCTGCGCGCGTGAGCGACTGTGCCAGCTCATCCAGCGGCGCGGTTTCACCGGTGGCCAGCGACACGATTGCCGCCTTGAGCGCCTCCGGCGGCATGGTGCGCTGGGCTGCCGCCTGCACGGACGCGACCGCAAAATGCGCTTCCGTCAGCTCGTCCAGTGCTGCCAGACGGCGCTGCTCGTAGCCGCGCGACACACCGACTACATCCGCCATCACCAGTTCGCGGGAGGGCAGCTGTACAACGTCACGCTCGGAAAAACCGCGCAGATCAGCGGCAAATCGATTCGCAACGTTGTCATCGTCGGTCAAAACCAGTACCGGACGATCTGTATCCAGTCCTAACGCCGCCGCCAGATGCGCCTTGTGGATGGCTGATAAGCCCACCGCCAGCACCGGAGTTTTGCCCTCATCAACGGCTTGTTTTAACTGTTTGTATTCTTTTAGGAAAGTTATACTTTTTGTAATTTCGTTCAAGAGGTTCACCTCCCTTTCATAATGGAAAATGGAGGAGTCCGCCTGTAAAGGCGGTTATTGAATAATCGCGCAAAGCGCGATACCAGCGCAGCGCGACTGAAGTCTGCGCAAGGATAGCGTTAATTCTCAATTCTCCATTATTCATTCTTAATTATTGAGACACCAAAAGGGCAGATTTCTCAATCTGCCCTAATGTTATGCGTATTTTTTGCGAAATATGCGTGTTAGTCTGCCTTGTGGCAGGTCTCGCAGTCTGCATCGCAGCCGAGAATCTCAGACGGATCCTTGCCCAGACGCTTGTAATAGTCGGAAATTGCAGAGCGCAGCGCTTCCTCTGCCAGCACGGAGCAGTGCATCTTTACCGGCGGCAGACCGTCCAGAGCCTCAGCAACGGCCTTGTTGGTCAGCTTGAGTGCTTCCTCCAGGCTCTTGCCCTTTACCATCTCGGTAGCCATCGAGCTGGTTGCGATTGCCGCGCCGCAGCCGAAGGTCTTGAACTTAACATCCTCGATGATGCCGTCGTCCGACACCTTGAGGTAAATCTTCATAATATCGCCGCACTTTGCGTTGCCGACCTCGCCGACACCGTTTGCGTCCTCAATCTCGCCAACATTGCGCGGATGCGTAAAGTGGTCGAGCACCTTTTCACTGTACTGCATAAAATCTATCTCCTTTTTGTCCAATCAAATGAATATATTGCAGGAAAATCAATCGTAGGGCGCGACGACCCCGGCGCGCCGAGTCGTCGCGCCCTACGGGATACGTTTCCGCTTATCTTAATGTGCGTGCAGCTCGGTTGCAGCGGTCAGGTTAGGATGACCGTTCTCCCAAACCGGGCTCATCGAGCGCAGGGTCTTAACAACATCGGTGACCGTCTCGATGATATAATCAACGTCCTCCTCGGTGTTCTGCTCGCCAAGGGTCAGGCGCAGAGAGCCGTGCGCGATCTCGTGCGGCAGACCGATCGCCATCAGAACGTGAGACGGATCGAGCGAACCGGTCGAGCATGCCGAACCGGTGGAGCCGCATACGCCTGCGTTATCCAGTCGCAGGATCAGGCCCTCGCCCTCAATCGCCTCAAAGACGAACGAAGCGGTGCCCGGCAGACGGTTTACCGGATCGCCGGTATAGTGGGAGTACGGAATGTTCTCCATGATGCCCTTAACGAGCTTGTCCGTCAGCTTCTTGACGTAGCCCATCTTCTCGTCCAGACCTTCAACGGCCTCCTTCATCGCTGCTGCCAGACCGATGCAGCCTGCGGTGTTCTCGGTGCCGGAAACCAGACCGCGCTCCTGACCGCCGCCGTATACCAACGGCTCAAGGGTGATGCCCTTCTTCACATACAGCACGCCGGTGCCGCGCGGACCGCGGAACTTATGACCGGACAGGGACAGCATGTCGATGCCCATCTCCTGCACGTCAATGTGCATATGGCCGACAGCCTGAACCGCGTCGGTGTGGAACTTTGCGCCAACCGAATGCGCCAGCTCAGCAATCTGCTTGATCGGCTGAATCGTGCCGATCTCGTTGTTTGCCGCCATAACGGAAACCAGTGCGGTGTCCTCGGACAGCTCTGCTTTCAGCTGCTCAAGATCTACACGGCCTTCCTTATCCACATTCAGATAGGTAACGCGGTAGCCCTCTTTCTCCAGTGCCTCACAGGTATAGAGCACGGCGTGGTGCTCGATCTTGGAGGTGATGATGTGCTTGCGGCCCTTGGAGGACGGACCGTGCATAAAGCCGCGGATCGCAAGGTTGTCTGCCTGCGAGCCGCCGCCGGTGAATACAATCTCACCCGGTGCATAGTCGTTCTTCTCGTTGACCGGCTCTGCCGCGTTCAGGCACTTGCCGACAACGGTACGCGCATCGTTGAGCGCTTCCTTTGCCGCACGGCCGATGCGGTACAGAGAGGACGGGTTGCCGTAGTTCTCGGTCAGCCACGGCTTCATAGCGTTGAACGCAGTTTCGGACATCGGGGTCGTCGCCGCGTTATCCGCATATACAAATCTCTTTTCCATAGTATATCTGCCTTTCTTTGTCCAAAAAGGTTGTCTTAAACACAAGCTGAACAGGCGGTTTTCGACGCGCGAAAACCCGAGCAAAATGATAGGTTCAGCGGGTACTACTAATATACACCCGAAACGGGTATTTTAGCAAGTGAAAAACTGACGAAACAGCAAGCATATCCTGCTGCATTTTGCATTAGTTTGTGCATTTTGTGTAGTTTTATAAGGAGGTTAGCTGTGTTTTACCGGTGCGTGTGTGTATCGAGGCGTTTTTTCAGCCGTTCGAGCACCTCAGTGTAACGCTCGGAGCGGGCGGTCGGGTTGCCGCGCAGCAGGCTCTTGCGGGTGCGGCCGAGTGCGGCTGCCCGCTCGTCAAAGCGGCGCTGCAGCTCGTCGAGCTTAGCCTGCAGCTGCTCGCGTGCAGCTGCGGTCTGCGCCCTGCGCTCATCGGAGCGCATCTCATGCACGGCGGCAAGCTGTTCCTTCGCATCGTCCATTTTTTCGGAGAGCTGCGCTTTCGCGTCGGCAAGCTGCTCCCTGGCATCGTCCACACGCTCGGCAAGCTGTGCCTTCGCCTCGCCCACCTTCTCGGTGAACTCGCCGTGCGCTTCCTCTACACGGTAGGACAGGTTGGTCAGACCGACAAGCGCAGTCTCGGACAGCTGCTGTCGCAGCTCGGCCCCCTGCTCGCGCAGACGGTCGAGTTCCTCGAGCACCTTGGCGAGATCGAGTGCGCTGCGTACGGATACGATCACATCGCTGATAAATGCCGCCGAAAACAGAACGTCGATCACGATCAGTCCGATAAACGGCAGACCGAGCACCAGCTTTTCAATCGGCGGATGAATGACGCTCGTCAGGATCAGGCCGAGAAAGCCCCAGCACAGCGACGAGCGCAGACAGATATAGCCCTGAAACTGGAATCTCTGCTTGGAGTAATCCCAGTATTTTACCTTGAATATCTTTTCCATCACCACGCCGACGATGTATTCAAACACGGTCGCCGCGATCATGCTCGCCAGATACAGCCACACCGGATGCTGTTTTAACGGCAGCGAAACATGCAGCAGGATCACGGCGCCGAAGCCGTAAATCGGCAGCATGGGGCCGCGCAGGAAGCCGCGGTTTACCAGTCTGCGCTGTCCTACCGAGACCACGGTGGACTCAAAGCACCAGCCGAGCATACAGTACAGGTAGAAAACCAGCAGCCACTGGGCGGCGGAATAACTGTAATACACGCTCTCACTCCTCACGATTCGGATTTCGTATTTATCTATTTTATCGAATTTTTTGACTTTTTGCAAGGGGAACGATATAATAGAATCATACTATTTTAATAGGAAGGGCAGGAACGCCTAATGCTGAATTTTAATCTGCACACCACGACTGAGATTGTATTTGGTAAAGATATTGAGGAACAGATCGGCCCGCGTCTGAAAGAGCTGGGAGCACACCGCATTTTAGTGCACTTCGGCGGCTCGAGCGCACGCACGACCGGTCTGCTCGACCGTGTGGAAAAAAGCCTGTTTGCGGCGGGTCTTGCCTTTGTTGAACTGGGCGGTGTATCGCCGAACCCGAAGGTATCGCTTGTTCGCAAGGGCATTGCACTGGCAGAGCGAGAGGGCATCGACTTTGTACTGGCAGTCGGCGGCGGCTCGGTAATCGACTCGGCGAAGGCCATCGCCATGGGCGTTGCCACCAAAACCGATCCGTGGCAGTTTGCATCCACCGGCACAAAGCCGGATACCACGCTGCCGGTCGGCACTGTGCTGACGCTGGCAGCCTCCGGCTCGGAAAGCAGCAACTCCTGCGTACTCACCAACGAGGAGACCAAGGAGAAGCGCGGTATCACGAGCGAGACCAACCGTCCGCGCATCAGCTTCCTTGATCCGGAGAACACCTATACTGTGTCCAAATTCCAGACCGGCTGCGGCATTGTGGACATCATGATGCACACGCTCGAGCGTTACCTCACGCCGGAAGGCGGCGAAAGCGACATTACCGACCGTATTGCCGAAGGTCTGCTCATTGCCGTGCGCGATGCCGGCCGCCGGGCAATCGCCAATCCGCGCGATTATGAGGCGCGTGCGTCCCTGATGTGGGCCGGCAGCGTTTCGCATAACGATTACACCGGCTGCGGCCGCAAGCGCCTGTTCCCGGTGCATAAGCTTGAGCATGAGCTGTCCGCGTTCCGCGATGAGATTGCACACGGTGCCGGTCTGTCCGTGCTGTTCCCGGCCTGGGCGCTGTACGAGATGAAGAACGACTTTCCGCGCTTTGCTCAGCTCGCGAACCGCGTATTTGGCGTGGAGATGGATTTCCACCATCCCGAGCGCACCGCACGCGAAGGCATCCTGACCATGAAGCGCTTCTTTGAGGAGATCGGCATGCCGACGCATCTGTCGCAGCTTGGCATCAAGCCGGAGAATTACGCACAGCTGGCCGCAAATACCGTCCGCACGGTCAAGGGTCCGGTCAAGAGCTATTCCGCACTTGATGAACAGGCTATCATCGAGATTTATAAGCTGGCGGAGTAAAACCACCTGTGACAAAGGCAGTGCAATAAGCGTAACAGCTGCGAAGGGAAGGCTGTGCAGCAGCCGCCCCCTGTATCTCATCGCTATCGAGAACAAATGAAAGCAGGGATTTTATGCAAATTGTAGATACCGGCGTACTGACCCCGTCCTTCATGGACTTCTCACTGCCGTCCGAATTTGCGAAAAGCGCGCTGTATTACTGCCCGCAGTTCGGTCAGTTCATCTGTAACAGCGATTACCGAATCGAACGAAACGGCATTGACCAATACCTGCTGATCTACATCAACAGCGGTTCGCTCTGCATCCGCACAGACGGTATGACCGCTGAGGCGCATGAGGGCGAAATAGCGCTGTTCGACTGCCGCAAGCCGCACTGCTACTGGTGTCCGGACAAGGTTGACTTCTACTGGTTTCACTTCAACGGTGCGAGCAGCAAGCAGTACACCGAATATCTGACCGAGCGATTCGGCCTTGTGCACGAAAAACAGCCGATGATATTTCGCCAACGGCGTTCCGGGCTATTTCGTTCTGATTTTACCATATCAGACGTTATCTATGTGCTAAAGAATACGGAATGGGTGCTAACCCTTAGCTGGGGTTCCAAAAGGATAGACACCAAGGTTTGCCCGTAGGCCACTAAACCTTGTTCTCGCGCCGTGCGCGGATGAAACGAGTACTATCCTCTTGGGACTCCAGTTTCCTTTATTTGTTTGTCTGGCGAAAATCGGAGAGCGGCGACCGCTTCGAAATTTGGGAGCGGCAGAGGAGCTTTTCTACCGTGGCTTTCGCAACCTATTCGCAGTGTCAGATACTATTCTGCTACACATACGGTTAAATATACGCAGGGCGCGGCAACTCCCCCCGCTGAGGTTCAGCGAAAAACGCCCGCCCATTAGGGGCGTATTGCTGACGCAACTCGTGCCCCCGCGCAATCGGTGCAGAAAAGAACTGCCGCCCGGATAGAACGAACACGCTGACGCAGTTCGTGTACCCCGGCCAACCGGTGCTGAGTAAAACAAAAAGAGGCTCACTCTCATGAACCTCTTCCGCAAATCGTATCAAATTGTACTTATTTTGCCTTTACAGCGCCGTCCTTGATCAAATCCCAGTTCTTCTTGAGATAATCATAGCCGGAGTAAATGGTAACCAGCGTTACCACCCAGCCGACGATGGTCAGCAACAGCGGTGTATTGCCTGTGCTGGAGATAAACAGAGTATAGGCGATACTGTCTCCCGTCTCAAAAGACAATCCAGTAGTGCCGCTGAACAGCGCCCACCCAAAGATATAGTACAGATAAATAATGATAATGCCGCCAATCTGCACACAGGTTTTGACCTTACCCGTCCACGTTGCGGCGAGCACGCGGCCCTTATTGGCTGCAACCACGCGCAGAGACGTGATGATCAGCTCACGCGCGAGGATAACGCAGACCATCCAGCCTGCCATCGCCTTCTGCTCTACGAACAGGATGAGCGCGGACGCTACGAGCAGCTTATCGGCCAGCGGATCGACAAATTTGCCGAAATCCGTCACCTGATTGTACTTTCGCGCCACATAGCCGTCCAGAAAATCCGTGAACGATGCCACGCAGAACAGCACGAGCGCGATGACCGTGCTGGTCGGGAACGCGGCGAGATACCGGGTCTCATCGATGATCAGCATGGGCTGCGCCGCAAAATAGATGAAAAACGGAATCATCGCAATGCGGGTCAGCGTGATTTTATTTGCGGTTGTCATAGGAAATTATGCCTCCTTCTGACGGACACCGAGTAGGTCGGGTCCAAGGCTTTCGGTGATGAGAACGGACACGAACTCGCCTTCCGCCGGTTCGTTATCCGCCGCGTCAAAGTAGACGTGGCCGTCTACCTCGACCGAATCCGCGTAGGTACGGCCATACCACAGGCCCTGCTCCTCGTCAAAGCCCTCGCAGAGCACCTGCATGACCTCACCGTGGCGGGAGGTATTGTAGTCGTCGAGCACACCGGACTGCAGCTCTTCGACGATCAGACGGCGGTTCTGCTTGGTCTCGTCGTCGATCTGGTCGGGCAGCTCTGCGGCCTCCGTGCCTTCCTCCGGCGAATACTCGAACACACCGACACGCTCAATGCCGACATTCTGCAGGAACTCACACAGCTCGGCAAACTCGTCCTCGGTCTCGCCCGGCAGACCGACGATCAGGCTTGTACGCAGTACAAGACCCGGAATACGCTCGCGCATATTCTCGATCAGCCTGGTAAATTCCGCGCCGTCACCCGGACGGTGCATGGCACGCAGAATGCGCTTAGAGACATGCTGCAGCGGAATATCCAGATACTTTACGATTTTCGGCTCATCCGCAATCACGTCGATCAGCTCGTCCGTAATCTGGTCGGGATAGAGATAGTGCAGACGAATCCAGGTAAAGTCCATCTTGCACAGCTCGCGCAGCAGCTCGGGCAGCAGACGCTTGTGCTCGGGCAGGTCCATACCGTACTTGGTGATGTCCTGCGCGATGACGATGAGCTCCTTAACGCCTGCGTCAGAGAGCGCACGCGCTTCCTCGAGCAGCGATGCCATCTCACGGCTGCGGTAACGGCCGCGCAGCTTGGGGATGATACAGTACGCGCAGGTGTTCGAGCAGCCCTCCGCAATCTTAAAGTATGCGGTGTACGAGGGTGTCAGGCGGTCACGGCTGCCGTCGAGTGCAGCAGAGGTCATATCGGCCATGTACGCCGCCTGCTGCCCCTTGAGCGCCGCATTGGCCGCGTCCACAATGTCATCATAGCTGCCCGTTCCGCAGAATACGTCGATCTCGGGCAGCTCAGCGCGCATCTCGTCAGCATAGCGCTGCACCAGACAGCCAGTCACGACCAGACCCTTCATATTGCCGGTCTGCTTATTCTGGGCGGTCTCCAGAATGGTTTCGATAGCCTCGGTCTTAGCGGCTTCGATGAAGCCGCAGGTGTTGACAACGCCAACGTCTGCTTCGGTCATATCCTCGGTGATCTCCCAGCCTGCGTCCCGCAGCCGGGCCAGCATGTGCTCGCTGTCCACGAGGTTTTTCGCGCAGCCGAGCGAAATAAGTCCTAATTTCGGCATGAGATTCTCCTTCTTGTCCACATTATTATTCTATTTTATTATACCGCACAATTTCGGGTTTGTCACCACTGACTGACGGAAAATTTGGCATAGAAAAAGACGCAGAGCAAACGCTCTGCGTCTTTGGAATTGCTTGATTGCAAGCAGTTGGTTCGGTAAGGAAACCTTACTTCAGCTCAACCTTAGCGCCAGCAGCCTCGAGCTTCTCCTTGATCTCGTTAGCCTCAGCCTCCGGAGCAGCCTCCTTGATGGTCTGCGGAGCGGTGTCAACCTTCTCCTTAGCTTCCTTCAGGCCCAGGCCGGTGATCTCGCGAACAGCCTTGATAACGTTGATCTTGGAAGAGCCAGCGTCAACCAGAACTACGTCGAAGTCGGTCTTAGCGTCAGCAGCAGCTGCGCCGTCGCCGCCTGCTACAGCACCTGCAACAGCTACCGGCGTAGCGGATACACCAAATTCTTCCTCGAGAGCCTTTACCAGCTCAGAGAGCTCCATAACCTTGAGCTCTTTTACAGCTTCCATAATCTCAGCAACAGTCATGGGATTAAACCTCCAATTTTAGATAATTTTTAAGTTAAAATGTGTTCCTGACCGAATAAATCAGTCAGTGCGGGGAAATTACTCAGCAGCTTCTTCTGCTGCAGCTTCCTTCGGGGCTACCAGTTCAGCAACCTTCATTTCCTCATTGCCCTCTGCCTTCTTAACGATAGCATCGCAAGCAATAGCGAGCTGCATAATGGGGTAGTTGAAGCTGTACAGTACCTGAGCGATAAGGGTTTCCTTGCTCGGCATAGCAGCCAGCTTCTTGACCTCGTCCTCACCGATGGCCTTACCTTCCAGGTAACCAGCCTTCAGGGTGAAGTTCTCGTGGGTCTTAGCAAAGTCAGCCAGGATCTTCGCCGGAGCGACAACGTCGTCGGTGGTGGAGATTGCCAGAGCGGTGGTACCGTGCAGGCACGCATCCAGCTCGTCAAAACCCAGTTCCTTAGCTGCAAAGCGGATCAGAGTGTTCTTGATGACAGCATACTCAACGCCAGCTTCACGGAGCTGCTTGCGGAGCTTGGTATCATCCTCTACGTTGATGCCCTTGTAGTCGACCAGTACACCTGCCGGAGAATTCTTGATCTTCTCTACCAGGGAAGCGACCAGAGCCTTCTTCTCTTCCAGAATCTTTGCGTTCGGCATCATTTTCACCTCCTGTAAAATAAAAGTACCCTCCCGGTGCAAAGACACAGGGAGGGTACACAGAAAACATAATCAAATATGATAATAAACATGTCTGTGTTGACCTCGGCGGGCGGCGAACAAATCGCCATTTAAGCCTTGCGGCGCCAGCTGTCTTTGACCAAGCTCATTTAGTATAACGCATATAGAGCAGGTTGTCAACACTTTTTTCAAAAAAACTAAAAATTAAGGCAACACCGCACAATTAAAGCTGCGGCGCTTTGCGGAAATTTTATGTCCTGACTTTGGCTTCGGTTTCTTGCGCGAGTTCCGTCCGCGCTGCCGAGATTTCACGGCAATACATCAAGTATTACCGCAAAACCGCGCCTTGTCAGCACGCAAAATTTGCTCGCAAATCGCTCTTGTTCAATTATGCGGTATTGCCTTAAAAATCAGTCGTTGATCGGACCGTCATTCCGCTCATCAATATTAACGTACTCGACATTCTTCGCAACAGGCTTATACGCCGGACGGATGATCTTACCGCCGGTGGTAACTTCCTCAAGGCGATGTGCCATCCAGCCGACGATACGCGCGGTAGCGAACAGCGGCGTATACAGCGACTTAGGCAGTCCGAGCATTTTGTAAACAAAGCCGGAATACATATCGACATTCGCGCACATCGGCTTGTCGCTGCCCTTGATTTCAGCAAAGACACCCGGCGTCAGCTTTTCTACCAGCTCGATCAGATCCATTTCGTCCGAATAGCCGGTCTTTTCCGCCAGCGGACGAGCAGCCTTCTTCAGTGCAACGGCACGCGGGTCGCTCAAGGTGTAAATCGCATGGCCCATGCCGTAGATCAGGCCGGAGCCGTCACCGGCTTCCTTATTCAAAATCTTACGCAGATAATTGCCGACCTCGGTCTCATCCTTCCAGTTGTGGATATTCTCCTTCATCTCCTCAAACTGCTTGACGACGCGCAGGTTTGCACCGCCGTGGCGCGGGCCCTTCAGCGAGGAAACCGCAGCCGCGATCGCCGAATAGGTATCCGTACCGGACGAAGAAGTAACACGCACGGTGAAAGACGAGTTGTTACCGCCGCCATGCTCGGCGTGCAGGATCAGACAGCGGTCGAGCAGCTTAGCCTCGTCATCGTTGAATTCGCCGGTCGGACGGATGAGGTGCAGAATATTCTCTGCAGTCGAACGGTTCGGATCCGGCACATGCAGGAACATGGAATCATTATCAAAGTAGCGGCGTTTTGCCTGATACGCATGCGAAATGATAACCGGGAACTTGGCCATCAGGCTGATGCCCTGACGCATAATGTTCTCGACCGTGGTTTCATCCGGGTTCGCATCATAGGAATACAGTGCCAGCGTTGCGCTTGCCAGCTTGTTCATGATGTCGCGGCTCGGCGCACGCATGATCATATCCTCGGTGAAGTTGTCCGGCAGAGCACGCTCCAGACCGATGGTGTGCTGAAATTCCGCCAGCTGACGGCGGCTCGGCAGCTTGCCGCACATAAGCAGATAACCGATCTCCTCAAAGCCGAAGCGGTTTTCCTGCTCCAGACCGTGAATCAGATCGTATACATTATATCCGCGGTAGGTCAGGCGGCCTTCGATCGGCTCGCGCTCGCCCTCGTTCAGAATATAGCCGTGTACGTTGCCCAGATGAGAAGCACCGACCAGGACACCGGTACCGTCCGCGTTACGCAAGCCGCGCTTGATGCGGTAACGCGTAAACAGATCAGGTGGGAGCTGGTTGTGCATACGAAAGCTCTCACTCAGTTCATGCAAAAGTTCTTCCTTTACATAATCAGGCTGAATCGTCATTCCGCCTTCTCCTTTCCGTCCCAATAAATTAGATAATGAATATATTGTACCGCAATCCTGCAAAAATGTCAATCAACGACACTTGTATAAACCGACAAAAACCGCTTTTTCGCAGGTTTTCCGCTTGTTCATCCTGATATCACGCAAGATTTTTATTTGCAGCGTGCAAAGATTTTATCAATTTGAAGCGAAAAAGTCGCCTGCAGTGTTGCCTTATCACCGGTTGACCGGTACACGCGGGCTGCGTCAGCAAGATGCTCTGCCAGTGCGAAAACACGCAAAAAGTCCTCTATTCACACACGAACAGAGGACTTTCTCTATCAAATAGTCAGGATTTGCGATTTAATTGCGGCTCCACTGCGTGCCCTGGCGGGTATCCTTAATGGTAACGCCCATATCAGCCAGTACACCGCGGATGCGATCTGCCTCAGCGAAGTTCTTCTCCTTCTTGGCTGCGGCGCGCTGCGCGATCAGCTCCTCGATCTTCTCGGCATCCGGATCAGCCGCATCGTCGCGGTTCTGCACCAGATTGAGTACACCGGTCAGTTCCATGAACAGATCATGCGCTGCGGTCAGGAATGCCTTGGTTGCATCCTGATGTGCACCGTTGTACGCATTGATCTCACGGGTCAGCTCGAAGATGGCGGACAGTGCGTCTGCGGTGTTCAGGTCGTCGTCCATTGCGTCGATGAACTTCTGCTTGTAACCCTTCAGAGCCTCCAGCTTCTCGGTCTCCTCGGCGGTCATGGTGTCGCCGGATGCCTTTTCGATGCGGAACTCCATATTATTGCGGGCCTCGTACAGACGGGCAAGGGAGGCCTTGTTCATCTCAAGCGACTCAGCGGAGTAGTTAAGCGGAGTGCGGTAGTGCGCGCTCAGCATAAACATGCGGATGGTCTCATAGCCGAACTGCTTTGCTGCGTCGCGGACCATGAAGAAGTTGCCCTTGGACTTGGACATTTTCTCATTGTCGATGGTCAGGAAGCCGTTGTGCAGCCAATAATGCGCAAAGGTGCAGCCGTTTGCACACTCGGACTGTGCGATCTCGTTCTCGTGATGCGGGAAAATCAGATCAAGACCGCCGGAATGGATGTCGATGGTCTTGCCGAGGTACTTGTTCGCCATAGCCGAGCACTCAATGTGCCAGCCCGGACGGCCCTTGCTGCCCCACGGCGTATCCCATGCGGGCTCGCCCGGCTTTGCAGCCTTCCAGACCGCGAAGTCCATCGGATCCTCCTTGACCTCACCGACAGAAATGCGGGCGCCGGCCTGCAGCTCCTCCATCGGCTGATGGCACAGCTTGCCGTACTCCGGGAACGACTTGGTGCGGAAGTAAACGTCGCCGTTGGATGCAACGTAAGCGTGGCCATTCTCGATCAGGCGCTCAACAATATCGATGATGGCATCCATGGTTTCGGTCGCACGCGGGTGTACGGTCGCCTTTTTTACGCCAAGACCCTGTGCATCAACGAAATACTCCTTGATATAGCGCTCGGCGATGGTGTTGAAGTCCACACCCTCCTCGTTGGCCTTGTTGATGACCTTGTCGTCAATGTCGGTAAAGTTCTGCACGAACTCGACCTTATAACCGCGGTACTCGAAGTAACGGCGCAGTAGATCGAAAATGATGAACGGACGTGCGTTGCCGACATGGAAGTAGTTGTACACCGTCGGGCCGCAGGAATACATCTTTACCTCGCCCGGCGTGATCGGAATGAATTCCTCCTTCTGACGGGTCAGCGTGTTGTAGAGTTTCATGATTTTTATCTCCTTTTGATGGTTTTCAGGAAAGCTATGCGGAGTTTCGGGAACAAAAAAGCCTCCCAGGGGATATTCTTCCCTCGGGAGGCGTACAAACGCGGTTCCACTCCGATTTTTCGCTCGTGCAGTGCGGTAACGGGCACTTCCCGCAAGGCGTTTGACCCTGTTGCTCGACAGGCGCACTTCACCGTTTCCCGCGCAAAGCCCTTTCAGCCGAGGAGCCTCTCTCTTTCGCGCAAGGCGAGCCGGTTACTTTTCCTGCGTCATCGCATAAATAACGATTATAATGGTTCTATTATAACCATTTTGTGAGGAGAAGTCAAGCCGACCGGTGCAGACCATAGCTTTCCGCAAAATTAAATACACCGCAGAGAGCACCATCTTGACGAACAGCGCTTTCCGCGGTATACTATGGATATACAGGGACACTGTCTATGCAGTCAGCCCTTTATCGAATCAAAAGTTTTATGCTAATGACCGTTCGGGGACCAGCCGAGCGGTCATCGCGCTTTTACGAAGAAAATGTACAGTACAATGACCGCACAAATAAAAAGCTGAAGTGCTTTCTTCTTCATCTGCGCCCACCTCCTTTCCACCGCAGACCGCGGGGAAAGAAAGGGCTGACCGCCATATAAAAACAGCGTGTATATATTCTTAAACAACAGTATAGCAGATTAAGGCGTATTTTGTCTATGCGCTGTATGACTATAAAAATACCGCAGCATGCACGATTTTAACAGTTCGTGCACCTGCGGTATATTTTTACACATGATGAAACGCGGTCAGAAAATCATACGCATCGAGCAGATTGCCGATATGAAAATCCATAACCTGTGCATCCACCGGCGAGCACCGGCAGTAATCCTTGAGGTTTTCCGGCGCGGTAAGGCCGTGCGCGGCCAGCCGCTCTATGCTTTTCTCGCCCGGTGCCGGATTGGAATCCATATTGCACAGCGCCGCCAGCTCACCGCACATTTTAGCAAGCAGCTGCTCACAGCCGCGCAGATAAGCCGCCTCCTGCCGTCGGGCCGCCACGCGGACTGCATGCTGCCACAGCGCTACCGGCTGCTTCTCGAAAATACGCAGCTCGGACGCAAGCGAGGTCATTTTCTCAGTCAGCGGCGTCAGATCCGGATAACGATGCTCGAGCACGCGCGACTGCAGCAGCGGCAGAAACATTTTCTGAATCTCGTTCATCATATTGATGATCTTCTGACGGTTGTTATACGGCCGGATTACCACATTGACGAGCAGCGCCACGACCAGACCGACCAGTGTATCGGTAAATCGGTGGAAGCCGTACACAATTGAATCTCCGCCGGTATACAGGCACACATCCGCAAACACAATGCTCGCCAGCGGAATCGCAAAATTCAGCTTAAGACCGATACACAGTGAAATCACACACAGCACGCCGAACGCCATCCACACGAAAAACGTTGGATTGGGCAGTACGGTAACAAACACACATGCGATCAGATAGCCGAGAAATGTACCCGCTATCTGATTAAGGCTCTCCTTGAGTGAATCCACCCAGGTACGGCTCATCACCGAGATCGCACCGATGGCTGCAAAAATAGGCAGGCTCGAACCCAGCACCATCGCCAGTGCAAGCGCCAGACCGACCGATATCGCAGTCTTGATGGCGCGCTGACCTACCCGAAACCGTTTGATAAACTGCAACGTCCTATCCCCTTTACCCCTGAATACCGTATGTTTTTAAGTGTACCACATTCTATCGGTAAAAGCCAACACAATCCTGTCACACAAAGAAAAAGGCTTCCCGGCCATCTGTTCCGGGAAGCCTTTATAAATTCGGTTTGATTACCGCTTACTTAGCAGTGCGCTCTGCCTTGCGAGCCTTAGAGAAAGAACGACCGTTATCCAGCTCCATCATGCGTGCGCTTACCAGACCATTAAAGAAACCCTTCATCATGATATATACAACTCCTTAAAAGTTAATGACTAAATTACGTTTTTGTGTTTGGATCATTTCCTGATCACAGGTATTATAATACACGATAACCGCCTCTGTTACAAGAGCTATATTTTATGAATCTTCACCAATCAAGGTACAATCTTTTTGTGCATATTTAACAGTATCCGTTTGCGAAGTGTACAAATCAAACTATTTCAGCTTGTACGTTTTACATAACAAAGCTGGCAAATCCTCCAAATCGAGCATCCTCCCCTCGAATTTCCCTGCTTTTTTGCGAGCAGAATCTGTGTATCACCTTGACTTTTACGACATTTCCCTATACTATTATATGATAAAAATTTATTTGCTACAATATATAGCGCGACCCCAAACCGAGCCTGACCCGCTCGGTTTGGGGCTGCTACCTGTTTGGGGAGAGTGATGAGGATTGAATCAAAATCTGATCGATCTGCAAAACCTGAAAAAAGAATTTGACGGAACGCCCGTACTGCGCGGCATTTCGCTGTCCATCAAGCGCCGCGAGTTCGTGACCCTGCTCGGTCCGTCCGGCTGCGGCAAAACGACCACACTGCGCATCATCGGCGGCTTTGAGCAGCCGGATTCCGGCGATGTATTCTTCGACGGCAAGCGCCTGAACGATGTTCCGCCCTACCAGCGTGAGATCAACACCGTGTTCCAGCGCTATGCGCTGTTCCCGCACCTGAATGTTGCGGAGAATATTGCATTCGGTCTGCACATCAAAAAGCTGGACCGCGCAGACATCAAGCGCAAAACCGCAGAAATGCTCGAGCTGGTTGGTCTGCGCGGCTTTGAAAACCGCGATGTGACCAGTCTTTCCGGCGGTCAGCAGCAGCGTGTCGCCATCGCGCGTGCACTGGTGTGCGAACCGCGCGTTCTGCTGCTCGACGAGCCGCTCGGTGCCCTCGACCTCAAGTTGCGCAAGGACATGCAGATCGAGCTGAAGCGCATTCAGCAGCGTACCGGCATCACCTTTATCTACGTCACCCACGACCAGGAAGAGGCGCTGACGATGAGTGACCGCGTTGTCGTTATGAACCACGGCGTTATCCAGCAGGTCGGCAGCCCGACCGACATCTACAACGAGCCGGTCAACGCCTTTGTCGCAGATTTCATCGGCGAATCCAATATCATTGACGGCGTGATGCTCGAGGACTGCAAGGTCGAGTTCTGCGGCCGCACGTTCGAGTGCGTGGACAAGGGCTTCGGCCGGAATACGCCGGTCGATGTCGTTATCCGTCCGGAGGATCTCAAGATCGTCTACGCCGGCGACGGTCTGCTGCAGGGCGTTGTTGAGTCCATCGTATTCAAGGGCGTGCACTACGAGATGATGGTTCGCACCCAGTTCTTCACCTTCATGGTGCATTCCACCATGGCGGAGTCGGTCGGCAAGACGGTCGGTCTGTCCGTCATTCCGTTTGATATCCACATCATGCACAAGAGTGCGGAGGCGGAAGCGTGAAAAAATCCTTTGCCTATCCCTACGGCGTGTGGCTGGCGGTGTTCATCCTCGCGCCCATACTCATGGTCGTTGTCTATGCGTTCCTTAACGCGGACGGCGGCTTTACGCTGCATAATTTCAGCTATCTGCCCGGCTACCTGCCGATTTTCGGACGGTCGTTCTGGCTGGCGTTTCTCTCTACCGTGGTGTGCCTTGCGCTCGGCTACCCGATGGCGTATCTGATGAGCCGCCTGTCCGCCAGCAAACAGAGCCTTTGCATGATGCTGATTATGCTGCCGATGTGGATCAACTTCCTGCTCCGCACCTACGCATGGATGTCCATTCTGGAGAACAACGGCTTTATCAACCAGTTTTTCCGCTCCATCGGGCTTATCTCGTTCCTGCAAAACCATTTCGGCTATTCGCTGGATTATATTCCGCTTATCAACACGCAGGGCGCGATCGTGCTCGGCATGGTGTACAACTTTCTGCCGTTCATGGTGCTGCCGATCTACACCGTGCTCATCAAGCTCGACCGCAAGCTGATCGAAGCCGCGCAGGACCTCGGCGCACCGACGCACCTTGTATTCCGCCGTGTGATCTTCCCGCTGAGCATTCCCGGTGTGATTTCCGGCATTACAATGGTATTTGTGCCGTCCGTGTCCACGTTCGTTATCTCGCAGATGCTCGGCAGCGGCAAGAATCTGCTCGTCGGCGACCTGATCGACCTTCAATTCATGGGCGGTGCGTACAACCCGCATCTCGGCTCGGCTATCGCGCTTGTGATGATCATTCTCATCTTCATCTGTATGTGGATCATGAACAAGTTCGATGACGGCTCCTCCGAGGAAGGAGGGCTGCTGCTGTGAAAAAGTTTTTCAAGAACTTCTATCTGCTGCTGATCTTCCTGTTCCTGTACGCGCCTATCGTTGTGCTGATGATTTTTTCGTTCAACGATTCCAAGTCGCGCCGCCTGTGGAACGGCTTTACCACCCGCTGGTATGTCGAGCTGTTTCAGGATGCGGATATTCTGCACTCGCTGTATGTAACGCTGCTCGTAGCTGTTGCCGCTGCCGCGATTGCAACCGTGCTCGGCACGATTGCCGCCATCGGCATCCACAACATGGGCCGCAGGGCCAAGGCGGCTTACCTGACCGTCAACAACATCCCGATGTCCTCCTCGGATACCATTATGGGCGTGACGTTCATGCTGCTGTTTGCCGCCATCGGTCTGGACAAGGGCTACCTGACCCTTATCCTCGCGCACGTTACGTTCTGCACACCGTATGTCGTGCTTAATGTCATGCCCAAGCTGCGCCAGCTCGACAAGAACGCCTATGAGGCCGCGCTCGACCTCGGCGCTACACCGCATCAGGCGCTCCACAAGGTCATCCTGCCGGAGATTATGCCGGGCATCGTCACGGGCGCTATCATGGCATTCACCATGTCAATCGACGATTTCGTGGTGTCCTACTTTACCGCCGGCACGACCAGTCAGCCGCTGTCGGTCGTGATCTACTCGATGACCCGCCACCGCATGACACCGAAGATCAACGCCATCTCGACCATCCTGTTTTTGATCGTGCTGGCGCTGCTCATCGTCATCAATGTGCGTCAGTCACGCGACGAGAAGCGCCGCGAAGCCGCCCGCCGGAAAGGAGCGATGCAGCCGTGAAAAAACGCATGCTTCCCCTGCTGCTGTGCGGCGCGATGTGCACCGGACTTCTCTCCGGCTGCGGCAATGCATCCTCGGCGGAGGTGCTCAACGTGTATAACTGGGGCGAGTACATCGACACCGACCTCATCGACCAGTTCGAGGAGGAAACCGGCATCAAGGTCATTTACAACACCTTCGATTCCAACGAAAACCTGTATTCGCGCATCCAGACCACGAGCTACGACGTCATTATCCCGTCCGACTACGCGATTTCGCGCTTTATCGACGAGGATATGCTCCAGCCGCTCAACTACGACCACATTCCCAACATGAAGCTGATCGACGAGAAATACACGCATCTGGACTTCGATCCGGAGCAGAAGTATTCCGTGCCCTATACATGGGGCGTGGTCGGCATCGTGTACAACACCAAGTACGTTGATGAAGCGGATATCGGCTCGTGGGATTTGCTGTGGAATCCCAAATACACCAACCGCACCGCGATGTTCAACAACTCGCGCGACGCGCTCGGCATCGCGCTGATGTACCTCGGCTATTCGCTCAACACCACCGACAAGGACGAGCTGCGCGAGGCGGCTGACCTTATCATCGCCGGGAAGCCGGTGTATCAGGGCATCTGGATGGACCAGATTCTCGAAAAACTACCGAGTGAGGAAATTGTGGCCGCACCGTACTATAATGGCGATGCCGTCACGATGATAGACGAAAATCCCGACCTCGCATTCTACGTTCCGAAGGAGGGCACCAACCTGTTTGTAGATGCCATGTGTATCCCGAAGAACGCGAAGAACGTTTCGGGCGCGGAAAAGTTCATCAACTTCATGTGCTCGACCGAGGCGGCGATGGCAAACTGGGAGTATGTCGGCTATTCCAGTCCGCAGACTGAGGTCTATAACGAACTGGACGAGGAAATCACCAGCGACCCGCTGTATTTCCCGGATATTACGCAGTATCCGACTGAGGCGTATACCAATCTGCCGACGGAAATCAACCAGTTTTATAATGATCTCTGGGTTGATATCTTAACGTGATCGGATATGCACCAACGCAACGTGCAGGGCGAGGTGACCTCACCCCGCC